>Ga0114925_10000069_pt1 | contig 33965 bp, 30 predicted proteins | sample SumtaG_2_FD_87287 | JGI IMG/M metagenome (GOLD analysis project Ga0114925, IMG submission 87287) | Deep subsurface microbial communities from Indian Ocean to uncover new lineages of life (NeLLi) - Sumatra_00607 metaG | ecosystem: Environmental > Aquatic > Marine > Oceanic > Sediment | place... | reverse complement strand
TCAAAAAGTGTTATCCATTCATGTTCTGCAGCTTCCAAGCTCGCGATGAGAATCATACTCGTTATCAAAAAGAAGGCCGCCCGGTGTATTCGGCGTGTCTGAAATGATTGAGCAATATGGCAGCCACAGACGCGATTTGCCCAAGACGAACGTGAAAGAAACTTTAAGTTAATCATTGTTCTACCCTGATCTGTCTCCGTAAATATTTATGAGCATGTCTAAAATAAAAATAGTTACCAGGTGTTTTCTGTCAGGTGTTTTCTGTGAGTACTTATCCATTGAGCGAGTGCTCACCCGTACCCTTCCGTACACTCCGTCCCATACCCCTTATTAGACCATAATGTATTTCAGACGTTTAGTAGTATGATTTGAAAGAGGCTTTGTGTTCGAGAAGGTTTTTGTAATTCAGGAAACACCTGTGACAGCGCGGTCTGAGAATATTCTTGAAGTCTGTGATTTACGAACCCATTTTCGTACGGATGATGGGATCGTGCGTGCTGTTGATGGCGTCAGCTTTTCTGTGAAGCGAGGAGAGACGCTCGGCATTGTCGGTGAAAGTGGTTCGGGAAAAAGTGATACCTGCCTTTCTGCGATGCAACTCGTAGCGAGGCCACCAGCTGTTCATCCGACGGGTAAAATTTATTTTGGTGACACAGACCTTCTGAGTCTTTCAGAGCGTGAAATTGAAAAACTTCGTGGTGAGCGTATGGCCATGATTTTTCAAGATCCACTCACTTCTCTGAACCCATATCTCACTATCGCCCGTCAATTAACTGAGGTCTTAGAAGTTCATCGTGGTGCAACATCTACTGCTGCCCGTCAGAAGTCGATTGAGATGCTGGAGCAGGTTGGCATACCCGATGCTGCTGAGCGAATTGATCAATATCCGCATCAATTTTCTGGCGGTATGCGGCAGCGAGTAATGATAGCCATGGCATTGTTATGTGGACCAGAAGTTCTTTTTGCGGACGAACCTACAACAGCGCTTGATGTCACAATCCAAGCGCAGATTCTAAGATTAATCAAAGATCTACAAACAGCTATTGGGACTGCTGTCGTACTTGTGACACATGATCTTGGTGTCGTTGCCGGTACAACTGATTACGTGGCAGTAATGTATGCCGGAAGGATCGTTGAGGAAGGCACAACGGCTGAGGTTTTTGCCAACCCACTACATCCCTACACACGAGGCCTTCTGGAGAGTATGCCCCGTATTGATACACCACCTCAAAAGTCACTTTATGCGATCCCCGGCCTACCACCTGATCTGGGAAATCTTCCAGCAGGCTGCCCGTTTCATCCACGGTGTGAGTTGGCAACAGATCAGTGTCGCAAGGCATATCCCGACAAAAAGAAAGCCTCATCGACTCACAGTGCAGCTTGTTGGGAGGTAGAGGTAATCGAATGAAAACGACAGGTAAGCCGGATACCCCATTGCTAGATGTCTCTGATTTAACTGTGCAGTTTCGCGTGCCAAGTCGTGGCAGTGTTTTATACCGAAAGAGAAAAGATGTTATAGCGGTTAACGGAGTCAGTTTTTCTCTGACTCGTGGAGAAACGCTAGGACTTGTTGGTGAAAGTGGTTGTGGGAAGTCGACGACTGGCCGTGCAATTCTCCAATTATTGCGACCAGCTGGTGGTACGGTGATCTTTGACGGTGAGCCGATACATGAATTTTGGCAGAAAAAAGGTCAAAAATGGGTATGGGATAAAAGACTTCTTGACCTCAGGTGTCGTATGCAAATGATTTTCCAGGATCCATTTGCATCTTTGAATCCAAGAATGACAGTTGAATCCATCTTGTCAGAACCATTGAGAAATTTTGGTGTGGTTCAGGGAGCTGAGCGACGAGAAAAAATTCAGGATCTGTTGATGACAGTTGGCATGGATCCTCGGTGTTTGCGTCGATATCCCCACGAGTTTTCAGGTGGACAGAGACAACGAATAGGGATCGCTCGGTCGCTTGCTCTTGGACCTGATTTTATAGTAGCGGACGAGCCCATCAGTGCACTGGATGTTTCTATTCAAGCGCAGATCATGAATTTACTATCGGAACTGCGTGAAAATCTTGGTCTTACTCTTCTGTTTATTGCACATGATTTAGCTGCTATTCGTCACGTGAGTGATCGTATTGCGGTCATGTATCTGGGCCAAATTGTTGAATTGGCTGATGCCCAGACACTTGTTGACCGTCCTCAGCATCCATACACCCAGGCGTTGTTGTCTGCTGTACCAACACCGGATCCTACACGAGAACAATTACGCCAACGCACTGTTTTGTCGGGGGAGTTGCCGAGTCCAATCAACCCGCCATCCGGATGTCCATTTCATACTCGTTGTCCAGTACGTGAACAACGGTGTCAGAGCGAGGTTCCAAGGATGCGAACCATTGAAAAAGGTCATCAAGTCGCTTGCCATCTTGTAGAATGAAAATTGACAAAAAAGGAAAGTTATCTTTCTGGAGCCTCTTCTTTAACAATGAGTATTTCTGCCCTTGGACCATATTGTCAGCAACTCAATCCACAGAGAAGAACCATCTTCAGGAAGATATTACTGTCGGTCGTCGTCTTTGCTTTTTGCAGTGCGTGTTGTGTTGGAGTGCTTCTTGGTAAGGAGATATCTCAGGAGGACCAAGAAGTACAAAAAGAAAAACTTATGCCTCTCCAAGAATTTATAGGTGGTTGGAGGGGGGTGGCGATGCAGAAGTTAGGTGGCAATGCCCGTTGGTCAGCGGAGTCTGAATGGGCATGGTCGTTTGATGAGGGTGTGCCAGCTATTGTGTTTGAGTTGACACCCGGTCGCTATTTCACAAGCGGCCGAATTATTCCAGGCAAAGGTGAGAATGCGTTTGTTCTTCAGGCACGGCATACCGAATCAGAAGTAGTTGAAACATTTTCTGGTTTTATTGATGAAAATAACCAACTTGAATTTATCAATGACGTCATTGAGCCGAGTCGGCCGGCTCGGCTGCTCATTAAAACACTTGCAGACAACAAGCGTTTGGTTCTTACGTTGCAGTATGGTTCGAATCTAAACCGCCTGCAGCAGGGAGCAACGCTTGGATATACCCGTAAAGGCACAGTATTTGCGACACGTTCACGCCCCGTGAATGAATGTGTGGTGACGGGAGGTGAGGGTAACCAGCAGGTGTCCTATGGAGGCGAAACCTATTGGGTCTGCTGCAAAGGTTGTCTCAGCATGTTTGAGGACAATCCAGAGAAAGTGATCGCAGCATACGAAGCCCGCAAGGCTAAGGAACGAGCAAAAAAGCAGGGACAGTGAAACGCATTTATTCGAAAAATTTCACCTGCATTTCGGTTCGTAGTTTTTTTAAAAATATATTTGTTCTCAAACAGCGTCTGACGACTCTTTTTAGTATTTTTGTTTGAACAAATTCCATCATGTAATGAGCAGTATGGTTATCAGCCGGACCAGTACTGACGCACGCGCGCCGAAAGCCATTCCCAGACAGGTTTTTCTCGAATGATTTGAGGATAGCATGTCAGCATGATCTTTTTTTGTGGAGGATGAAAAGATCAGTATGTAATTGTGTCTCAAAATTCAAAGATCGATTTTTGAGGATGCTTCTTTCATATTTTCTTGAGAATCGATCAGAATCGTGACTGGGCCGTCATTGATAAGAGCAACCTGCATATCAGCAGCAAATGTTCCGTGAGCTGGTGTGCGTCCAGTGAGATGTTCCATTTCCTGAAGAAACTCTTCATAGCGAGGGATGGCTTCGTCTGGCTTGGCAGCTTGAAAGAAACTTGGACGATTGCCTTTTTGAGTATCTGCGAAAAGCGTGAACTGGCTGACGACAAGTATGTCACCTTGAATCTCTTGGATATTTTTATTCATCCGGTCATTTTCGTCAGGAAAAATTCTCATTCGAACTATTTTTCCAGCGAGCCACCGTACATCTGCTGATGTATCACCTGCTTCGACACCCAAGAAAATAAGCAGTCCTCTGCCAATGGTGGCTGTTTCCTCGTGATCTATCGTGACACATGCTTTTGAGACTCGTTGAATCACTGCTCGCATGGGAAATATTCCTGCTGGTATCCTAATATTCCGTTTTGTTCCTTCAGTATGAACAAAGCAAATAAAATCAATTCATTTTGGAAAAGCTGTGTCAGTCAAGTTATCTCACAATGTTTTCGGGGAAGGCCAGACACTAGTGATCTTACATGGCCTTTTTGGCTCAAAAAGAAATTGGTCATCTATTGCACGGCAGCTTTCAGACACATTTCGAGTCCTGACAGTCGATCTTCGCAATCATGGTGAAAGCCCATGGAATGATATTCATGATTATCCTTCAATGGCTGAAGATGTGGCTACTCTTATCAAGGACGAGTGTTCGGAACCAGTTTGTACCCTTGGTCACAGCATGGGTGGCAAAGTGGCAATGTACCTTTCGCTGGTGTGGCCCAAGCTTGTAGATCGACTCATTGTTGTTGATATTCCACCAGCACGGTCGTCGGGTACACCGATTGACTATGTCCATGCAATGCAGAATGTGCCACTGGCAACCCTGTCTCATCGTCGGGACGTTGAGCAGGCTCTCGCGAATATGATTCCAGATCCAAAAGTTCGAGGGTTCTTAGTCACAAACATTATGACTCAGCCAGAGGGACTGAAATGGATAGCGAATCTAGATGTAATCGAACGATATTTTGACAAGATTCTTGCCTGGCCGGACTCTGTCAATGGTTATCAGTTTTCCCGCCCAACTCTTTTTCTTGAAGGTGAACACTCTGGCTTTGTTGGGCCCGAGCATGCGGAAGTAATTCACAAATTATTCCCAGTGGCGAATCGTCAGGTTATCGAGAACGCTGGTCATTGGATCCATGTTGAGAATACAGAGGCTTTTCTGCATGCAGTGCGAGCATTTATGGAATCGTCCTAACCTAGTTGCATTAGAAGGGGCAGGAGGACTGCCACGACACTATGTTCCCGGTCAGAGGATGTGAAAACTGTATTTCACGAGCATGAAGAAGAAGACGATCTGCGGCTTCGAAGGCAGTGGCATCTGCGTATAACGGATCCCCAAGAATAGGATGATCGATCGAAGCAAGATGAAGTCTTATCTGATGAGAACGCCCGGTAAGTGGTTCAATCTGGAGACGAGTAGTATTGTCATGGTTTTTAAGTACGCTCCACGATGTTTCAGAAGAACGTCCATTTTCGTGATCAATTTTGTAGCGTGGTGGCCGTGTTAGATCTCGTCCGATCGGCAGTGTTATGCACCCGGAGTGTTGTGCCGGAGTTCCTTGCACAATGCATTCATAGATTTTTCGAACTTTGCGTTCTTCAAACTGAAGACTGATATTTCGCTGAGACGCTTTATCCAGAGCCATTATCATGAGTCCTGAGGTGTCACGATCCAGACGATGAACAACTCGAGCGGTTGGAAAGCGTGTCTGAATACGGCTGGATAAACAGTCCTGTAAATCGGGCCCCCGTCCTGGCACGGAAAGGAGCCCAGAAGGTTTTTCGAGTACCAAAAGATATGCATCGCGGTAGTGAATGAGAAGGTCGTCATCAGAGTGCATGAATTGGACCTATGGACGGTGAAAAAACGTAGGGTGTTGAATGCTCTATACCATTCCTTGGATGTGATTTAATACCAGACACCCAACCGCACGAGAAATGTGTCACTGGGATGATAGTCAGCGGTATCAGTCACATAATATTCTACGAGTCGCCCTGTTACCCAGCCTGTTTCCAGACGCCAACTGATCCCAAGATCTGCAGGTCTCCGCTCCCATCCGGCCAGCAAACGATAATCGTGATAGACAACAATGTCGTCAGCACCAGAGTCGCGACGCACAGCCCACTGATTTCCCCCAAATTCACCAGCAAGATAAACCCACTGAGCAGCTTTTGAAGTTTCTTTGATTCGCCAGGCGAGACGAGGTCGTGGAAAGATCAACTCAAAGCGTCGATCATCACTCGGAGTCCAGAGAAGTCCGCCAGCGGGCAGAAGATTGACATCATAACGATCAAGGTAGATGACCCCAGCAACAACACGGAGATCTTCGTGAGCCTCCCAGGCACCAAATCCGTGGCCTGTGACCCGGAATGCCTGTGCACTGTCATTTACAAAGTCGCTGTACCAGCCTGGTGCAACTGCAAGATCGACACCCAAACGTTCACCAATTTTTCGCATCCAACGGGCCTGAATCCATGACTCATAAAGTGTCGCGGGAAGACCAGGATCCATCGGGCCACTTGCCTCATCTATAAAGGTCCATCCAAAACCGGGAGTGACGAGGAGTGGTGAATCAACGGTCGGTGCAGGCATACCAAGGGTCAGGCTCGTTTCGAGCGTAGCAAGCCCAAGCCCGTTGCTACCCAGACGAGGTAATTCGGTAGTCGTGAGAATGAGTTGCTGGAGAGCCCCAGGCTTTGCACCAGGAGGAAGTTTTCGACCAGGTGGATTATTTTCTTGGCGTGGTTGGCCCGGTGGAGCGACATCGTCTGGTAGCAGTGGCTCAGTTAGGTCTTGAGGATCACCGAGTGCAGCCAAGCGAATCTTCTCAAAGAAATTGGTGTCAATCGACTCCACTGGCGGTAGCGGGATAATCGCATCGTCGGAAGCAGACACATCAAGTGTCTGAAGGGCAAGGCATAGCAAGAGAATGAGCTGCGATATGTTTCCACGCTTTTGAGAAGCCATATTCTTCTCCGCGAGCATTAGTAGGCAAGGCCTAAGCGAAACATGATGGTGCTCGGCAGATCAACAATTTGTTGTATCCCAGTGGAGGGATCACCGACGCCATTGACATAAAAGAGTTGGCGATAGAAAGCGTATCCGATTTCAAAGTTGCCGGAGAAGCCTGTTGTGGCGAGAGGTATCCACTCGGTCCCGAGAGAAATGCGAATGTCGTTATAGTCAAACCTTTGAATAAATCCATTTGAACCGTTTGAGTTTATATTTCGAAATGTCCAAGCACCACCACCATATTCACCCGCAACGTAGCCCCACCAAGCATGTCGTCGGGTCTGTCCAAAACGCCACATAGCTCGTGGAGCGGGAAAGAAGACGTCATATCGTGATGTCGCATTTGGTGTCCAGGTAAATCCGACAGCTGGTAATAACTTTACTTGGTTTCGGTCGAGGTAGATGACCCCCAGTTTACCTTGAAAAGTTGGCGTCATATTTAACGTGCCGATTGCTCGTCCCATCACGCGCCAGCTATCCATGACAAAGACATCCCAATTTGTGTAGAAGCCAACTCGGATACCTAACTCGGCGCCAAATAGTGGGGTGAATTGTGGATTCCAAGCTGTATCCAAAAAGTTATCGTAGGTATTTCCTGGGAGTTGAGGGTCCAAAGGGACGGGATTCATTACAGCACCGGGGTTTTGGCTTTGAGGACCACCCCACAACTGTAAACCAAAGCCTGGAGTAATCAGCAGAGGAGCCTGATTAATATTTGCTGGTGAATTCATGAAAAACGGGAGTGCAAACGTTGCCGTTGTATCGAGTTCATTTACAGCGACCGAATTTCCTCGACCAGTTCCAAGAACATAGGTCCAACTTCCCCGCACCCCCTGATATGCTCGCAAGGATTGTTGGTATGTTTGCTGAAACCATTGACTCTGTTGCGTTGGCGGTTGGGGATAACCAACAGGCAATGGTTGTGAAGGATTACTTGGGACGATAGGTGGTGGTGCTGTCGAATAGCCCGGGTAACCAGGCTGTCCATTTACAGCTGACGTGGCCCATGTTGGTGGCGGATTTGTTCCCGGGTTGGTTGCAGGTACAGGATAGATTTGGCTCGCCTGTGGCCCGTACGGATCCCACGCGGGGGGTGGAGGGGAGAGTGGATAGCCATACGGTGATGCCTGTGCAATCCTGTCGAGAGAGGAAGCAGCAGGTGGAGGCAGCTGTACAGTCTGCGCAGCAATGTTGTTATCTGCCGTGCATGCAGATATTCCTATGATCAAGACAATGAGTGAAAAAGTCTGTACTCGCACGCGGTCGACGACTAACGCAGAGGGAGGTTGGCTGTGGTCATCCGGATAGCCCCGAATGCTGACCCCAACTCTTTGTGGGGGGTACCGCGCAAGAGCTATACGGGTCAACATCGCCACCCTTGCATCACGTTTACTGCTTTCTTCTATGGTCTTTAGTTCACGTAGACTTCCCTCTTTGACAGACTTTTTGTCTGATAAAGCTGGGTGATAGACCATCCTCAGTGGTCTCTTGTGCGAGATATGTTTTCTCTTATTTATTGCAGATGCACGTCGGTATCGATCTGTGCTCGTGTGAAGAATGATTTAAGGGCAGGTTCGGATGACGAAAATTGGAGATACGGAACACCTGAAGCAGGTGACGAAACTCGGCACCATTGAGTGCCATTCAGAGCTTGAGTCGACAATGGATCGAGCGAAAGAAATCGCTGTCGATATATCCGTACCTCTCCCTGCTTTGGTTACAGCAATTCATCAAAAAAGTGGCCGGGGTCGTCGTGGTGCAGGCTGGTGGCAGCCAGTAGGTAGCTTGGCGATGACACTCATTATGGAAATACCCTCAAAGGAAAATCTTCCGGTAAGTGTCCTGCCAATTTGGTCGCTCGCATGCGGACTCGCTGTCGCAGAGTCTCTTCATCAACTCAATCCAAAACTGAAACCCCATGTGCGTTGGCCGAACGATATAGAAATCAGTGGTCGGAAGATAGGAGGCCTTCTACTCGAAGCAACAACAACTCAAAGGCTACTCATTGGTGTTGGGATCAATACAAATGGCTCAAAGGAGGATGCACCAAAGCAACTCAAAGAACGACTTATCACAATCCCGGATATCTTGGGTAACACTATTTCACATGATGATCTTCTAGCAATTCTTGTTCCTCAGATTTTGAATACTGTTTTTGATACGTTCAATCCTGAAAAACGGTTATCGATTTTGAAGAGGTATCAGTCCCGTTGCAGCCTGACTCATACGTCAATCAAGCTCTTTGATGTTCTATATGAGTCTGAAAAAGATGGAATCGCGTCACAGTCTCTCAACCGCGCGACTACATTGACCGGTATTTGTAAAGGTATTGATGCGGCCGGTCGTCTCCTTGTTGAGACACCACAGCAAACATGTGCGGTACTGGCAGGAAGTCTGACAGATCCCTCAGCAATCTGGAAACGATGAGTCACAGTGTTTGCTGCAAGCGAATCCCTCAATTTCGGGAAGAGTTCTTTTGAGCCACAAGACAGATTTCCTGTCCACCTGTTGATAACTGTTGTACGCGGGCTTGATACCCCCAAGATGCACATGATGCGCACCACTGATCGAGTTTATCAGCATGTGCTATCTCAGAGAGTTTGAGCGTTGCGATAATTCCACGTGGTCTCTGAGGCCGAGATGAAAGAATTCTTTCTAGAGAGGCTATCGTGTTGGCTGGATCGATGTTCATATCAGTAAGAATCCAATCGAAGTCAGCAAACTCTCTGATTCGGATATCCCTGGCACGTTTTTTCCAATGCGTGAAGTGCTCATGTTTAACCAGTTGGGGATTCATGGTGGCAGGATCGACACCGACGACTGTGAGATTTGCCTCCAGAAGGCGTTGACAGGCTCCACCTGGAGCTGCCCCCAGCTCACAGACCCGTTCTCCGGAATGAAATTGAATACCAAAACGAGCGATCGCTTCGTCGAGTTTGAGCCACGCCCGTGAGATGCCGTGATCAGGCATTAGTCCTGGGTAATATCCTCCAGACCATTGACATGTCGGCCCACTTCCAATGTGCCAGCCAAACCACCAACGATCAACAGAGTCAACAACACAGTTCAGAATAAGGTTCTGTTCCGACGTGACAGAATTTCTCTGAAAGGAATAAAGCGAAGCAAGCTTGCACTGAATTGAGGCAGTGTCAACCTGAAGACGGGGATCACGTTTCCATACATGGACCGCGTTTACTTTTAGCGTGCCGAGCAATTGCTGAGTTGTAGCAATTCTCTCATCCTCATCTTGTCCTGTAACCTGTCCTAATGAACGAATGCCAATGCGAGCGAAAACAAGTTGTTCAAGAACCTTGTCAGGTACTCCGAAGTGACACCACTCTGGTTTTGACACGATATGGGATGGAATTCGAAAAGTTACCAGACCTTTTCGCCAGTACAACTTTTGGAATGTAGGAAAAGTAAGCCGTTGTCGATGCTCTAAAGCGGACTCACTGCCGTGCTTGCATCCAATCAGCAAGTACTCACTCTGTTGAAGAGGCGATGACATGTAGGCTTCGGATATTTGGCCGTTCATAGATATGTATCAAACCGGAGATATGTGCCAAACCGGGCTGACCAGAAGCCTACCTATAAAATGAGGCCGGCCCGGGCGCCCAAGAGCCCGGGCCGGCCTTTCTCGTCAGAACAACGGCATGTTCACCATCGTCCGATCACCCTGCCAGAATGAACCATTCTCACATTGGAGCGTTCGATGGAGACCGCCTTCAGTCACGTCAAAGACGGATTAGGCGTGGCCCTTTTTCTTGGCAGCCTTCTTCTTCTTGGCGACTTTCTTCTTCTTAGCCACCTTCTTCTTGGCAGCCTTCTTCTTGGCTACCTTCTTCTTGGCGACTTTCTTCTTCTTCTTAGCTACCTTTTTCTTAGCAGCCTTTTTCTTAGCTACCTTTTTCTTAGTAGCTTTCTTCTTAGTAGCCTTCTTCTTGGCCATTGAATGGCTCCTTGCCAGTAGCACCCCCTAGGAATGAACCGACTACTTCCTTGGGGTGCTGAGTGTTGGAAGCGATCGACGTTTTCATGCTGCCATGATGTGCAAGCACATACATTGCATGCATGAAGTACGTGTTTTCAGAAATTTTGTGTTCTACTGTCAAGAGAAATCACGGAAATTTTTTAAAAAATTTTGGTTTTTTTTAAAAAAATTTGGATCGTACTCTGTTTTTGTTAAAGCAAAATTTAATCAGAGGACATGTCCAGAGACTGTGAGTGAGTATTGAATGCGAACAAAAAATACTTTTTTTACAGTAGAAAGTCTCTTTTAGGGCCGTGCTGAGTGTTTTTTTACCCAGTCGTGAAGCATGGTCATTTGGGCAGCAAAACCCTGCTCATGACAATCGAGTGGGCTTTTAAAAAAACTTGCCAGCCAAGGCAGTGAACCGGCCTCACCAGCCACTCGGGCGCGATCAACCAATCGGACAAGATCAATGACCAATGGAGCTGCCAGAATAGAATCACAGCCCTGCCATGTGAACTGCATGGTCATTGGCGTACCAAGAAATCCCTGAAAATGGATGTGATCCCATGCAGTTTTCCAGTCACCAAGACTCTCAATGAATTCAATAGATACAAGTGTTTGTGGTGTTGATGGTAAGAGATTCGCAAGCAGATGGTCTTTACTCTTTACCTTGGCTGCTTTGTTTGATGGGTCATCAAGAATTTTTCCATCAAGGTTCCCAAATATGTTGTGTCCCACCCAACTCATGACATCCAGGTGGCGATCACGAAACATTGGGGCAAGTACACTCTTAAGCAATGTCTCACCAGTTTTTCCATCGCAGCCTGCATGAGGGAGTCCCCTCTGTTGTGCGAGGGTATTGAGTGCGTGCGGTGTTGCACCAGTGGAAGGTGTAAAATTGATATAGGCAGCATCTGCTTCGAATGCAGCAATTGCATAGAGGCTGCTCGTGGGGAGTGGACTTGATTCTGATGCGTTCTCGAGCAAAGAAGAAATTTCATCAAAATTGTCTGGAATAGGCAATGACCAGGGTGGTTCAGTTGATGCGAGGTTCACCACGACCACACGTTCAACATCATTCGTTTCTGCAAAGTCAAGAATATCTGTTCGAATTTGATCAATAATACTTCGTGGTGTCTGAGCTGCTTTGGATTCTGGCAGAGAAGCTATAGCCTGAATGGAGCTACCAGATGCCACTACAGTGCCAGGACGAAGACGAGTCTCAATATCTATCAGATCAGGAGTGACAGATTCCAAGACACCAGGTGGAATTGCTCGACTGACTGTCCACATGCGGCGAGCCTCATCAAGAAGACTCCCATCACGAATATCATGTCCACCAATAACCATATCACTGCAATCAATAAGATTGAGTGAATGAAAAGCCGCGGTCTCAGTAATGAGACCGATTGGCTCAACCAATCTACGGGCAAGAGCTGCTAGGCCGGTCATGACGGTCGTGGCGACGCCACCTTTTGCACCGATTAGCCAAAGTCCAATTCGTTTTTGTGCCATCCAAACTCCTCATGGTCACCGTGGTATCATCTGTGACGGATGGTTGTTTTGTGTTTTTATGCCAGCACTAGTTTCGGATGGCATACTGATACCAGAAGTATGCCATGTGATAGAGGTTCTTACTGGTAAGAAATAGGAAAGGAAATAAAAGTCATGGAAGAAGCTGCTTGCCTTCAATTAGCACATCGGATGGCTTCCCTCCAGCCATCAGCGACACTCGCTATGGCAGCGCGAGCTGGTGTGATGAAGGCATCTGGTATCGATGTTATTGATCTTTCAGTCGGTGAACCAGATTTTCCGACACCAGAACATATCTGTAAGGCCGGGAAAGCAGCTATCACTGCAGGAAAAACAAAGTATACGCCAGCGGCTGGAATACCAGCGCTGCGTGAAGCAATTGCCAAAGACTATACGCGTCGATCTGGTCTTTCAGTCACACCAGCACAGGTTATCGTTTCAAATGGGGCGAAACACAGTCTTCATAATGTCTTTACAGCTGTCTTAAATCCAGGTGACGAAGTCATCGTACCAACTCCTTATTGGGTCAGTTATGCAGAATTGATCAAGCTAGTTGGAGCAAAACCGATTCTTGTTGAGACCTCAATCGATGAGGATTTCAAACTTCAGCCCGCAGCCTTGAAGGCAGCAATAACTCCTCGTACGCGAATGCTTCTGCTCTGTTCTCCGAGTAATCCAACGGGTGTTGTTTATTCACGTGAAGAACTCACTTGCATTGCAGATATTGCGATCGAATCAGACATTTCCGTGGTTTCTGATGAAATCTATGATCAGCTTGTATTTGATGGCCGGGAATCTGTTTCATTTCCAACATTACGACCTGGTCTTGAGTCACGGAGCATTGTTGTCGCTGGTGTAAGTAAGACGTATTCAATGACGGGTTGGCGTATCGGATGGACGATCGCTCCACCCGCACTGTCAAAGGCAATGGGGAGTCTTCAGAGCCAAGAGACAAGCAACCCGTGTAGCATCAGCCAACATGCAGCTATCGAGGCGATCACTGGTCCGCAAGAATGTGTCGCAGTGATGCGCAATGCATTTCAAGCACGAAGAGACCTTGTTGTTGAAAGGCTCAGGAGTATCCCAGGTGTGAAGATTCCTGATATCGGTGGTGCTTTTTATGCTTTTTTTGATATCCAATCATTCCTAGGTGCCTCCAAAGGTCCTCAAGACAGTGTGGCCTGGTGTGAACAGTTGCTTGAAGAAGAACATGTGGCAACTGTGGCAGGCAGTGCTTTTGGTGCAGAAGGACATGTTCGCATGTCTTTTGCTGCATCTGAGGAGAAGTTGACGGAAGGCCTTGATCGAATTGCTCGTTTTCTTGGTTCGGTGCAGTGAACAAGACACCTGCAGAAGTCCGGAAAAAAGACACAGCAGCAATTATCCTTGCGGGTGGAAAAGCGAAGCGCTTAGCGGACAAACGACCACTCGGCGGGAAAGCAGAATGTATTATCGGTGGTAAATCTCTTCTCAGTATTGTGAGTGGAGCTCTTGTTCCAGTCACACGTTCGATTCTTGTTGTGGGTGGTGATTCACTGGACTTGTCTTCTCAAGAATTTGTACCTGTTTGGCACATTCCTGACCATCAGCCGAATTCTGGTCCATTAGCAGCCGTTCTGGATGGGCTTCGATGGATCTGGCGAGAACACCCTCAACCCCTGCCACAATTTGTCATCCTCTCCGCGTGTGATCTGCCTGCAATTCGCTCATCCTTTGTGTTGGAAATGATTGCTCGTTTTCCACAGGAAGAAATGTGTACGCAGTGGGTCATTCCAGAGGTAGGAAAACGTCTTCAGTATCTTTTTTCTGTTTGTCGGCCAACGATTCTGCATCACTTAGAGGGCTTTTTTAGCTCTGGTGGTCGCGATTTTCGTGGCTTTGTTCAATATCTCCAGAAGTATGAATCAAAGAGTATTCATGTCATATCTGATGCCATCTGGGCGACAATAGATCCAAATGCACATGCAGGCAGTGATATTGATACTCCCACTGATCTCGCCGTGTACACAGGCGATACTTCGCATTGATTCATGAGACTCTCTATACTCATGTAGAGAGTATCGGTAATTTCAGTCTCGTGTTTATGAGATACGCTCTTTTTTCTCAACCACAGATCAGCCGACAATCATGGATGATGTCCAGAATGATCAAAAAGATTCTCTACGATCCGTCCTGTTGCGACGGTGGCGGTGGTTTACACGTTTAATCAAGCTGGTTGTTATCTGTTTTGTCATATACCACTCGCCAAGATTAACACGACTTAAGGCTGTTCGAGATTGGCCGCTAGAAAACGTATTTGACGGCCTTGCAGGCCAAATCTCATCGGGTTCAGCAACGTGGGATTGGTTTGGTCCCATTGTTTATCAAGACCTTCTTATCAAGACATCAGATGGAATGCCATTGCTCGCTGTTGATCGCTTAGAGGTGAACAGAAACCCTCTTCGTTTGGTCTTGCAACCACACGACCTTGGCTGCATACGGCTTGAAGGAGCGAGGCTCTCAACAGCTGTGTGGGACGGTGGAAGTACCATTGAAACAGTGCTCGATCCGTGGATCGAAAAAGTAAGTCAAAGTAATCAGCAAGAAAGTGCTCAAAGCCCTACTGATAACGCAGATACTGAAATAGTATTTGGTGATACATCCAATCACATTACAGGAACCGTTGAAATCGTTGATGCAACAATCGAGTTGACAGATTTACGGCATGGAGATGTATGGTTGCTCGATGATATTGCCGCAGTTATTCCATTCCCCCAGTCTGCAGCGGGTGGTGAGCCTTCTTTTTTCCCATCGGGCACAATCTGTAGTGGATCTATTCGGTACGCCGAAGAGCCTCAGTTGGAAATATGTAAAGCTTCTTCAAAGGTTGAAAATAGGCTAACGACAGCCAGTATTATCAATCGAGCAAATTCAATTCTTGCTCAGCCTGGTGGTTGGTCAGTGACAGTATCCGAGTCGGAGGCAGATAAAAGAAAGTCTTCATTGGTGGTAGGGACGACCCGCTGCCCGGCCGGTATTTCACGGGTAGTAGCAAATCGATTTGGCTGGTCGCATCTCATCCAAGGCATCGTTGATATTCGCGCTGATGTACTTCTTGACCAATCATTTCAAATGAATTGGTCGACCCCACCATCTCATAAAGAGGCACAGGTTGTTATCAAGGGCAACGTTATCGGTCGAGATTTGTCAATTGTTGAAAATAAGACAGATCAGAAGGAACTGGTAATTGAAAAAGTTGATATGCCTTTCGAGGCTGCTTTATTTCCGGATAAATATGTTATTAAGAGGTTCCAAGCAGAGACAGATGTCGGTTACTTGGAAGCTTCAGGAACTATTACGGCGACACCTGGCCATAGATATAAAAGTGACATCGTATTTCCTGGTTGGCAGGTACTGGAAGTATTTCAAGGTGATGACTTTGAGGCCCATGCATCTATTGACATTGCTTCGCTACTAAGTGCTTTCCCACGTATTCGTATGCTACGTCCAGACGTGCAAATGACAGGAGGAGCAGTCACTGTTGATATTAAGAGCGAGGCACAAACTGCCGGTCGTCAAATTCAGTTTAGATCTGAACTCAAGAACGTATCAGCGATCCAAGGTGAAAAGAAAATAGAATGGCACGCTCCATGGTCCGCTTGGATTTCCGCCCGGCAACAACTCGATGGGCAACTTTATGTAGAGGAATCCGGGTTCGCATCAAACTTTGCTGATATTTCGATGAACGGGATGTCTGATACAGTCGAAACAACGTGGCGGATTGACCTAGGCAGTATGTTTCAAAGTGTGAGTGAGCTGCTCGATTTCCAAAAAGGGATGAAAAAGCAACATCTCTCAGGAATATCACGAGGACAATGTCGTGTTGATCGCTCATCGGAGATGGGTCCAGCAAAAATATCAACATCATTAAGTATCGAAGAATTGAAATGGTTGATCGGTGAGCAAGCAGTCTGGGAAGAGCAGCTCATTTCCATTGATCTCGATACAGGCTGGATTGAAACACCAGCCGACATCGTACTGAAGAATGTGGATTTCAAGTTGGGGTCAGGGGGTGATTCCTTTGTTGTATCGCTCTCAGAAGAGTATCGTTTTTCTTGTGATCTCAGTAAGACACCGTGGGTAAATATGATCGCACAAGCGAAGAAAGAGCCAGTCGCTTTCGACTGTCAGATGTCAGGAAATTTGATGACATGGCGACAGCGAATTCTTGGTTTTGGTGTTACTGGGGGTTTTGAAGTACCTTCTTCTCAAACAGAAATAGCGGGTCGTTTTGAAAGCAGCTGGAACCTCCGGTATATCGGAGAGCAATTTCAGATAACAAAGGCTTCAACGCAGATAGAGAACCTCGTTTTTCAAGCGGGTAGGCAACGCATAGAAGAATCGAAGGTGATTCTTGCAGCAGTTGGATCGGTAGATCCTGGTCGAGGAATCATAAGGCTCTCAAGTGCTGAAATGTTGTCGTCAACGGTATCACTACGAACAGGTGGATTGCAGATAGTCCCGAGAACTTCAAAAGATCAACCATTGATCAATACTCTTTTCGATAGTGTGCAGGGTCAGATACAGTGGCAAGTCGATCTTACAAGACTGAATAAATGGCTGGCACAAGATCTGACACTAGACGCAGCAGGTCGTCTTTGGGGAACAGCGGATCTCCTTGAAACACCTACGGGTCTCAATCTTTTGATGACAATAACAGGTAGCCAATTAGCTGTTTCTCATTCAAACGTCCCAAACGGACAAGCCGAAGGTCTACAAGCACATCTGGTTTGGAAAGAACCGCAGGTGAACGGACTGCTTGACATAACACGACCGGTTGCGAATGAAGTATTAACGAACCAAATAGAAATAAATCAATTTAAAATTGAATCCTCAACCGTGAGTGTTGTAGCGACTGGGTCAATCGACGACATAACAGGGCGACAGCACGTAGAACTTGGTGGCACAATATTAATGAATTGGGAGCAGTTAAGCCGACTTCTTTCACCGTCTTCAGCTCAGATGTTGAAAGTGACAGGCGGCGGCCCACAACCGTTTTCCATAAGAGGTTCTGTTGAATCTTCTATGACAATTGATGATTCAGTGATGGTACCACTTCCAGAAAAGTGGAAGGCACCTTCGCCACAGCGTTCTTCATCAAAACAACAACTCATCGCTTTACCGTCGAAACAATCCCACAGTGCTGACCAAGGTATCGAGAACTGGTTTCCGCGTATAACAGCCGAAACAACACTTTCTTGGCAAGGTGGACAAATTGCCGGTTTTCCCCTTGGGCCTGGCACGATGCCACTGCGACTGCTCGAGGGACAACTGGCTTTTGGACCATTTGAAATACCAGTGTCAGGAGGAAAAATTCGTGGAACACCATGGATTCAGCTTTTTCCTCCACCTGGTCAACTTATTGTACCACCAGGAAGATTCATTGAACGTATTGCGTTAACGCCGCCTCTTTGTGATCGGTGGTTATCCTGGCTGTCTCCAATTCTGAGGCGAGCAACTGAAGCAAACGGCTTTCTGACCGTTGATACATCCGGAGGTCAGTTGCCCTTGAACGATCCACTCAATGGTCGATTTGATGGACAGTTAATGCTGGAGCAGTTTTCTGTTACACCCGGCGATATGGCAGGACCGCTCATTAAGCTTTTAGCAAAACTTCAAAGTGTTGTTGATCCACGTTTTGCATTTGGTGATCAGGTCGTTTTCTTGCGGGCACGACCAGATCCAGTACGGGTGCAGATAGCAGATGGTCGGGTTTACCATGACAATCTTATCCTCGACATGGGTCAATTGACCGTACGCAGTCAGGGCAGTATGGGGCATGACGGTTCATTGTCGATGCAGCTCGAAGTTGCTTTTCGAGGAGATTTAGCAGGAGCTACTCCAGTAGTTGCACAACTTCTACGCACTCCTTTTGTGATCCCACTTCGGGGAACGGTTCGTAATCCTCAATTCGATGCTACTGCGATCGATACGATCTTAAAGCGAATCATGCAAAACACAGCAGATGCAGTATTACGCGATGGCATTGGGAGAGGTCTCGAAGCGATCTTTGGTAATCCTCAACAGCCAGAACAAAAAGTACCACCAGTTACGCAGCCACTAACTTTTCCAGATGGTTTGTGATCCAAAGAATGTATTACGTCGAGTTTGCAGGGTAGAGACAGGTTGAGGAGATTATTAGATAGCTGCGTGGCGCAAGCGTCTGTTTAGTCCACAAATAAGTTTTTTGAGGTGTTGAGAATAACTAAAATGTTCGACCTCAAGTGCATGTCGCGGTGACTTGATATAGTGAATCGAATTATTTTTCTGTATTCTTTGCCGTTGTTTTTTAAGCCATGCTTGAGCTCGTGGCGCGCTACGATTTGCAAGAATCATTCGAGCGATCACCTGTGATTGGAGATCTGTGATACCCCATTGTCCGCTGTCGGGTTGAATCATTCCAACGACAGCAAGATCATTGGCTTCTGGGTGAAGGAAGTGCATAAATAATTTTGGTATTCCGTCTTCTGCGTTGAGTTCAGGTGCATTCATTTTGGGGAATGTAAGGCGATACCCTGTCGCTGCTATAACAACATCGATTGACTCACGATGACCGTTTTTGAAAAAAGCTGTCGCATTTTCAAATCTTTCAATATCAGGCATTGGTCGAATTGCACCCTCATCAATGCGACGATAAAGATTTTCATTTATGACAGGATGTGTTTCCCAAAGGCTATGATCGGGTCGAGGAAGACCATGTTTTTCAGGTAAACCAATCGTGCGCGCAATAACTCGTCGACTGATTAGTCTTCGAATGCTGAGAGGTATGCGCATTTTTAGAAGTCGCTCACCTCGGAGGTCTGATGGTCTGCCCATAAAGAGGCGCGGTAAAATGTGATAGTTTCGACGAGTTGAATGAAATGTGACAGCAGCATGAAAAGAAGCTTCCACAGCAATATCGCAACCAGAGTTTCCACCCCCGATAACAAGAACTCTCTTGTTTTTTAGCACACAGGGCACTTCTGGTGACTTGTATGCTGCAGAATGGATTACTGGACCAGTAAATGTTGAAGCGATATCTGGCAATCGTGGCTCATGGTTGTGTCCCGAAGCAAAGACAACACCCGCATAGTATCGCGTGCTTCCATCTTCAAAATCAACTTGCCAACCTTGTCGCACCTGATTGCACTCGATCGGTGTGATATGAGTAACAGAATTCTTAAAAAGAATGTGCTTGCGTAAACCAAAGTGATCAGCATACCGATGAAGGTATTCCAGACATTGTCTATGATCAGGATATTCTGGCCAATCCTGAGGCATTGGGAAATCAGTGAATTGAGTAAGTGACTTTGAGCTAATCAGCTTTGTGGATTCAAAAACACGAGATGTTGATGATCCAAAATACCAATTTCCACCGAGATCATCTTCACGCTCAATACAGTCAACTTGAATACCGCACTGCAAAAAATTCTTCAGTGCTGTTAGCCCAGAAGGGCCAGCACCAATAATACACCACTTCGACAAGTCTTTTGATTCACATGCAGACATATTTGATTATCGAGTTACTCAATGCATCAATAGTATCTTCAGAATGTTTGAAGGACAGACTTACTCGGAGGAGACTCGATCCTCTTGGAACACTCGGAGGGCGTATTGCGGGTACAAAAAAGCCATCCTTAACGAGGGAAGCAGCTATTTGAACCGCTTGCTGTGGTGTTTTGACGTAGACGGGCACAATATGTGCTTCAGCGTTACCGATGTTGACTCCGTGCGATAAGAGCTTGTGCCGAAACATATCTGCATTTTCTGTAAGTGTTTTTCGACGAAAAGGTTCCTCAGATAATAGCTGAATTGCACGTATTCCAACTGCGGCAGATGCTGGTGAATGAGCAGTGGAAAACATCCAACCGCGGGCCCGATGTCTGAGATATTCGATAAGAGTGTGGTGACCAGAGACAAAACCACCTGAACCTCCAAGAGCCTTGGAGAGAGTTCCAATTCGCACAGCAACCGAGGAGGCAACGTCAGCTTCTTCAACAAGTCCACTGCCACGAGTTCCAAAAATTCCAGTAGCGTGTGCTTCATCAACGAGAAGCATACTTTTGGTGTCGTGAGCAAGTTGAGCCATATCCGCCAGGGGCGCGATCGTACCATCCATGGAAAAGAGGCTATCAGTCACTATGAGTCGTCGCTTTGCGGGAATATTTTTAAGAAGGCTGGCAGCTACTGTAAGATCGCGGTGTGGATAGATCTGAATATTCGCCCCAGAAAGCCGACAACCGTCGATTATGCTCGCGTGGTTCTTTACATCGCTCACGATAAGATCATGAGGACCAGTAAGACACGCAATTGTGGACATATTTGCAGCATAACCACTTGGAAAGATGAGAGACTCTTCGGTGTTCAAGAGTGACGAAAGATTTGTTCCAAGAGACTCGTGAAGGGCTGAATGACCGCTTACCAGTGGACTCGCTCCTGCACCAGCACCCTCGGAGCAAGCTCCTTTTGCAGAAGCTTTAATCAGACGAGAGTCTCCAGCATAGCCAAGATAGTCATTGGACCCAAAATTAATAAGTTCACGATCGTTAAGTATGACGGTTCCATCTTGTCGCCCTAAACGTGTTCGGACCGGTCTGAAGAGATCATTGGATTTGATGGTACCCAAATCGTCTTCAAGCCACTGGAGGCTTTCTGGAAGAGGCTTGCTTGTTGGTGCTACTGGTCGTTGATGTGATTCATGCTGGCATGACATAGACAAGTTTTACTTTTGTTTTGCAAGTCGTTCAAATACCTTGAAGTGTGCTGCTGAAACAGGATGGACTGAAAGCCTACTGCCACGACGCAACAATTCGAGGCCCTCGAGTGCCTTTACACCACGTAATTGTTCGAGCGAAATCTCTTTAGGAAAGATCTGAACGAGTTTTACATCGACCATGGCCCAAATGGGCTTTTCAGGAGAAGCTTTTATATCTTGATATTTGTGCCCTTCTTTCCAAGCAAAATGATCTGGATACGACTCTTTCACAACTTCAACAATGCCAACAGCTGCTGGGGGTTTCGCATTTGAGTGATAGAAAATGGCACGATCACCCTTTTTCATTGCTTGCAGAAAGTTTCGGGCTTGGTAGTTGCGGACACCTTCCCAGCATGTTGTCTTGTTTTTTGAATGAGCAAGATCATGAATTGAGAAAGTTGTTGGTTCACTTTTTATCAGCCAATAATGCATTGATCACTCCACTACAGGTTTGAGAAAGAACACCTGATTTCTTGTAGCGAAGAATACACTAGGCAGTTCTCTAAGGCATCACGGCGGTTTCTACACAACGCAATTGAGGCATTCTAGACCACTAGGCAGATTTCTTAGTGTTTTCTGAGTCGCTTGAATGAACCTTGCCAGATTGACTTGTCACGTCGTCTTGCGCTTGCTTTACAAAACAACGGCGAACAGTGAGCGGTACTTTTTTTGACACACTGTAAGGAACACGAACGTAATATCTCAAGGTTTTTTTCTCTGTCACGGTGTCGTGGCCGAGAACACGATACGTACATATTTTTTCTTTCGGTACCATAACGGTATATCGCACTGTTTTTGTCTGTATTTTAGGAACATTTTTTTGAAGAGTCTGCTCAGGAGTTCGTGTTTCCCAACGGTATTGTGTGAAGTGGGCAGGTTTAGTTCTTTTTTCAGGAACCATTTTTGTTACACAATATGTGCCCGTTCGTTTTTCTTCACGAAAAGTTTCTATGGAGACAATCCTCGTTCTTTTTTCAGGAACCATTTTTGTGATAAAGGACTCACGGATTTTTGTTTCTTTACGGTAACGTTGAACATATTGTGTGCGAGTTCGTTCTTCAGACCGATACTTCTGCACATACGAGATGTGGGGAACTTCTTCGATAATGCATTTCCAGATTGTGGCAGGAACTTCCCGAGTGACCGAAGTTGGCACCCACTTCCGACGGTAAATAGTTTCCGGAACACCCGGATCTCCTGCAGGATCACAGCGGCTGTTCTCTGATACTTTCTGTGCTTCCATCCCCCAGTGTCCACCATGACAGACGACTGTTTTTGTTGTTTTGACTGGCACCCGTTTGGTTACCTTCCGATAAGTAATTATTTTTTCTTGATACGGTACCTTAACGGTGTATGTTTCATGGACTTTCTCAAGAAAGGGAATTCTGACGGTATATTCTTCTGTTTTCTTCTCCTCAACAGGTACCATCACGATGAACATTTCCTCGAATGTTTTTTTGAATGGAACCTTCACAGTCCAACTGGTTGTTCGCTCCTGCTGCACTGGAATCATCACTGTGTATTGCTTATCAAATTGTTCCTGATTGGGAATCCTGACTGGGTTTACGTGTCGCTGATTGCTGGGAAAATGTTCTGTTGTGCACTGAACAGTTTTCGTTCTATTTTCAGGAATCATAACGGTGTACTTTTTTGATCGATATTCTGTGTGAGGCACGCGTTTCTTTATTGTGTATGCGAGCGTGCGCTCCTCCATTCGCCATTTCGTATAGCAAATATCTCTCATCTCTGTTCCGTCGTGCGACCGCATGAGAGATTGTTTAGGACTACTGTGTGAACTGTTTTGAAAAAGACGCGAGCTTCCTTGCTGAGCTTCGACCAGAAATTGTGTCTGTGTCGCTTCATCGTGCGCGAGGCCCAGACTACTACTGGTAAAAAGATATGCTCCTGTTATCCATAGCAACACATGAAAGTTTTTCGTACCTGTCACTACAGAATTCCTTCTCTTCTAGTCGTAACGGTTATCAGTCTGCTCGAATACAGATCATGACAAGGCACCATCTGTTATTTACCGAACCGGAATGCAACTCGAAACAAAGTGTGGCCTCGTAGCGGCACATTTGGACACGAATAGAATCACATTGTTCTAACCGAACAAAAGAAAGATCGAGTTTTCCTAATCAAAAAACTCAGCCTGTTTTGAAATCTTCAGGTTGTTTGGAATCTACCGGGAATGGCGGTTGTTGGTCACAGGGACGAGCACCCATGGGACCACCCTCACAGCATGTTTCCAAAATCATTCCACATTGTCGGCAATGAAGTTTGGCACGAATTTCATGCGTGTCACCGCCACACACCGGACAAATAGATTTTGGAGATTCTGACATAAAAATTCGGATGCAACAGGGTACGTGAAAACGATAAATGCCTAGAGATTCATTCCGAGAAAGCCACCAGCAGCGTCACTCGCAGCCTGTTCGCGTTCAATTCGATTTATTGCCTCAGACAGATCACCTGCTGCAATATACCGATCAAATTCGATTTCGACTGCATGGCTTACACTGTTTTTGAGCCATTCAACAGCTGGTTGTGTGAGCCAATCACATGTTTCTGTATCAAGACAAATAATGAGATCACTGCCAATGGTCTGACTGTCATTGTCATTTGTTATGACGGTACCCTCGAATGCAAACTTTACCCAGCCAATTTCTGGGTTATTTGTAAATCGAAACTGACACTTGGCGTCGGTAAGATAATATGTGTTGCGAGTACCATGTTTTGTGACGGCTGCCTGTAACAATTCAAGACGTCTTCGAAAAGTAGGTGATGCATCTAGGGGTATGTCGAAGCGAGAAATGCTTCGTAATGGCGTACAGTCAAATGTAATCGTGACCGGTAAATCCATCGAATGTTCCTTTATTAAATCAAAAGTTTGGACATACACGTGATCTTTTCTGCAAGCCGAAGACAAACTCAATTCTACCTCAATGGAGTGAGTTATTCATCCCAAATGGTGTTATGGGTACTAATTTCCTTTATTCTTCTTTCGCAAATACCAGCAAATGCAGCGTCACTCAGTCGTTATCAAGGTACCAGGAGGTGTATGGGAGTGACCTGGACTGTAACAGCGTTTGCAGAGTCACTTTCCAAAGCCGAAAAAGCAATTACAGCAGCACTCGATGAGGTCAGTCGACTTGAACAAGTCCTGTCTGATTACAAACCAACGAGTGAACTATGCCAACTCTCGGCTTTGGCACCGACACTGTCGCCGACACCAGTCAGTCCAGAACTCTGGGAAGTTCTTGTTCAAGCTACCGCTTGGCGCGATCGGAGTCATGGGGCTTTTGATCCAACGGTTGGAGTTTTTACAGACTTATGGAGGAAATCACGACAGACAAAGCGCATGCCTCTTGCAAGAGAGCTTGTAGCTGCCCGTAATGCATCAGGCCCGGACACGTTGAGGCTAGAAGACGGCCACAAGGTTAGCCTTCTGAAACCTGATATGAGGCTTGACCTCGGTGGTATCGGTATGGGTTTTGCGATCGATCAGGGATTAAATATTCTAAAGGACAACGATATTGTTGCTGGAATGATTGATGCATCGGGTGATATAGGTGTCATTGGGAGACCACCAAATTCAGCTGGTTGGCGGGTAGAAGTAGATGCACTTGGCAGGCAGCCAGAAAAAAATAGATGTGAAGATCTGCCACCATTTTTCATAACACTTGAAGATGCATCTGTGACGACTTCTGGAGATGCGTTTCAAGCCGTTGAAATAGAAGGAATACGATATAGTCATATCGTCGATCCAAGGACAGGTATTGGTGTAGTTGGTTCAACAGGTGTGACTGTTATTGCACCTGATGCAACGACTGCAGATGCCTTGGCAACAACCCTGAGCGTACTTGGTCCAGAGGCTGGCTGCGAATTTGTAGAACAGACCAAAGACTGTTTGGCACGCTTTGTCTGGTATGAAGCTGGACAGATTAGGGTGCAGACGTCTTCTCGATGGTCTACCCAAACCTCCTATTCTTCGCAGAAAAAATAAAAACAGGTCATAAATAACGGTTAGCACAAGTTTATCGATTCAGTCGTCGATATGAACTGTGCTGACGCTACGCCCTAGGGTGTGCGACGACGTGGGTACGATCCGGGGGGTTATCGTATCCAGAAGACTTTCTGTTGAGTATCAACGGCAAGGGAAACCTAGCTGTATGGATACTCGGAAAGAATTCCCTCCAGGGCGGAGCGTCAGTTTGTTCAACGCAACGTGGGAAGTCTTGTGGCGGTTAGCCACACTTCCCACGCTGATCAACGAACCTGATAAAGAAAACCTCCGTGAACAGTTGGTTCCAAAAAATCGGCATGCTTTTCAGCTGTATGGCTATTGCAGCGAGTGGATGTGCGCCACGGCAGCCATTTTATTTTTTCGAGGATGGTGATCTTTCGCATTACGTAGGTGCTGTTCAAAAAATAGAATATCCAGATACATGCCAAGATCCACTTGATGAGGCGGCTGAGACAGTTGAACCTCTTACACTCTCGAATGCGAATTTTGAAGAAATTTGGGAGGTGACGCTTGAGGATGCGATTCGTACTGCTCTCGAAAATGGCAAAGTTCTTCGAAACCTTGGTGGCAGGTTCAGTAGTTTTGGAGGGCCCAGACCGCAGACTGGTGAGCCACCAGTATCACTTTTGACAAATCCAGATCTTACTCCGACTGTCTATGATCCAGCTCTTGTCGAAACGGATCCATTTCGTGGTGTTGAGAGTGCCCTCGCACAATTTGATGTCCAGCTTTCGAGTTCACTGACGTGGGAACGGCAGAATAGGCCGCAGAATGTTGGTGGGCCAGGAACGATTATCTTCCAACAACACTTGTTGGGTGATACAGGAAACTGGACAACGGGTTTACAAAAACGAACGGCAACTGGTGCAACCTTTGGGCTCGCGAATGAAACCTTATACGACAATAACAATTCACCAATTCGACAGACGGGTGTCCCATCGACGTGGACAACTAATTACGACTTTTCATTCCAACAACCGCTACTTCAAGGTGCAGGCCTCACGTATAACCGAATCGCTGGTCCAGATGCCTTTGAGAATCTGTATGGCAGACCAAATTTCCGCGGTGTTCTCCTTGCACGAGTGAGTGCAGATATTTCACTGGCTGATTTTGAAATTGGTGTTCGAAACTTGATTAGTGATACCGAGCAAGCCTATTGGGAACTTTACTTCGCCTTCCGTGACCTCGAAGCTCGTAAGGTCGGTCGCGATAGTGCACTGGAGGCATGGCGTCGAGTGCATGCTCTCTATGTTGAACAATCACGCGGTGGTGAAGCAGATAAAGAAGCACAGGCTCGAGAACAATATTTCTTTTTTCGTAGTGAAGTTGAACAGGCGCTCAACTCAGTGTTCAGTGCTGAGAATAGGCTGCGATACATGATGGGGATCTCATCTTCAGATGGACGACTAATACGTCCTGCCGATGAACCAACAACAGCCAGAGTTACATTCGATTGGCAGCAATCTCTCGTAGAAGCACTTTCTCGATCTGCCGAACTCCGTCGACAAAAATGGAGAATCAAGCAGCGAGAGCTCGAGTTGACAGCGGCGAAGAATCTTATTCTGCCGCGACTTGATCTCGTGGGAAGATGGCGTTTCTTAGGGATGGGTAATGACTTACTCGGTGGGAATAATTCATATGGTGCCGATGGAGCAGATCCACTTGATGGAACAAATGCATATGCGACCCTCTTCCACGGCGAATTTCAAGAATGGCAGGCGGGTGCTCAGTTCTTAATGCCACTCGGTTTTCGTCGTGAACTGGCGACGGTACGGCATCATCAACTGCAGTTAGCAAAGGCTCGTGCCCAACTTCAAGATGAAGAGCTTGAAGTCTCGCATGCACTCGTCGAAGCAATACGAAATATTGATACAAACTTTGCCCTTGCACAGACGAACTTTAATCGACGTGTGGCTGCCGAGCGACAGGTTGAAGCAGTACAAGCCGCTTATGATGCCGGTACAACAACTTTTGATCAGTTACTTGATGCCCAGCGACGAAGAGCTCAGGCAGAAAGTGCCTATTTCAGATCGCTTATTGATTACAACCGATCGATCGCACAGTTCCATTTTCGTAAGGGATCGTTACTCGAATATAACGGTGTTTTTCTTTCAGAAGGACCATGGCCGGGTAAGGCGTATTTTGATGCCCATAGAAGAGCACGTCAGCGAGATGCCAGTCTCTATCTAGACTATGGTCATTCTCGTCCCGGAGTTTTCAGTCGTGGCCCGATAACTCAACAATTTGATGCCGTTGGTGCTGCAGCCCGAGCGCAGCAGATGCCACCACGAGATCCAGCGACTCGTGAATTACCTGCAAAGTTGCCTGGTGATTTCAATACCGAAGAACTCCCAACACCAATGCCAAACGAGACACCGAGTTTCCCAGCGGCAGCACACGGTTTTCCAGGTGAAGAGATAAAACTTTCGTCATTTCAGCCAACAAAGAAATCAGCCATCGATTCAGTTTCAACCGCAGATGAAACAAAGCAGCTGCAGGAAAGGGATGCAGATATTGTTACAACTGGGTGGCAAGAGCCAGTGACTCCAGCAGCGAAGGTAGTAATCAACCCGGACTCTGCTGCTAAGACACAGCTACAGTAGAAAACAGCAGATGTTTTCCCATATTCGCTCATAATGTTCCGCTGCTCGACGCACGATTGAATCAAAATTAAGGAGCAGCAGCAGGAAAGGGTATTGCTGCCGCTTGTCGAGCCTTATTGAATACCTCAATATCTTTCTCCCTGAGTTGAGTAAGCAGGGAGGCACTTTTCTCTGATGGATACGCCAAGAGATACCCAATAATTGCTGGCCGAATGAGTGGATCTTCGGTACCAAGAGTATCCCACATTGCAACAATCTGGTTACAAAATGCCCAATCTTGATATCGTGATAAGTCAACAATGACCTCGCGCGTAAGGTGTGGCACGGGGAAGAGTTTACGAGTGATGAAGGTAACTTCTGTTCGCGGGATCGTGTCAGATGGATATTCCCAGCAAAACCGCAATGCTTGTAGAAGATGTCGCTGATTAACAGGGCTCGCCTCATTCTCGAAGAGATTCTCACGTTCTAAAACCGGCAGTGCTTGTTTACCTAACGCGATAAAGAGTCCAGCCATAATGCCATCAAGGCCAGCCTGAAAATCACTTGATCGGTCTTTGGTAATCATGCGAACAAGCACGTTCGCGCATGCTGATTGAGACTCTTTCGATGACTGACGAGCTAGTACACCAGCCACTATCCCATAGAACCCACGCCTTTGCTGTTGAATGGATAGATCATTCAGATGATCGATAACGTGCTCTGGAGAAAAAGCATGGGCTGAGTCTCGAACTTCCTGAAATGGAGCGAGGGCAAATTCGGCATAGGCATCTTTTGAAATAGCAGGATTGGGATGATCCAGCCATTGGGCAAACCACTCAAGACGGTTTTTATCGTTAAAAATCTTCTGCGTTAATGGAGGTATTTGGAGAGTGTAGCCAAGAAACATTTCATCAGCAGCATGCGCAGTCCACCCAGTAACAGGAAGATCAAAAAGTAAAGCAGTCCCAGAGAAAGTAGTTTCAACAGTAGCTTTTACCAAGGGTATAGCAGACTCAATGGCAACTACTTTTCTACCTGAAGGCGTCGAAATTATTCTCGAAAGAAGCGAAAAAGACTGGTGTTGTTGGCCTTGTATAGTTGCAACTGCATCTGTTACCGAGTCGCCAATGGCAATGTCACTCGATCGTTCGATACTATAAGAGAGTGGTGTTTCAACAGGGCCACAGAATGGGCATGCTGAGCTTGTCGAAGCGAGAGATAAGAGCAAGCAAAGAGTTGAACATGCCCTACGCGATACAGTGTCTAAATGCATCCATATGATCGATAATTGGAGATTCTTCTGGCCGATCATCGAACAGATTCTCCAGTGAGCGAATAGACAGCGAGGTGACTCCCATCCGGACCTTTTAATTCCTTGATGCCAAAAGTCCCGGTAACAGCTACAGGACGAATAGAAAAATTAGCTGTCCTGCCCGGAAGCATTTTGACAACGATACAATCGTATAATGCTGCGCCTGGGCCAAAACAGCATTCCATATTGTCCCGAACCAAGACAAACTGGGTTAGGCCAGCCTGTTGAAAGCTCGGAAGAATATATCCTCGAATCCGAATCTCATGTCCCACTAAAGAGGTGACTCGCTCGGGCAAGAGTTTTTGGGAAAAAGGTTCGTCCTCTGCCATCTCAAAGATGATATCGTCAAAGGATATCTCACGAATACCATTTTGGTTGAGTCTCTGTTTCGGCTGTGCCTGACGCTCGTCAGTACTCGGTGCACCGTTTTTATTAAAAGCGTTTTCATCAGAAGTTAGAGGGGCGTTTTTGTCTCGACCGCAGCCCGAAAAAAGTGAAGCAGATAGGAAACAAACAAAGACTTTAGCGAGGAAACGCTTCCTCAAGATGGTAAAGGACCCCCCCCTCGATACCATCTTGGCCAAAGGTTGGGCGAACGGTGAATGTGCCAGCGATTTTTTTCTGACGAGAGCTAAATGACATGCTCTTTTCATCTTGAAGATGGACAAGAACACGATCAGTAATTTTTGGATTACCTCCAAAGCAGCAATCTCCTTGATCTCGTACAAGTAAAAATTGACGAATCCCAAATTGTTTTTTCCCCGGATACATATAACCCTTAATGAGTACATTATGTCCGTCTATAGCGCGAGCGGAATCAGGTATTGAAGCCGCGGGTGAGCCCTCAGCAGGTTGCAAAATACCGTAATGAACTCTCTCGAATCCTTCAGGCAATTCAGCAGCATATACCCATGATAGATATATAGTCCCACCTATTAGGCAAACCAATGAAAAAGTCGTAGCTGTTTTAGCCAGTCGTTTACCTGTGAAAATATCAGGACGTTTGATAATGTCCCGTAAGGCAACCAGACCGAGACAAAAACCAACTGTAGGTACAGCTAGTAGCCACCAGTCAATAAACGCCAGTGGTGACAGAAATGCGAGTGTTGCAGCAGCAATTGATGTCCCAGCTAAAGCCTTATAGGCATGATCTTCGTTACTTTCAACACTACCTTGAGTAGCTTTTAGAGGAGTATCAAAAAGTCCTTTTTTCATAATTGCTGTACTGCAACTGGATTTGCTAACCAGCAGCATCCCGTTTTCCTGACTGAAGAAAATAGCGAGATAGAAAGGCTGCAACAACAACAAGAACAGCCCAGACGAACCATTTTAGCATTCGCAAGGATTCTGTAGATGATCTGTTCTCAGAGTATGGAATGGGACTTTTTCTGGTCTGAGAATCTTCTGCCACCGGTGGTGAGCCCGTACTCACAACCATAGAGCGGTCTGACGTGACATCATCTGCAACGACATCAGCAACACGTACGGGCGTAGTAGTTGACTGCTCTGTTGAAGGAGCCTCTTCAGCCGAAGGGGTTCCTTCAGCACTTGCTGCGAGGCCCGCTAAACCAGCTAACGTGGCTGCTCTGCGAACAGCATCGGGATCAATCTCACGAAGTTTTACCAAAGCACTCGCGGCCTCAGGAAGCGGACACGCTTTCATATAGTTCACTATGGGTTCACGCACAAAGATGTTCTCTGGTGTGGCATCCACATAAATGGTCGTCAACTTTTCTATCACAGACCAATCCTGCCAGCGAGCGAGATCAGCAATGACCAGATCTGCAAGTTTTGGTTCATTAAGCAATAACCGCAAGGATTCAAGAACACGGTCACGTGGAATGTTTTCTGACTCTTCGCCAAGGAAACGAAGTGCCATTACCGCGGCATATGTTTCTGTGAATGGAATATCCCGAGAGCTACGATCAAGAAAAAGTTTATCAATGAGATCGAGACCCACTGGCCCAACGAGCACGACATAGCAGGCAATCAACGCATCCAATCCACTGCGCAGATCAGATGCATCATCGCCAAGTTCTTCACCAAGAAGAATTTTCTCTATTTCAGATGCGTCAGCGGGAGTTCCGCATATACCCAACATTGTGGCGTACAAACGACGTCTGTTCGAGGGAATCTTTGGCGTCTTTATCCATTGCAGTAGTGCAGTCGGATCCATTCTATTTTCAAGGCCACGGACATCGTCATATGGTGCGATTGCAAATTCGTCATATGCGTCTCGAGTAAGAACATCGTCTTCGTCTTCGAGGTATTGTTGAAAAAAGGCAAGACGATCTGGGCCAGATTCAGGGAGCTCATCAAGTGTCTTAAGATATGTAACAGCACGTTCATTAATGGCAATTGGGTTCGACCATATAAATTCGGGCGGCTCAATTCCCATGATGAGATATAAATCCCCAGGAGTGGTTACCTCGAGCATAATTGCATCAATGAGAGTTTCCGCATCAAGCATATTCGTTGAACGCAATAGGTCTTCTCCTTTGAGGACATCAACTACTTCGAATTTAGCCCGTGGTAATGGACCCTCAGCATTAGGTCCCAAAGAAGATGCAGGAGGTGGCTCAACAAGGCGGGCGATGACGGCAGCATCGCTTTGATTAATTTCTTGAGAGAATGTTAAGGAGACTGCGGAACAAAAAGGACAGGCAAGAGATTGTGCGAATGGCACAATTAACAAGGAGCTGATGGCAAGCATCAGAATAGCAATTCGAGAATGATAGAAGGCAGGCATTCGCATACCCCTAATATATAGGACACATTGTGATACCGAATCAAGGTTTGGGAGAAGGCTTGCTTTTTAACGTTTTTTACTTTAATTCAGCCATCGTGCGACGTCCGTGCGATACGCAGCCACAGCTGGTAATAATGCTGCAAGGATCGCAAGTACGATTAAGAAAGGTACAAGGAGCAGTTCTGCCGTCGTATGCGATAAAAATCCAGCTGTAACACCTGCATTTGTTGCTATCCATGGCCCAATGAGTCCAACTGTGCCGTGCCCAAGGAGCAATCCGATGACTCCTCCTCCAACAGCAAGGAGAATGGCTTCAATAAGTACTGTTGCCAGAACAACGCTGCGACGAGCCCCCAAGGCTCTCATGATTGCCACGTCCCGGCTTCGTTCAAGAGATGAACCAACCATACTCACGAGGATGCCAATTGCGGAAACAATCACGACAAGAGTTGTGACTAACAAAAGTAATAACTCAAGCGGTGTAACAAAAAGATCAAGGAGTACACGAATCTCAGCAATCGGAAGAGCAGCCTGAGCTTCACGACCCTCATTGATCGCATTACGAAGGCCCATCGCAGTGAGTTCTGCCGGGAGACCAGGAAGAGCCGCTGTCTCAAGCAAAATAGCAGTGACCTCACGTTGGTTAAATGGAAGTAGCCCATCACCGGGTGAGTAATTCTCCTCGGGTATGGTCTGATCAGCGACCACACTCGAATCAATCGGCTTTGCATGCCCCTCTTGAAGATAAAAGCCTTCCATATTGACGAAAACACCGCGGTCAATAGGAGTGTCAGTTCTGGAAAGAATTCCCGTGATTTCGAATGGATCATGAACCTTACCATCATCAGCACCATGTGTCGGTGCGATCGTATCACCAACACGCAGGTTTAGCGTACGTGCAACTTGGCTTCCTAGAACAGCACTGTATAAATCATCATCGTGAAAGTTTTCCCCGGAAGAAAACTCAAAAGGCTCGCCATTGCCACGAGTAAGTCGATCAAAATAAGCAGAATTTGTGCCAACTACTCGGTGGCCACGAAAGTAATCGCCCATACAGATGGGAACAGCAGTCTGCGTACTTGCTGCCCATGTTCCATCTTTTCCATCAGGACGTTCATGGGCAGGCAAAAATTCTGCATATGTAGCCCACGAAATATTCTCGATTGGCTTGCTGATGAAATAAACACTATTGAGCACAAGTTGTAACGGGCTGCCTTTGGCCCCAACGATCATGTTGTAACCAAGGCCCGCACCTGACTCGAAGGCTTGCTTTACAACACCACCTGTGATCAAGGTTGCTACAACAAGTGCGACACCAAGAGCCATTGATAATGCAGTGAGGCCACTTGGAAGTGCCCGCTGTTTAATGTTTCTCCATGCAATTCCAAGCAAACTCATCAATGTACTCCACTTGTTGTTGGGTGGATTGCCGCAGCCCGATTAAAATCTTCCAAACGATGGCGTACTGGAAATTGCTCTGCTACTTCTGGAGCATGTGTGACAACTAAAAGTGCGACGTCTTCTTCCTTGCATGTATTTTGCAGGAGATCAATAACTTGTTGTTGATGGGCAGGGTCAATACTTGCGGTCGGCTCATCGGCAAGGAGAACTCGTGGCCGATTTGCAAGTGCACGAGCAACTGCAACGCGTTGTTGTTGTCCAATACTCAAAGCTGCTGGCTTGTGATGGAAACGGTCAGCTAGACCAACGGCTTCAAGCAGTGACTCAGCCCGTTCCTTACTTGCTGCTTGTGATCCGAAACTCATTGCAACGAGTACGTTCTCGAGCGCAGTGAATCCAGGCAGCAGGTTAAATTGTTGAAATACAAGACCGATTCGATCAGCCCGTAGCCGGTCGCGCTGTGGCTCAGCTAGCTTGACGATATTCAGGCCACCAATCAGGACCTCACCACTATCAGGACGTAAAATACCAGAAACAACATTTAAAAGCGTTGACTTGCCAGAACCACTTTGCCCTTCCAGTGCAACAAGTTCACCAGCGGTAATCTGGAAAAATGGTATGTCAAGAATTTGTAGAGGATTACTACCTGGAACAGAAAAAGACTTTTTCACATCTCGCAGTTCAAGAACGGCTACCTTTTCAGTAGAACTCTGGTTTTTTGTATGTGTTTGTTTCATATGGACAAAGAATCGCTGGAACATGACGTGATGTCAAAAGGAGTTTCTCATGGCGGGCTTTCTGTGGGAAAAACCCATTTTGGACAAATTTCCTGCCAGGTGAAGCTAGCTGACATCCCTGATTTCCAAGAATTCGACGGCAAATACTTTTGAT
>Ga0114925_10000068_pt1 | contig 34068 bp, 30 predicted proteins | sample SumtaG_2_FD_87287 | JGI IMG/M metagenome (GOLD analysis project Ga0114925, IMG submission 87287) | Deep subsurface microbial communities from Indian Ocean to uncover new lineages of life (NeLLi) - Sumatra_00607 metaG | ecosystem: Environmental > Aquatic > Marine > Oceanic > Sediment | place... | reverse complement strand
CTCTAGTCTAATTTCAAAAATTCAAGAACGTGGTTATGTTCAAAAGGGAAATATAGAGGGGGCTAAGGTAAAATGTACAGATTATCAACTAGTTGGAGAAGAATTAGAGGAGATCGAACTGGATAGAGTGTTCGGAAATGAAAAAAATAAATTAATCTTGCAACCACTGGGAAAAATGGTGGTAAAGTTCTTAATTGACAACTTTGATGAGTTATTTGTGTATTCCTATACGGAGAATATGGAGAAAGAGTTAGATAAAATCAGCCAGGGAGCAACAATTTGGCAGGATTTATGTCGGGACTGTGACGAGACCATGGGTAGTCTACTGAAAAATGTAACAATATCTAAACTAGAAATAAAGATTGATGATAATCATACGTATATGATCGGGCGCTATGGACCGGTTATTAAACATGATGATAATGGTACCATCAAATTTAAAAAAGTAAAAAAAGATCTTGATATGGAGAAACTTAGAAATGGAGATTATAAATTAGAGGATATTGTTATTGTAGAAGATACATTTATTGGGCGCAGCATTGGTTCATTTAAAAATGAGGAAGTCATATTGAAAAAAGGAAAGTTTGGGTTGTATATGACACATGATGGTAAAAACTATTCGCTTAAAAGTATAAGAAAACGCCCTGACACCATTGTATTGGAAGATGTGATTGATATATTATTGGGTAAAAAAAGTACCAATCCTAAAGTTCATCGTATATTAGATAAAAATACATCGATAAGGAAGGGGAAATATGGGTTATATATATATTATAAGACCGAGAAGATGAAAAAACCACAGTTCTTTGGAGCAAAACAGTTATTTGGCAACGAATTCAGTACAGCAGATCTGGCTACCCTTCCCGATAAAACAATACTCCAAGCGGTTAATAAGCATTTATAAAGTATATAATCCGGGAATTCTTACATTCTTAGCCCGAAGTTGTTCATTTCGTAGCATATTAAATTCAATAGTAAAGGACAATGGCAAGCATTTAAAGTCAACCAAACGACCATCATGGTATCGGAATTTAAATTTTAGTCTAGTGAGGCGCTCAATGGGTGGTTCATAATGAGAAATATTCATTAAAAAGGCATTTCTTGTATCAAAAATCTGTGAGAACGCTCTACAGGGTACAGGGATTTTGGCAAAGGCAGAGTTTACTTTGCCATGATAATCATTGCACCGTTCTGCTGATGTATTTTTAGAATAAGGTGCTATTTCATCCATAGTATTATATCTATCTACTTCCATATAAATGACATCTGCTCCCATAATATTAATATTACATATTTTTGCTCTCTCCTTCCATTCTTTTTCTGTAGGCGGTGGAGGACCGGATGCACGACCAGGCAAAGGAGGATACGGACTTCTATTATCATTACACGGGTAACACCACGATACACCGTACCGACCGATCATCCCAGAAAGTACGGATAAATCTGCAGGTGGGCTTGGATCTCTAACATCTACAAAATAATTATTATTATTGATACCTTTTAGCCAGTATTTATTAAGATTATCTTTTTGATAATCAAAACCGAAGGGACCGCCGGCATTTTCTAATGTATTGGTGGTAAAGTTCCATTGTTGCGGCGTTTTAGTACTTTCATAAATAGTTTTCTGATATCCTAGATTGGAAGGGAGTCCCCAATCTGTGTATCTTTCCCAAACAATAACTTGATTAGGGCATAGTTGTCTATTGTATTCCCGTTCATAATCGAATTTGACATCAAAACGGAGAGAAAAAAACTCCTTATTATTTCCAAACCAAAAGGTATTCGTCACTTTATTATATTTGCAAACAAAGTGATTATATACGACACCCAATTCATCTGAAACAGCTTTATTCATTTTAGTCTGTATTTCGGTAGCCAATTCATCGGGAGTATATGACCCCTCTTCAATCTTAATAGTATAATATGTTTCATATGTCGTCGGTCCATATGGGGCGAGACTGAATGCGAGCATTGTATTTTGATATTGAAAACTAAAAACATATTGATCATTTGGAATAGAAATAGTGTCTAATCGCATGGATTGTACATTTTTTAAGGATGATGGTAACATAATTTCAAAATGATTGGCATGAGTCCATTTGGATATGTCTCTATCGGTGGAATGAAAAGAGATCAGCTTTCTATCAAGAACGTATGTTTGTTCTCTGGGGATTAAAGGATGGTTTTGTTGTGTATTAAAGTTACTCATTTAATAAATCGTTAGATTTTATTTTTATATTCATATTATCCCGATATACATTAGTATTTAATTTTATAAATACTAATATATATAAATGGCAAGTTTGCGAAGAAAAGAAACCATAGAATCAGATGAATCAGGAACATCTCCACTTTCAGCGCGCGCTGCAAAAGGTGGTGAAATTACTAATGATATGAGACGTGGAGCAACGATGCTTCAATGGATGTGGGTATTTCGTATATTTATATTGATTGGTGTAACTATTTTTACCATTGGACAAATTTCTGGGATTCCGGATGGAAATCTGGCTGCATATCTTTGGTTTGCCATTGGGTTATTGGCTTCATGGATTTTAGCAATGAGGCTTGTGGCAACAAATCAATCGGGTACATTTGGGGGCGCGCTAAATACAATTTCGGTCATGTTACCCAATCTAGGAACTTTAATACCACTGGCTATTTTAATATTTATAACTATAAAAATCAGACCAATTCTAGAAAAGAATCCAGACACTTTGCCTACTAAATTCTTTTGGTTTAACAGATTTTCCTTTTTCTTATTAGTCATGCAGCTATTTATTTTGAATAAATTCTATGTATCACAGTCTGACCCAAGTGGCGACTCGGCTGCCTGGAGAAGTGTTTGGGTGGCGGCAATTATTTTATTCTCTGTATTAACATCAGCGGCGGCGATTGAATTATTTGTAATTGTTACATCTTTTGTCACGGATGGTTAAAGAAAAAACGAAAAGTAATGCCGTAATTGGCAGCATCTGTCCATACGCCAGAAATCTTAAGTAATATTTGCACATTCTGATAATTAAATTTTCTATATTCATCTTCTGAGAATATCTTTATGAAACCTTGAGATAGTTGTTCTTCTATTCTGTATGTCGGTGTTTTATTTTCATTTGGACAGACCGATAGTATATCTTTTTCAAGCTGTTTAATATTATCTATGACAGACTTATTTCTAACTTTATCGAATGTGCATTTAATTTTATTAAAATAACTTTCTAGATGAATATTCTGCAAATCAAAGTACAAATGGACACCATTCATACTGAATGAAGATGGTGAATAAAATATACGATAAAAGTTTCCATTATTTAGTATATTGTTTTTTGTCTTTTCAGAGAATAATATATAATCCTTATTGTATTGGTCTTGATCTATAGCAATTATCATGTTAAATATTTATTTAATATATATTTAAGTCAATTATTGAGTCTCTAAATTCCTCATATAGTATAAAAGTAGTATATTTTCTGGTGTTAAATCGTTTAATTCTTGAATTTGAGATAGCGCTATTTTACATTCTTGTATTGCTATCTTCGTTCCTCTAACCTTTTCTTCTAGATATGTTTTCCATAGTAAAGAAAGATTGGGATGCGTCTCCTTATACTGCTCCATACGCGTTAAAATATCTTGTACCTCCTCATCCATTATTTGAATATAAATGTAAGTATTTAAATAAAGATACAGAGGATTATTATCTATGAAGTATTATGAAACTAAGTTTGAAGAATATATTACATCGTGCGAAAAAAAAGACCTTCATCCGGAAACAACATCTATTTTTAAGACAGTACATAGTAACTTTGACTTTCAGAATAATATAATATTATACGGTCCGCCTGGAGTAGGTAAATATACCCAATCATTAAAATTTATAAAACCCTACAGTCCATCAGGATTAAAATATGAACGTAAAATGAATGTGAATCACCAAAAAAAAAGGCAACATACATTTAAAATTAGCGATATTCATTTCGAAATTGATATGGAATTATTAGGTTGTCATGCTAGAGTCTTATGGAATGAAATTTACAAGGCTATACTAGATATTCTGTCTGCCAGACAATCGCATAAAGGAATCATCGTCTGTAAAAACTTTCACAAAATTCATAATGAGTTATTAGATATATTTTATAGCTACATGCAATCATTGGAACATAAAAATATTAAAATATCCTTTATCCTTATTACAGAAACAGTGAGTTTCTTACCAAAAAGCATATTGAATCGTTGTATAACTATACCAATAAAAAGACCGACAAAATCGCAATATAAAAAGTGCATTGGTTCTACTCTTTTTAACAGTGTTGATGCAAAAAATATATCAAATATTAAATCTATAGTTAGTAAAAATGATGAATTGAGATACCCTAATAGAATTATTGTTAATCGGTTAATTGCTGATTTGGAAAACTATAAAGAATTGGGTTATCTCGCATTCAGAGATAGAATATATGATATTTTCATTTACCATTTAGATCTTTATGAATGTCTTTGGTACATATTAGCGCATTTCATAAAAGAGAAAAATATAAATGGTCAACAACTGGAAAATATCCAGTTGTTTCTCTCCAACTTTTTAAAATTTTACAATAATAACTATAGACCCATCTATCATTTAGAGAGATTGATGTTCTATTTATGTAGTGTTGTTCATGAATTATAATAGTGCATTGGAAATTTTAAATCTTAAACCAGAATACACAGATAAAGAGCTAAAACATGCGTACTACCGCCATTCGTTAAAGTACCATCCCGATAAAACTGCATCACAAGATGCTGATAAATTTAGAAAAGGGAGAGAAGCATACGATTTTCTACTCCGTCATAAAAACATGCCAGTTTCTGAAGAAGATGATGATGTATCATATGTCGCAATCTTCAAGAAATGTATGAAATTTATGATACCGGAATTAGAAGATGATGATAAGTTTATTAATAACACCTTACAAACGTTGACCAACTCTTGTAAAACAGTAACTTTAAAAATAATAGAAAAAATGAATAAGGATCGGGCATGCCACGTATATAATTATCTTAAAAAATACAAGGACATCTTCAACATAGATGATGATCTTAGTAACGATATTTTGGATATAATAAACAAGAAAACCTGTTCCGATAATATAATAATATTAAATCCAGATATAAATGATTTAATCTGTGACAAAATTTTCAAATTAACACGCGAAGGGAGAGATTATTATGTACCACTTTGGCATACAGAAATAACATATGATGTGTCAGGAAATGACCTCATTTTACAGTGCATCCCAGAGTTGCCCAGCAATATATTCATTGATAATTATAACAATATCCATATTACTATCGAAGGCGATGTGAATGAAATACTAAAAAATGAAGAGTTAACATTTAATATTGGAGATAAAACATTTCAAGTAGAATGTAAATTATTGAAAATATGTAAAAAACAAACATATATACTAAGAAAACGCGGGTTATTGCTTGCACAATATGATGATTTATATGATACGAGTAAGCGCGGAGACATTTATATTTATCTTAATTTATAATCATAGTATTATACATAATGGTAAGATACTATGGAAGAGCAAAACAACGGACAGGTGCTGTTAATACAAATCAACTGGGTTTAAAAATGTCGTACTGGTGGTAGCATAGATTAAAAACTAATTTATCATAGAAATAAAAATTTTATAAATCGTTATTTCTATTTATCTAACGCAATTAGGCATCACTTTTCTTGGTTTTCTTGCGACGGACAACCTTCTTCTTCTTAGGCTTAGGCTTCTCCTCCTCAACAACCTCTTCCTCCTCCTCTGCGTCGCTGCCACCTGAGTCTGCAAGAGCGGAATTCATCTGAGGAGCCTCCTCCTTACCCTCGCCCTCATCCGACTGCTGAAGAAGCTCATCGTCATCAGAATCGGCTAGAAGATGGCAAACACCTGTACCAAGTAGGCGGACAGGCTTACGGACGCGAGCCTGAACAAGCTTCCAAGTGACACCAAAGCGACCACCCGCCATCCAAAGACCCGTGCAGGCAATCAGTCCCTTAATATGAGACTTTGAAGGGACAAGATCCAGCGGCGTCTTATCTCCCTGAGGACCAACCACGCCGTCGCGTTCTGGTGCAAAAGTCGGCTTACCCTCCCAGTCAAATAGCTCGATATTAAACTTGCCCTCCCAATAAGGGACCTTGATCTTCACATTGGGATCACGGCTATAATCCACCTCGCCGGTGTTCTTGTCCTTGGGATACTTGAGAATTGGATACATCATTGCTTCCGCCACCTCGCGGCTCATCTTTGACTTTCCAAACCACTCCTTTGACTTTGTAGTGGATGCATCATCTAGAATTTTATCCTGCATCTGCTTCAGCTTTTCACAAAAGCTCTTAATGGCTGCAGACTTTTCATTTTCAAATACAATGGCAAGATCGTATGAGACCCTACCAGAAGTCTCGTCAACACGCTCGTTGACGCCCCAAGTGAACATAAGGGGGATAGCTAGGACAAGCGGCTGTCCTTGGAGACGAATTTGCACACTCTTACCGCCGCGGCTGTTAACCTTGGCTGACTGGTAAGCAATGGCATCAGGGCTGAAGTGCTTGGCGTTTACGATGAGTTCGGATGGGCTAGACATGATCAGGATTATGTCTTATTTTAGAGACAATCTTTTAAATCAATTTTTTGAAAAATTAGGTCCGTATCAATTACTATTATGTCACGTAATGAACAATACTACACAGCCTAATAGGTTTGAAAAAATAATAATAAAGATATTAATACTTGAATAACATAGAATGTATTTGTGGATCGTTGTTGTCGGTGGAATATTTGCCTTTTTTGCCAGCGCCGGCATAGGAGCAAACGATGCAGCAAATGCTTTTGCTACATCTGTGGGTTCAAAAGCATTAACTATTAAACAAGCTGTTTTTTTGGCAGCTATTTTTGAGACAGCCGGTGCGATTTTCATGGGCAATCATGTTACTGATACCATTAGAAAAGGCATAGCCGATTATCAATGTTTCGAAGAAAATCCGTATATTTTGATGTATGGTTGCATGTGGGTAATTTTATCTGTTGGTATCTGGTTATTTACGGCAAGCTATTTTGAAATGCCGGTATCAACGACGCATTCTTGCGTCGGAGGTATGATAGGAATGACTCTAGTCCTTGGTGGCAATGACTGTGTGAAATGGTACGTATACAATGATACCTTTCCTTATATTGGGGGAGTAAGTGGCATCGTACTATCTTGGTTTATATCACCTATATTATCTGGTATAACAGCAATGTGTATATTTTATGTGACACGCTGCACTGTTTTGCGTCATGACTTTAATTCAAAGCGATTGAACTGCATTTATCCTGTTTTAATTGGCTCAACAATTACAATAAACACATTTTTTATAATATATAAAGGAGCTAAGGGGTTGGGGTTACATAAAACACCTTTAGGGATAGCTTTTGGAGTAGCTTTTGGAGCTGGTGGTATAGCGGCGCTCATAACGTTACCTATTGTGCCAAGAATAAAAAATTATGTAGAGAAAAAATTTACTAGAGAACAATCGGTAGAAATAGAAATACGCGAGCTTGAAGATACTATCGTTGAAAGTAAGGCGAATCTAAATATTAAGTCAGACCATGAATTAGAAAGAGTTGTCAAGATTCATACCTCCGCCGAAAGATTTGATGAAAAGACCGAGGAAGTTTTTAAATATTTACAAGTTTTTACTGCAATATGCGATGCTTTTTCTCATGGTGCGAATGATGTAGCAAATGCGATAGGTCCATTTGCAGCTATATATGTGATATATAATTCCGGTGGCGACTTGAATAAAAAAGCTAGTATGGGGAACGACGCGTATTGGATTTTAGGAATGGGTGGTATAGGTATCGCATCGGGATTATTCATATATGGGAAGAAGATTACCATGGCTATCGGAGAGAAATTATGTAAAATTACACCATCAAGAGGCGTAGCAATTGAACTCAGCTCCGCACTGGTTATAATAGCGGGGAGTAGATTTAATTTACCATTATCGACAACCCATTGTCAAGTTGGTTCAACAGTTGGTGTTGGATTATTAGAAAAGGGCGGTAGAAAATGCGAAAGTGTAAACTGTAATGTATTTATAAAGACAGCATGCGGTTGGGTCATAACATGTGTTGTTGTTGGCGGTACAGCCGCTCTATTAATATCGCAAGGGGTATACTCACCGTCCGTTATTGGATGGGGGACCTGTATAGGTAGAAATGTTACAAACTAATAAACCGTATTTATTAATACTACATACATGTAGTACTCATAAATACTAATAATATTTATTTCCAAAAAAGATTTAAATTTTAGACATATTATATATAAAATGACGAAAATCTCTCCAAAAACTTTTTTGAAGAATAATATTTTTGAAAAGAATATCCCCAAACCATCCAAACGACGTAAGGTGACTGTGGATGAGTTTTCTGTACCATCTTACAGTGAATGGAATTTATTGCTTGAGAAGAATTACAATGTATCGCAATTGAAGAGTATGGCGCGTTATTATAAACTAAAGGTATCAGGAAATAAAGGTGAATTGGTAGCACGAGTCTATAATTATTTAAAGTATTCAAACTATGCAATTTTGGTTCAGAAACATTGGCGAGGGAAATTGAGGCGCAATTATAATAACTTGCAAGGGGCTGCCGCGTTGAATAGGAAATGTACAAATACAACAGACTTTCTATCATTAAGCGATGTTAAAAAAATACCGTATGCGCAATTCTTTAGTTTCAAAGATAATGGTCAAATGTTTGGTTTTAATGCAAAATCTCTCCATAACTTGATTTTAAAGAACGAGTTGCCGACCAATCCATATACACGCGAAACAATATCAAAAAGTACACTGGAAAAGTTTAACAAATTTTTGAAATATAGCAAAATTCTGCGCGAACCAACGAACGTCATTTTGACAGATGATACAACACATTTGTCGCTTGAAAAGAGGACGGGATTAAAGGTACAGAGTCTATTTTATAAGATAGACTCGTTTGGACATATTACTAATCCCGAATGGTTCATGGAATTAAGCAAGCCCTTGCTCATAAAACTGATACGCGAATTAGCGGATATATGGGAATATAGAGCGCAGCTTTCCGATACAGTTAAAAAGGCAATATGTCCGCCTCATGGAAACCCATTTGCGGGTATTAATATCAATCATTTAACAACACAAAATTTTCAACTGGTTCGAACCAATATATTGAATATTTTTGAAGGATTGATTTCTAAAAGTCCGAACAGAGAAAACCAATCTCTGGGAGCATATTACATCTTATCTGCCATTACATTGGTATCAGAACCCGCAGCTTTAGCACTTCCATGGCTTTACGAGTCTGTAGTATACAATTAATTTGATATTTTGCGTTTGTATTTAGCAAAATGTCACTGTTAAGCGTCTCAAAATATTTTAAATATATTTATTCCTCAAACAACTTAAACAGTAATTCCATAAGTAGAGTATAATGCCAAAGACGAAGGGAAGTTCCAAAAAGACTGCTGCTAAGAAGGCTGCCAAGCCTAAGACTACTAAGTCCGCCAAGAAAGCTAAGGCGGCAACCAACGTTGTTGAGCCAGTTGCTCCAGCTGCTCAGGTTGAGAAGGTCGTGGCTCCTGTTGAGGAGACCCCGGCAACTCCGTCCCTGACGGATGCGTTTGTTGATGTTCTCGCACTGCTTACGGCACTGCGTAGCCAGCTTACTGCTGTTACGGGACAGGTTCGGTCGCTTCAGAAGCGTGCCGATCGCGAGCTTAAGAATGCCCACAAGGCTAGCAAAAAGCGTGCGCGCCGTAGTGGCAACCGTGCCCCTAGTGGTTTCGTGAAGCCTACCAAGATCAGCTCAGAGCTAGCAGCCTTCCTCGGCAAGCCTAAGGGTACCGAGATGGCACGCACTGAGGTGACTCGTGAAATTAATGGATATATTCGCCAACACTCTCTACAGGACCCACAGAATGGACGCCGCATCCTCGCAGACGCCAAGCTCCGCAAGCTACTCAAGCTTAAGCAGAGCGACGAGCTCACCTATTTTAATCTACAGCGCTACATGAGTCCGCACTTCGCTAAGAAGAACACGGTTGTCGAGTCAGCGTAAATTTGAAAATACCTGAAAAACAATTAAAAATATCCGAAAGGATTGGATAATAATTTAATACTATTGTTAAATTATTATGGAAATATAAATCCGTCTTTTTCAAGCACATATTTTAGTTTTTGATGATCAATGTCACGATTGCGTATCAAGAAGTAACTAAGCTGTTGTAGGGTATTTTTAATTGTATTGCGACATACCGCATCCTCATTCATAATTTTTTGATGCATGTCCTTTTTCAAATACTTATTATCTAACAACCAGTGAATAAATGGGGTATTAACCTCCGATTCATTATAGAGTTCATACAAATCGTAATTTTGAAATATATTTCTGTCGCCCTTTGCTATATAATCTGTCCCTGAAGCTAAACACATGGTTCGGAAACTGTCCATGGACATATTTAATTTGGAGAGAATTGTAGATAAATCATACATAACAGCGGTATGATTTATAAGACTGATATATTTAAGAACGCGGTGACAACCATAAACAAATAAATCCGTGTCCTCACTAAGGCAAGCATATGCGGCTCCATTCAAAACAAGGGCTGCACATAGTTCATCCGCCTCCCCTTTTGCGACCCTATACATTATTCCGTATGCATCAAGCAAATCCATTATATTTTTCATATCATCAGGAGCCAATCTTACGAAAGTTCTACGCAACTCCCCCATTTTGTTGATTATTTTATCCTTCTTTACCCCGTTTGTTTCCTTCAACTGTACTTCATATTCCTTATACTTCTTTAGAGCGCGTTGTTTTTCCTTATTCCGCTTTTGAATCGTTTCACGCTTTTCCTCTCTTCTCCCTTTACCATCAAATACAAAGAGAGGGCGAATACCATAATGACGGAACAACGAACACAACATATACGTGTTTTCTATTAGTGCATCCGCGGCACTAAATCTGTACATATATATACTTGCATCTACTACTATGCGCTTATTTCGAAGATCTTGCAAATTTATTTTTTTGGTGACATCTTGACATCGCGATTGTAGAAACGTGTTAAGCAACCTAACTCCCATATTATTGTAACAGTGTTTATTTGCTTATAATTAAATTATAATTTATCATATCAATTTTTCAAACAACTTCTATTACAGTCATTCTCAATGACTTTGGAACTACTTTACGATTGTATTTCTTCCCCCGCTTTACAATTTGATGCATCTTATCTAGATCCTGAAGAAGTGGGCGAGTATCATAATGTTGTTTTATAAACTCATAAAATTTATTCAGATTTCCATTGGTCTTCTTAAAATTCAATATATTAGAATTATGCTTAATACACCATGTTATAAATTGATCCGCATGCATCAATAATACCATTTTAAGTATATAATATGCAAAAATATTACTCTTTTCTTTATAAAGAAATTTACGTGCCTTGATACTTATGTCATCCATCTCAAATAAAGTTTTATAGTAAATACCCATAAATTGCAATATTTTCACACACTGAAAAAGTGAAAAGATTTGTTCAAAATAAATGCAATATTCGGCATATAACAGAAAGTTTTCTTTATTGTTATAATTATCCCGTAAATAAAAAGCTGTAAATAAACAATTAAATATTGTTGCCCAAAATTCGGTGTAAGTTTCGCTGACATCCATGGAACTTGAAATGGGAAACAGAGCCTTCAATTTCCCTCGTAATTCAGAACTTATCATATTAGACCAATCAAGACCAAATGCGTGAAATGTTTCATGTATAAAAACCTTAAATAACTCTTCTTCACGATATATGCAAATTTCACCATTTGTAGGACATGCAGTAGTAACGCCACCATTCACGTGCGATGGACCCAATACAGTAAACTGTGCTTGAGGCAATTCTTTCTTATGTGGACATAGATAACAATGCGCCGTTAATGTCCTGGAACAGTTAGTATTAGTGTATGGGATAATAAAATATAACCATACAAACATTCGTTTCGCGATTAGATCTATTTTCGCAAGTTCGTTAAATTGTCTATCACTTGTTAAATATAATTTAATTGTCATCTCCCGCCCCAAAATACTACCTTTGTATGAAATAATACCTTTGGTATTTCTTTTAATAAAGCGGCGTATATCCTCAGGTACATAAACACCCTTTATTAACTCACTGTGTCTAATATCCCCCAAATGCGGCGTCTCTTTCATTTCGCGCTTTATCCGAGGCGTTCGCCACATCGCATCTATTTTGCTGTTCGACTCTTTTATTTTCTTGTAAAAATTTAAAATTATACTATCAAACATATGCTGCTGCTGCGCGGATCGCTTCCTTGCAAATTTATGAAAATCCTTCATTAAAAATGTCATTAATATTTCAGAATCATTAGAAAAATCCATAAGTGTTATATAATATACATATTTTCTTTAGCTTTATAATAATTATTGAATTATTATAAATTTAAGAAGATTTTCGCAATAAACTTCTAATTTTCATAGTATCATAAAAGACTATTGGTGCCTGCCCTCTAACGAAATGCTGTAATTTGGCATTCTTTGTAGCAAGCAAAACCTGTTTGGCTAAAGGATCACTCTTGTATTTTTCTAATTGAGCACGGTACATTGCGCGCTCATTCTCTTTTGAAGTGAAGAAGGTAGGATCTATCTTTACTGTTTTTGGACGCACTAATTTTCCCTTGAATTTTCCAGATTTTCCACCCGCCGCCTTTGCTAATTCCGGACTCTTTGCAATCTCTGAATCAGAATCTAAGGCAAATTTAGCATAAAAATCAGGATTGTTCCTTTTAAACTTTGATCCTTGATAATAATTTTCAACCGATAACCAATTCATACCATCAATAACTATTGGTTTTTTTGTTACATAAAAGTTAGATAAAACAGTACGCCAATTTGGGATAGCTGCCAATTCAGCATACTCTAGTACCTTTTTTTTGGTAATTTTCTCTCCAGCTCCCTTCCCAGGCTTTGGTTTACTGGATGATTTTGAATAGAACTGAAAGACTACTTCGGGATCAAATGTAACCTTCTTCATATTATCATAACCTTCGTCACTTTTTTCCTCCTCTGGTAATCCTATATCTTCCGCGCCACTATCAGTCACCGGAAGAGTCGCCGCTGGAGATCCACTTGTTCGCATGGCTGCAAATTCAGGGATCATATTATACATACCTTCGCCCTTTGATTCTACACATTTGTTGAATATCATTTGCTTGATACTAGGCGGCAATGTTTGAAAATTAAAAATACGCTGATCATTGTATTTTACCAATAAATAATGATCGCCGCGATATGATGCTATAATGTAATGTTTGGGTTTGAATGAACCCTTGCTTTTAATATCATCATCCACCATATCACCGCATTGTAAAACATTATCAATGTCGCCCCGTTTGTAATTCTCAGAAGATAAAATTACTAATTTAATATCCAAAGCCTTTTCCAAAATATTAATCGCCCATCCTTCAGCCCAAAAATTGCAGGTTTTAATCTTAGCTTTTAGTTTAGCTACACTATCAATCCCTTTCATCCATTTGAATTCATGAATCAACTCTCTAGCATGCTTTTTCTCAACTGCTATTTTTTTAAAATCTGCTCGCAATTTATTACCCTCATTTGCCAAAGCCAGTTTCTCTTCGCGTGAAGGAGCTGTCTCAAATTGTACCTTTAACAATTGCATCTTGTCCCTAATTTCTACCTGTCGCGCTGTAAGATCTCGCAATTCAGTAGAGTACATATCATAATGTTCGCGAAAATTGGATAATACCGTCTCATCTGCGGCATCGCTAACTACTTTCCGTAATGCAGCCACGGACATATCTCTAGGTATATCCTTAAATGCATCTCTTATGATAGCGAACAAACAATCGCCCCCTCCCTCATTATCTAACAATGAATAACTTCCATTTTTCATAAATTTTTTAATCCACGAATCGCTAGCTCTTGGCTTATAAATTTCTCGTTCCTTCATCTCCTGATTCATAAGTGCAATCTGTGGATCACCCTTTGATTCTTCGTCTCCCAATATTTCCTCTAATACGGTTGGTTTATTTGGTGACGTCCATTCATCGCTACCGACTTCCTCCTCTTCTAATTCGCCCAATTCACCCGTTAAATCCGATACACTGGCGGCGGGTGGTTCTGGCGTCCCGGTCTGTAAATTTACAAGCCTATCCCCCATTTTTGATTTCAAAAACTTTTCATTGAAAAAACTATAATATAATGGCAACGGGTTAACAAATTTATCGATATCTAAGTCCCCATCTTCGTCCATAAGCTGTGTATAGTTACTAGCCAAGAACTCATATATTCCAATTTGATCGACCACTTCACCATCTTTTATAAGATATACCGGTACATATAGTATATTCTTTGCAGAATAGGTATATTTTACATTGCCTAAAGCAATAACTGCTGCTGTATTAGGAAACAATTCTAATTGGAACTGAACAGCGTCAAATCCTATATCACTCTTATCAATTGTCATAACATCAGTATACTCGATCTCGGGATCTAATACAGATTTTACCATATATCTTATTCAAATATTAAATATTTACTTAAATATTTATCAGCCTTAATCTCTTCAATATAAGACCATAATCTTTTTCGCCTGTAAACTATTTCTACATTTTCAGGTGCCTTTTCAAAAAAAACAATATCTTCCACAAGATCTTGCTTTTTCTTTTTTCTTTTACTCAACTCATAGTATTCTGCTATTTTTTCCAACTCCTTTTTAGTATAATTTTCATTATATTCAAGTTCTTGTGCAATATAATCATCCATAGTCACAGCGGAGCACATTTCCATGTAATCCACCTGTTGAACAAGATCATCGTATGTTATGTTCTCCTTCGTTTCATTACTTACCTCCCGGAGAGAAAAAGAGAGATTGCCACTAGCATCCGTCATATAATTTATTATAATTAAATTTTTTTATACCTTTATGATTATTGATTAGTCGTCACACAAATCCATAAATTTGAAGACTATTTTACTTGTTAGACTAGGATGATCCCTATGTTTCATATCAGCGACCGCCTCTATAAACTCTTGCACAGAATCCCATCCCTCGCGCGCAGACAACATTTCTGACCCCTCCGAAATAAGGATACAGAGGTTTTCACCTATTTCATCCACTTCATTTCTTTGACCCTCCATTTCAATAGCATCAGTAAATTTACTCTTAAGAGCTGTAATAATATTCAATACCTTTTCCTCTTTCAAAACTCCATTGCGCATCAAATGAACAAAGAACGTGCTAACTGCGCGCCGCTTTTGATTTTCTTTATTAATTTCGCAAAACTTGTCATAATCCTCCTCTGCCGGCACAAACCGAATAACATCAAATAAGGAAAGGAATGTTTCGAAATTCTTTTTATAAATAGAGTTCATTACAGGGAAAATGCCCATCAAATCTTTATAAAGTTCAGCATACAACTTTGCCCAGAATTTATTAAGACAACCGATTTCAAATATTGATTCGCCGACCTTCAAAAGCTCTTCCTCCTTTGGCGAAGAATCTAGAATCTTTTGCAATAAAGTAATGATTTCGTCGCGCAAGTCTTTATAATTTTGAGCTGTAATTCTATTTAGCTTCAGACGGAGATCATCGATCTCCTTTTCAATACCCTCCTCATTCTTTTGAAGTGTTTGAGCTTTAAAATTGCGCATTTCCTGCCAATCAGCTGCTGTAATGGTTTGTCGCTGCGGGCGGCGGCGCCCCCTATTATGGTCATTATGGCGTTTTTGGAAGGTTGGCGTTCGTTGATACTCAGGTGCACCCACACGGAGTGCCAATTTATTTATCATTTCTACAGCTTCAGGATTTATATTTGCATCGGGATCAATAGAACATCCGATGCGATGAAAAGCGTGCAGATCATATTGTCTATCGGCTAAGCAGGTCATGGTGTATTATAATCTAATAACGTATTTTTATATTTATATCAATTTTATAAAACTACAGGTTAAAAAATTGATTCAAATAATATTATTATATTTACTTAAAAGCAGAAGCACAGGATAGTATATCATGTCAAACGAACAAACGAACCCCCCAAAAGACTCTAATGATTCTAGTTCAGGATCGACCACTCTTGAAGAGTGGGACCACTGCGAGGAGATGCACCAAGAAGTTTTGCGAGGTATTTATGCTTATGGATTTGAGAAACCTAGTCCTATTCAGAAGAAGGGAATTATTCCTATGCTAAGAAAGGATAAAAAAGGAAAGCGGCGCGATATCATTGCTCAGGCTCAATCTGGAACCGGGAAGACAGGTTGTTTCGCTGTAGGCGTTTTGAATATTATTGACCCAAGCTTGTCGCATACCCAAGCCCTAATTCTGGCACCAACACATGAACTTGCCAATCAAATTCTGTCTGTTGTCAAATCCATAGGTTCATTTCGCAAAGGTCTAGTTACACAGCTACTAGTCGGAGGAACATCTGTTGATGCAGATCGTCAAAAGCTAGATTCTAACCCTCCTCATATTGTGGTCGGTACGCCCGGGCGTGTCCACGATATGATCCGTAGAAAATATCTTAAAACGGAAAAAATCAGCATTATTGTGTTGGATGAGGCTGATGAAATGCTTTCGCAAGGATTTAAAGATCAGATTTATAAAATTTTCCAATATATGCCTTCAGAGATTCAAATCGGACTATTTTCGGCAACTATCCCTGAAGAGGCAAAGGCATTGTCTGAAACATTTATGCATAATCCGTCCCGAATTCTTGTTAAGGCTGAAATGCTTACATTGCAGGGAATTGCCCAATACCACATTAAACTGGACGGCGACGAACAAAAATATCTCACCCTGAAGGATGTCTTTAGCGGTCTCGCTGTTTCCCAATCTATTATTTATTGTAACAGTACTCGCCGTGTCGATGATCTTCATGAAGCAATGCTCCAAGATGACTTTCCGGTCAAGAAAATTCACGGCAAAATGGATGAGCATGAACGAAACCAGAATAATAAGGACTTCCGATCCGGTGCCTGCCGAGTACTGATTACCTCTGACCTATTTGCGCGAGGAATTGATGTCCAGCAGGTTAGCATTGTTATTAACTTTGATGTCCCAAAAAGCGAACATACGTATCTCCATAGGATTGGGCGTTCGGGACGATGGGGTAGGAAGGGAATTGCAATTAACTTTGTCACGAAACACGATGGTGCGCGCCTGAAGCACTTTGAGGAGTATTATAATACACAGATTGTGGAAATGCCTGCTAATTGGCGCAGTCATCTCGGTCCGTAATTCGTACATCACGCTATCTTATAATGTTATAAAACTATAATGTTACAAGAAAGAATACAAAAACACTTCAAATTACCGATTGAGTTTGCGGAAAATGTATATAAAACACCTGGTAATCTAGTTGAAGATCTTGAATTAGAGAAATCCATCGGAGATATATCAGATAATACTATCTATAAATTTTTATTAAGACCAAAAACCAAATTTGGAAAAAATGGTATTATGCAATGGATAGGTCATTATACAACAGATATTAAATTCCTTCAAAATCATCAAAATTTAATCTCAAATTTTAGTAATCAAAATTCTGAAAAAGAGGATCATGGTGCCGTTCACGCTTGGGAGAGCTACAGAAATATTAAAGAAGATGATAATTTTATTGATAAGTATCAATATCTTAATTGGGATAAACTCAAATTTCTTAATAAATCAACACTCTTTCTTGCAATTATGTCCATGTATAGCATTGTCTCACCGGCTTTGAATCTTTTAGCACCATTGTTATTACTTCTTATTCCATTCTTACTTTTGAAATTTAAAGGACTTCCTGTTACACTTTCTGCATATATAAGAATTTTAATGGTATCTATTAAAAATCACAGTTTTGGAAAGTTAATAACACAGTGGGCTGTATTGCCTTGGGGGCAACGCATTTATTTACTATTGATGGTTGGAATGTACGTCTATAATATATATCAAAACGCATTATCATGTTACCAATTCTATAAGAATTCATACACCATTAACCAAGATATTAAAAATATTAAACATCATTTATTTAATAGCCGCGAAAAACTCGGTTCCTTCATTGCAAATATTGGCAACTATAAATCGTTCGTACCATATAGAGAATATTTACAAAATAAATTAGAAAAGGTGGATATGTTGTATCAAGAATTAAATGGTGTACCATTAGCGAGCTTTAATCCAAAAAAAATTCCACTATTGGGTTACACAATGAAACAATATTATTTATTATACGAATCAGAAGAAATAGAGGAGACCTTACTATTTACATTTGGTTTCCATGGTTATATGGAAAAATTAGGAAGTATACATGCATTGTATAAAACAAAGGTGCTGACAAAAGCGAAATTTACGAATTCTGTAAAACCTAAAATATCAATGAAGTCCGCATATTATCCAACGATTGTATCCGATGATGTAATAAAAAATAATGTGTCATTAAAAACGAATAAATTAATCACAGGTCCAAATGCTTCCGGAAAAACAACATTATTAAAGACTGTAACCACGAATCTTTTATTAACACAGCAGATAGGTTTTGGCTTTTATAATAAAGCCACTATTACACCCTTTAATCATATACATTGTTATTTGAATATTCCCGATACGTCATCTAGAGATAGTTTATTTCAAGCCGAAGCACGGCGTTGTTTAGATATAATACAAACGATCGATGCTAATAGAGAAGATAAGCATTTTTGTATATTTGATGAACTTTTCTCTGGTACAAATCCATATGAAGCCATTAGTAGCGCCCAGGCGTATCTACAATATATATCCGAAATAAGAAATGTTAGATTTATGTTAACTACGCATTTTATACAGCTGTGTGATCAATTAGATACAAATAGAAATATTGAAAATATTAATATGGATACAACTATTTTGGATGATATTCCAACATATAATTACAAAATCTGCAAGGGTATATCCAAAATTAAAGGAGGGATTACTGTTCTTAAGGAACTTGGATATCCGGATGATATTATTAATAAAACAAGGAAAATTGTGAACAACTTTTAGGGGTTCGTTTGATTATAGTTTTAAAAATATATTAGAACTATAATAATGCTACAGACCATACTGACACCGCTATGCATTTCATTAGTTGTTTGTGGATTGCTATTTTTTTATTTCAAAAATAGACTCTCGAGTACAGAAACAAAAGTTGATCTGATGTTCCAGCTCATTCAAGAACATGAAAATCAGAGACAATTAACTGCGCAAAATTTTGCCCAAATGCCTCAGGGCGAACCTCCGCAGAATTACGAACACCCTTCTTCCATGCAGGGTGGCGAACCATCGCCTCTAATTGATGTTTCCGACTCCGAAGATTCCGACTCCGACTCCGACTCCGATTCCGAGTCAGAGGACGGTCGTCTAACCTTAGAAGAAAATATTGAGAATAATGATGCTATTAAGAAGGTCATGTTATCTATTTCCGGTGCAGAAATTGGCGATAAGCCCGCTCCAGCTGGGGTTAATGTCGTGGAGCCGGAACTAGTTGATCCAGGTTCTTTAGATAAAACCGATATCAAAGAAATTAGTATTGAAGAATCGGTGGATGTCGGGGCGCAAGACCTTGAAGATATTAACCTATCGGGTGCCGATGATGACGAATCTGCTGACGATGATGACGATGATGATGATGACGAGGACGAAACAGATGACGCGGGAGATAATACAACAACTTCGGTCAAAAAATTACCTACTGATAAACCTCTAGATAAATGGAAAGTAAAAGAGTTAAAATCGGAATGTAAACGCAGAGGACTGGAGGGTTATAAGAGCTTGAAGAAAAATGCAATCATTGACCTATTGAATAAAGCAAGTGCGAAACAAACAACAGCAAATTAATTTCTTATACTATTATAATATAACAGTATGAGTTGGGGAACGTGCTATAAAGCTTCTAACAATATCCACGCGGGATTTCCTGCAATGATGAGTGAGGGTAATTTATATACTGATTGGAATAGTGCCTGTCGCATGAACAATGAACTTAAGAAGAGTGTTGGGATAAACAGCAATTACTCTTACAGACAATGGTTGATCCAAAATGGCAACCGGGTAATGAATAAAAATACTATCGCAGCTTGCGCTGATTGCTGTGGATGCATGGAAAATTTTAAACCTGTGCCTCCATCAAACAAATATCTATTTAAAAGTTGTGCCGACAAAACGCAACCATTCGGATACGAAAACTCTGATTTAAAAAATCTTTATCTTTCTGATACAGCATTACAATCGCGACTTTGTGCCCCTATCATGACACAATCGCAGATGTTACAACATGGGTTGCCAAACTATAATTAAAAAACAAGTATTTAAAACAAAGCATAGGAAATTATAATATAATGAAGAAAACATTATATTGTATACGTCATGGAACAGCATTGCATAATATTAATTTTCCAAAAATAGGAAGGAGAGCATATACGGAGTTCCGCGACACCCCTTTAGTAGATTTCGGACATCTTGAATCCATTACTCTTGGACAGGAATGGAGAGATATTAATAAGATTGAATTGGTGGTTGTGTCACCATTAACTAGAACATTACAAACAGCTCAGAACATATTTAATTCAAAGCCCCATATCCCTATTCTAGCCATTGACTGCATCAAGGAATATCCTCAATCAGAAGAGACATGTAATTACAGACAAATGCGATCTATACTTCAAAAACAATTTCCATCGGTTGATTTCACAAATATTACAGAAGATGAAGATACAGCGTTTCAAGAAGCTAAGAGAGCCGATAATATAGAATTGGAACTTTTACATAAACGTATAGATACATTTAAAAAATGGATTGCTAGTCGCTCCGAGAATCATATCGCAGTTGTAAGTCATTCTTCATTCTTAGGAGAGATGTTATTTGGAAAAATAGGAGATGAAAACAATGAATTATTTCATTGTTATCCTTATGTGTATAAACTACCTATTAACGAGAGCGCCTATGCTTAGATCTCTTCCGTCTGCTCTTTCTTTTTTTATACTTTCTTCGCTTCGTTCTCTTACGTCTCAGCGTTTTATGATTTTTCCTTCTTCTTGAATAACGTCGTTTTCGCCGACGCCGTTTTTTTGTTCTCTTTTTTTGTCCACCGGCAGTCGCTGCGATTAGTGATCGTTGCGCCCCTTGTCCTAGAGCCGCTGCGGATACAGGCATGCGACCTGTCCGCATTGTCCCGAGTTTGGAGAGTTGTGCGCCGCTGATACCTTGAGTCTTGGATTTGCTCGCGATTTTTGAACTTCTCACGATCTTTGGACAATCAGATTTTCCTAATAATTTATTTCTGAGTACCTCCGCAGATTCTATGCTTAGTCCAAAAGGAATATAGTCTCTTTGTTTTAACAGGTTGCCTTGAGCTGTCGGCGAACTTGTACCAAACAGAAAATTTTCGTCCCACATATCTACCAACGAAGTCAGCTTTCCTAATAATGTGTCACCTTTCGGAAATGGTAAGGCAGGGCTTTCATTGTCAGTAAGTGTGAAACCTAAGTTCACTGGCGACATGATTTCGAGTTTTTGCATTTCATCCTTTGTAATCTTCCCTGTCTGAAGTCCATTTTGTAAATCACTTGAAGCCTTTTCTGCCAAGGCGACGAGTTTCGGCATCTCTTTTTGAAGATAACCATCTTCGGATGTGATTTTTTCAGTCGCCTTCATTAATCCTCGTGCTATATCAGATATAGGTGGCTTATTGCTTGGACCATAACCCCCCTTTTTAAGTTTAGCCTGGATATTTTTGAAATATTTAGAAGTACCACTTTTTGCATCCATTTCCAACTTATGTATAATATTGCACGCCACTTGTTGTAAGGACAATATGTCAGGATTATTAGATGAAAGATATGCGGTAAGTGTGTTACATTCCTCCTTTAATTCATCAGGAATGGAGGCGCGCAGCTGCTCAAAGAATTCGTCATTGCTTAGTTCCGTTCCCGCAACTCGGGCGCCGCCCCATAAGCTTGACCCTGGGCATCCTATTAGATAGCCCGCGCGATTCCCTTCCAGTGCCGCGCACAACATATCATGGAACATCTCCCATAAACCACGTAACATTGACCCAATACCATCAATCAGAGGTTCAACGCATCTATATACAAAACTTCCCATCCGCTGCGGAATAACCTTGATTTGATCCCAGAAAAATATGATAATTTGTTTAATTAATTCACAGCCTGAGCTAATGACAAATATAAACATTTCTGTTGCATCCCAGTCTGTTCCTGCCACTGAGAATAAACATGTCCACAGGCTTAAATATAGCATTATCATTCCTATGAGAATGGCGCCCTCCGCACCGTTTCCTAGGGCTACACCAACATAAGGAATCCCTTGTAACACAACATTCGCCCCCCTGCCTGCTACCCTAGTCGCTTGATAAACTACTTTGTGCGCATAAATTATGAATTGCACGATCATTCCGAGAAATTTGAAAAGGCATGGAAAGAAATTCCGACAATTTAATGGATAACATGCCGCATGTAACTCTTGTCGTGTCTGCTGATTATAGCGGGCGATATCTGCAGCTATATCGTCTAATTGGCCCCTTACTGCTTCAAATTGCTCGTCACGGCGCACCTCGATCGCGCTGCGATGCTCATGAGCTGCTTCCTGTCCCATTATGAGCCGTTCTTGACCTTCCACGGTAGCTTGGTTTCTTTGGTTTTCGAGAAGCCGTCCCAACATTCCTCGCATATCACCCAAATCCTGACCCATTCCTATTAAATTTCGCTGCTGATGCATCCACTGTTGACGAACTTGAGCGGTTGCGTCTCTAATTTCGGGCGGCATCTGTGCTTGCATTAGCCGTTGTTGTTGGGCTGCCGTCTGTACCACAATAGCAGTACCAGTAGTATCTTCTACTTGTACCTCAGGGGCGGATATATCTAATAGCTCGCCAGCATTTCGTGCATCTCTAAATTCCTTCAAAAGTTCCCGACCTTTTCTATAGTCCTCTAATAAATTAGCTCTAGTGGTATTTACTCCAGCTGCTTTCTCCCCTAAAGCGCGATAAGCAGCTCCTGCTGCTTGTTCTAGGGCACCAAGATTAATACCTTGTATCTCTGCGCGAACGCGCCGTAACCTTCGCTGAATCGTTTGTATTTGTCCCTGTATTTTGGTATGTTCCGCCTCGTCTACAATTTTTCCCTCATCCACAGTGGAGGCAAGTGCAGCCTGCAATTGTTGCATCTTTGCTTCAAGAGGTGCGATTTGTTCTGATACACGTTTTTTTCTAATATAATCCCTCCTTGTATTTTCGTATTGCCTTTCTTCTCTAAATCTTATCCCCAAATTTCTTTCGATCTGGGCTATAACCACCGCACGGTCTCTAGAATTCGCTTGGTAAAATTCATTCGTAAGTAAATTCAGAGCAATTAATCGCCGTGCCAACTGAATTTCATCGTTGATTCGCGCCATTCGGTTGTCCATGTATATAATATAAAATTATTATAAAACATAAAAACAACAATATTAAGAAGTTATTAAAAATAAGATTAAGTTTATATATACATGAAAATACTCAGTATAGATGTTGGTATGAGACACCTTGCCTACTGTATTATTAATAAAGGGCAAAATAATTATACGATAGAATCATGGGATATTATTGATTTATGCAATGATCAGCATAATACATGCTGTGGAAAAAAGAAAAGTGGCGCATCTTGTGGTAAACCGGCTAAATTTCATAAAAATGGTAAATACTATTGTAAATTACATGCCAAAAAACAGCCATTTATTGTACCCCCGGCAAATATGAGATTGTCTAAAATAAAAAAGATGAAACTTAAGGAATTAAAAAAAATAGCAGAGGGTAAAAACTATAAACTAACAAAATCTAGTAAAAAGACCGATTACATTGAAAATATTGCTATAGACCTCTCCAATAATTATTTAAATCCCGTTATTAAAACAAACAGTAAGGATATTAATTTTGTAACATACGGGCACAGAATAAAGTCTTCGTTTGATGAATTATTACGCGACAGCCCGATTGATTGTATGATAATTGAGAATCAGATTGGTCCGTTAGCATTAAGAATGAAAATGATACAGGGAATGATTATGCAACATTTCATAGAAAGAAACTGTAGTAGTATCAAAGAGATATCCCCAGCGAATAAATTAAAAGAATTTAGTACAAAAAGGAAAACATCCTACAATGAACGAAAGAAATTAGGAATTGAAGTAATGAGGAGTTTATTGGACGAAAATGATAATATATCCATGTGGAGTGCTCATTTTGAAGGACATAAAAAAAAAGATGATTTGGCAGACTCTTTTTTACAAGGTCTTTGGTATATTAAACAATTATAAATGCGTCTTACTTAAAATTATAAGTTCTTTATTAAACATAATGAGTGCAGAAATTATTGATATTAAGCTTGGTAATAACAGCCCTCCATCTTCCCCCAAACTTTCGGTTGTAGGAAACGGCGATGAAGGTTTGATCAAATTAAACAATCTTCCTCCTTTAGACATAGGTAGCACGACAAGTGAAAAGAAAAGTGTTAATTTTGGACCTGGCGCCGATCTACTTATTAATCAGAAGGTTGCTTCTAAATCCAACTCTCCGAAGTCTGATATCAACTTGTCTGAATTACAGAGTCTGGCACCTGGATCTAATTCCTCCAAAAAAACAATGACCGCTGCCGAACGGTCAAAATTAGCTGCAAATATTGAAACAAGAGGATCTCCTACTGGAAATATCAAACTCAATATTTCATCCTCAAACTCCCCTCAACAAAGTCCACCCAGTGGCGGCAGCGATAACAGTCCTAACATTAGACTAGGTGTCGCAAGTGCAGATAAATCCAACGAAACCTGGGACGGATTTAAGAAATTCAATGAAATTCCTGTTAATCCAGTTGCCGAACCTCCCGAAAAACCAAAGTTGACGACCGAAGAAGAACTCCGACTCAAGTTTTCCTATATCAGAAAGCTAGAAGCTTTAGAAAAACAGGGGATTACGATTAGTAAGAAATACAATATGGATGATAAATTGGAGGAGATGCAAGGCGAGTATGAAATGATTAAAGCTGATATTGGAAAACGTAACTCAGTTAAGTTTCAGGGTAAGATGTTGATGGCATTTGTTTCTGGTATTGAATTCTTAAATGGAAAATTTGACCCATTTGATATCAAACTAGATGGGTGGGGAGAAGCAATCGGCGAAAATATCGAAGAATATGATGAGGTTTTTGGTGAATTGCATGAAAAATATGGTGGAAAAGCTAAAATGGCGCCTGAGCTTAAACTGTTATTTATGCTCGGAGGAAGTGCCGCCATGCTCCACATGACAAATACTATGTTTAAATCGTCAATGCCGGGTATGGATGATATTTTGAGACAGAATCCAGAATTAATGCAACAGTTTACCAATGCTGCAGCTCAAAGCATGAATGCTAGCAATCCCGGATTCGGTAATTTTATGTCCGGAATGATGCCAGGGGGTCCACCACCTAATATGATGCCCGGAGGCAATCCAGCTGGTATGATGCCTGGCGGCATGATGCCTCCCATGGGCTCACCGCCTGGACCGCCGCGATCTGACCCAAGAAGTAGAAATAGACCGGACCTAGATGCCGCGCGCAATATACCACCCCAAAAAACTTCGCGTCGTGACATGAGCGGTCCATCCGATATTAGTGATATTTTATCAGGTATTAAAACTAAAAAGGTAAATATTAGAAATACTCCAAATCCAGAGACCATCAGTGTTTCGGAATTAAAAGAGATGGATGTATCTAGCGGTATTCCTCAAAAGTCAAAGCGAAAGCCTAGATCGGAGAGAAATACAATCAATCTTAATATTTAAATACCATTTTATAATATATATAAAATGGCAAGTCAATCCAGTATAATTAGTAATGCAGTAACAAGCGAATGTTCATTGAGTATATGGGATCCGTGTCCACAATCATATCAATGGGGAGTGAACTGTGCAGAAGCTACTCTTATTTCCAGATGTAGGAAAATACAAGCAACCAAGGAACCTGTTGAGAATAATAATTTTTTCCCACAATTTGTTACAACCGATGCAGAATCTGAAAATTGTACTGCATGGCAAGAAATGTTACCAATTAGTCAGATTAATTCTTCCCCTGCGGCGAAACAGGCGGCTAGTGATACAATGCCGCAATACTCTAATGTTGCGACAAAATTTAGATTTTGTATAGTTTTAGCAGGGCCACCCGGATCCGGCAAATCTACAATGCGGTCCACCTTAGTAGAACGGGCAAATATTATTAATAAAGCAGCGGCACAAAAACCATGGACCGAACTAGGTCACGACGAGATCATTGAACACGACGACGCCTTTATTCACACATTAAATGATATTACAAATAGCATTAAAAATTTAGACAATATAACTGTGGATGATATTAAAGCCGGCATTAATAATTCGGGAAATGGAATATATGGCAACAATTGGCGACAACTCTTAACTGCACAACAAGAAAATTATGATAGGGCAAAGGGGGATAGTACACAGACACCTGCGGCAAAACAACAATTGAGAGAAAATATCTTGGAGAATATTCAACAATTGTCCTCTATTGATTCTGAGATCCTCAGAGGGTTCTTCATTGGTGACATTCATAAGCAAAAACAGCAAATACAAGAATGGCTACAAAAAGAATTTCTTGAAAAAGGAAAAACTGTCCCTTTTGGTAATCCAGAAACAGGATTGATTAATAATACAGAATTAGCTTATTTAAGGACCGCATTGGCTATTATCAATGGTATCAATATAACATATGAAACCTCCCTCAAAGATACAAGATCTCTCCAATTTCTATTTGAATTAAGTAAGATAGCTACGCAAGGTTGTAAAAACTACAACTATATTTTTCTCATGGGATTTCCTATTGTTGATTTTAATTCCTTGGAAAATAGAATAATATCGCGGTATATCGGCTGGGCAAAAAAATCAGAAGCTGTTCGTCTTGATCCATCAACGCGCGGCGAAACAGTGGGATTATCACCGCTTCTCTCTAGAGAACGATATATTAAAAATATGCAAATTGCATATTTAATACTAGCAAGTTTAATATGGTTTTGTACTGGTCCACTAACGCCGTCTGCTGATGGGACTGATCCGGGACGCAGTAAATGCCCTCCGGGAATAGGCATAGACTTTCTATTACTCTTTGATAATACCGGCTCCAGGAAAGACAAGGAATATGCCTATGTACCTATCAGTAATAGATCTTATAGCATTGGAATTGCAAAATTTATAACTAGAAGGACCAATATTCAAACAAATACGAAGAAGGCGCTTATCGCATTACTAATGCGTAGTTTAAATTGTCTGAAAGGTGTTTCATGTCACACTAAAAAAATCAGTAGTGCTTGTAAAGATCAGAGTTGTGCGGATGCTTGTGCGGGAAATTTTCCAGCTGATATATCACTAGAAGGAAAGAGCGGTCTTGATGCTGACAGCAATTGTTGGAAATTACCATCACAAGATTCTATCGTTTTTGGTGAACATGACGGTAATATGCAAAACTATGAAGATGATTTAAGTGAGTTTTTATTCTCAGCAATAGCATCTTCTGTTGATAATCCTTCAATAACAAGACAAACGCGGACCGCCGTTTTAAATCTCAAAAGAAATCTAGTTAAAAATATGTCCGGCGATGCACACCAAATAACAGAAATGGATAGTGTTTTTGAGAATCAACTGGCAGTGTTTGCATTTAGAATGTTGTTAGAAAATTTACCAAAAATTAGACAAAGTGGCGTACCCATCCCTATTCCGGAATTTGCATCAAGAGTTGAACAATTAGAAGATTACTATGGTACCCAGACCATATATAATTATTTAAAATGTATAGCCGATGGTGATGCAGTCGGAGATGGAAATATATCCAAATGTGCTGCTAATTTAATACCCAATGCGCCTGAGAACAAAGATAATCCAAAACCGCCCACCGATTGCTTAGAACGCCCCAATTGTGAACGTAGAGTAGAGGGAGGTGGAACAAAAAAGAGAAGAAAAGGTAGTAGAAATAGACGCACTAGGAAAAGAAGGTAATAAAATTGAAGTTATTATCATGAATAAAATGCAACAATAACCAAAAACACAATCTACCCAAATGCACAAGAATTGCCCCACTTTTGATATCGATCTTGATGCTCCGCCTGAAACCAGGTGGGATCATATCATTCCACATTATAAAACACAAATCCCCAAAGCTGCGGGGTTGGCAGAAGAAATGCTTGGATCAAAAAACGCCAACCTGGCAGAAAATATACTCAACATGGCAACCTCTTGGAATGTTTTGAATATGCCTGGTTGGGATGACGAAATTAAAGGCATATGCAAAAATAGCGGCTTATCCGTCGGGAAAGTACTACTTGTTCAATTGATATATGAGGCATTTGCGGCTTGTACATCAGTTATAGTAAATGGTAAAAATCATCCAATTCACATACGAACCATGGATTGGGATCTACCAATTTTAAAAGAATTAACTATACAAATCAATTTCAAACGACGCGATAAAACAGTATTTACTGGGACAACATGGGTTGGATATATTGGCGTGCTAACCGGAATGAAAGCCCGCGCCTTTTCAGTATCTATTAATTATCGTCAAACTCATTATGGTATAAACTCCCCAATTAAAGGATTTATGTATAATTTATATAGATTCGCAATGGGTCATTGGGCTATAGGATTCCTAGTGAGAAATGTTTTGGACAGCGATGCTAACTATTATAAAGCGGTCAAGAAATTTACGAATGCGGAATTAATTTCACCAACCTATATAACAATTTGTGGAACGCGTAAAAATCAAGGGATGATAATTACGCGCAATCGTTCGCCGTGTGATAATAATTTTGGAAATGTGAAAACTTTGCTGGAGGAAGGCGACATAGTGCAAGCAAATACCGATCATTGGCGTACAGGCGACATCTGTCGCAAAGACTGCGTTGGTGACGAATGGAATAATATTTGTGAAAGCAAATATCGTCAGAAATTCGTTTTAGATGCGCTGGACAAATACGAAGATAGACACTGTCTGGATACCCTTTGGATTATTATGGCAACTGACCCCTGTTATTCGGATGATATTACAATATACACATCATTAATGATACCAGCTGAGAGCAAAATAGAAACAGAGGTTGACATTCCAACACGCAGAAAAAAAGCAGGTAAAAAACTCTACTATAAGATTATTAAAAAATGTAAAAAAATGTATAAGGCAGACGCTAACTAGTCAGGTTAATAGATATTATAAATTAATTTAAACAGATACTCTTAACATTTTTAAATGACAGACAGACGAGAGGTAGTACAAGCTATACCAGTTGAAACAGGTTATCATGTTGAAATGCCCGATGCGGAAGGTATTAGTTCTAAAATGATCGAATGTTATAATCTCCGAAGGACTGTCATGATCCTTTGTGCTATAGATTTTTTCTTTGATCTTGTATATTCATTTTATTCGCCATATTTTCTTATTCCAACATTTATTGCATTATTTGGATACTATGGCGCGGATAAATATAAAAAATGTCTTGTTTTGACATATTTTATTTATATTACAGCAGATTGGTTAATGAAATTAGGATTACATATATCAAATGCCGTTGAAAGTTATAATGGAATGCAGCCGACACCTACAGCATTTACATGGATGCTAGTTATAATATCAACAATGATAGATCTGTGGATATCAAAAATTGTTTTCAAGTACTGGCAAAGTCTCAAAAATATGCCTATACTTGAACTAACAAGACTCAAAGACACTACTATTACTATAAGGCGTTTTGTTTACTGGTAAAATTGAAAGGTTTCGGATACTATTATTACCATCAACCGTCAGATATGGATCAAAAAGAACACAAGCTCGTGATTATATGTTTCCTATTTATAATAGGGAACACATATAGCTGCAATATAACAAATAAACCTTGGTGTGATACTATTCAAAAAAACGATGTTTGTCCAGTTGGAAAAGACGTTATTAATTATACAGCATATTCCGGTTGTCCAGCAACCTGCGGCTGTTATGGCGATACAAGGTGTTGTGATGATGGCGGAAATATTTGTACGCCAGTAATGCCCGCTCGCTCAGGGACGTGCTGTTTTGCAGCAAATGGTTGGTGCCAAGATGGACGCGATGGCGAAGGTAATATGCATGCGGTCTGTTGTACCGGAAATACGACCTGCGTTAGAAGAGATATTAATGGCTCTTTATCGCCCCATGGATTCGCTACTTGTGAACCGTTTTAATACTATTATCACTCATCAATAACTGATTTTATACTAACGTCATTGGATAAAGATTTGATAATCTTATTTTTATTTTTAGTTAATTCAATATCGTCGCCGCCGCCCATTATACTACGTACAATATTAAAGAATTCTTCTGATTTAGTTCCATCTCCCTCATAGTCGGGATTTTGTTCCTGCCATTCTTTTAATTTTAAACGTTGTTTTTCGCTTATATCGTCAATAGATTTACTCATTTTGATATTCCCTTCATCTTTTTCCCAGGTATCATTGTCTTTTATATAAAATTTTAAACGTTTTGCATCTGAACAATGTAATGGTCTTTCACGTGGATCAATATCAGTTAAATTTTTAATTAATATATTACTAACTCCCTTTACATATCCATTTTTACCAGAATAATCTAGATCTTCTAATGTATACTTTAAATTATCGATAAAATCGGTAAGATTCATTGCGTCTTTGCAATTCTGATTTAAAAATAGATTGATATTTAAATGACTATTGTTAATTGTTGTGGTAGATGATTGGATATTTTTAAGTTCACTTTTCAAAATCTTAGTCTCTTCAAGAAGAGTCTCCATTTTATCATATAATTTAGTATTTGCTTGTAGAATAGCTTGTTTTCGTTGTTTAATACTAAGTTTGCCCTTACAACGCTTTTTATGTCTGGATAGTCCACTAGCATGACTATACGCCTTTCCACACGTTTTACATTGAAAAGGTGATTTTTCCACAACATTAGTATTTACAAACATCAAATGTTTCTTCGTAGCAATATGTTTTTTCCAACTACTGGTTTTACATGTATGGTAGTCACAATATGTACAATTGAATTCCCTTTGTATTTTTGGATGGGATTTGCTCATATATATAAATGGTAACAAAAAGTTGCTAAATTATTTTCGGAAAATATTGTTAATTTCCTGTATTTTTTAACTTGTAGGTAACTAATCTTCAAAAGTCGGTTTTAAATATTCCATCGCTTCTAGGCAAAAAAAACGAGCAACTTTTAGTTATCATTTTTTTACCATTTTTACCATTTTTTTTTATCGTAACAAAACAGGGAGGGTAATAAAAAAATGCCTTCGCATTCTCAGTAACAAAGTTGACGAGTGATTTCCTGAGCAACTTTTGAGCAACTTTTAAATGGTAACAAAAAGTTGCTCGAAATAATCTTCCTAAAAATTGCTTGTAGGGGCGTTTTTTTCATAATTTTGAAAACTCCCTTCCAATGTTGAAGTTGTGTCATATTTTGATACAAAGTATGATCCAAAATAATAAAATGGACATGGTCCATTTATGTCCAAAACAAAAAATCCCGTCGAAAATATCTTCAAAACTTTACAATTGAAATTTTAGTGTAATGGTTCATAATAATTTGGCAAAGATGGCATTATTAATTTCGCTGGCGTCCCCGGTCTCCGCACCTTTACATTAGTATCCATATACATTCTTATATAGTATATTAATGCTTTATCATCATTACGATCGATATAATGTGTCCATTCCCCCGGACGATCAGAAAAATCCTTTCTAACATAAAATGTTACGCGATCTGAATTATCATAATCGGGTAATACGAATGCCATTTATATATAATATTTATTTTATATAAATGGTATTTGGCTACTTACTCTATGAAGCGGTTGATTTAGGAGTTAATATTGTAAAAATAGGCTATAATGGAATACGCGGGGTATATTATTGGTACTATAATGAAGAATATCCAGAAGTTAAACGGGAACAACTGTTAATTAAAGATATTGAAACTCTAAATAGTCGTATTTTACACTTAGAAAAACAACTGGAGAATAAATTAGATTAACGACGGGTCCTTTTTCTTCTTCTCTTTTTCTTATTCTTATTGTGACGAGTTTTTTTCTGCCGGCGCCTGCGATGCTTGGTCCGTTTTCTATGTTTTCTTCTACGTGTTTTACGTTTCCCACCCTCGAATTCTTCTGTGGGGAAACAGGTAAGCTGGTTTTGTTTCATTACTAATCCATGAGGACAGGCTAGTATTTGCCCGCACACCCCAGTACCGCTAACCCATTGGGTAAAAGATGTACAATTAACGCCACCAGTCATAAACCACAACCACCCTCCTCTTGACAATGTATTATAACTACCGAAACTAGGCGGCATAATCATTTTGACTTCTTTCATAGTACCGCTTATTTGTCCTAGACCTTGTCCAGCAGCTGCGACAAGCGCTTGGTGTAGCCTATTTTGTATTCCAGAATTGTAATATCCTATCATTCTGGCATTTTGTGTACGAAGGAGATCGCTGCTTAGAGCGCCGACGAATTGGCGATTCCGATTAATGCTAGTGCCGCCCAATATACTATCATCTGGACTATAAATAACAAGTTTTCCACTGTCGCCACCCCGTTGTTTGCCTCCCCCCCGTCGTGATCCTTTGCTACCCTCCCACTGACCTTCCGGTGCACCAACGCCTATTGAATAAAAAATACCGTTTCTTATGATTACTAACAATGAATGTGGCATAGAGGGCAGGTCAACAAATACCCAAATTCCGGGTGAACATAATGCAGCATGATTTATAACACTAATGTCATCGCCCCACCACCACGAGGAGAAACTGGCTGCAATACCACTGCGTTGGTGTTCAGCATCCAGTTCCGTTTGATTCATTATCAATCCTGGGTGTAGCTGCCACCCCTCCCCTCCCCTCACAGCAAAAGGGCAGGCGCCGTTCACGCCAGAAGCAAGAATATTACCGCACCTTGCTGTCGCTTCTTGATATGGACCCAACCCTTGGGTTCCAAAGCAATTTGGAGCTAATGCGCCAAGTGAAGATAACCATTGAGTAAGAGCACCCTTTGTCCCCCCCGCTGCGGTTATTTGCTGCCCCACTTGTTCTAAGAGTGGGAAGGCACTTCTAATTATTTGTTGCTGCATATCGTTCAAATCATTATACAATGCTAATAGGAGTGGAACATGGTCCTGTCCACCGTTGACTGGCGTCCCGGACAGAGATCCTACAAAACAATTTTGAATATGCTCCCAGAATGCCCCCTGCTGTCCAAATGGTGTATATTTTTTTATTGCCGAATGATTGCTTTCCATCCATTGATTAAATCTATCTTGAAGAATTTGCCACTCTCTTGTATTGGGGCGCACAACTAGCTGCTGACCTCTATTAGTACCGGGCATATCACGAAAAAGCACCTTTCCATTTCTGTCATCATACCAACTCAATAATGGATACAACGTATTCCCATTTGGACCTGTAAATTTATTTAAATCTTTCATCCCCGCTGGCTGGACATTCAGTGGTGCATTAAAAGTACTAATAATATCTTTTGCCTGATAGGGATAACTTGCGTCCGCGGCAACTTCGTTCCCAATATTTTGTCCACCGGGTGGCAGGATTATTTTATGCCAATCTTTACCAGCCCCCTTTGTCCCATATACAAATAAGATATCACCTTCCACAAGCACTGAAGATCTAAATTCTAAATATACCTGTCCTAGAATCTGGTGCCAATCGGCTTGTCCCATCTTTTCACCATTGTAGACCGGAGGGTCTGCCCATTGACTTGCAGTGGAGGCCGCGGCATCTTCGGGCGATGTATACGAAATATTTGCGTCTACCATATGAAGATTTTGAAATCCACAGTTGTCACCTGTCTGACGGCACTGCGGTGTACGTGCCAAATCAACCAAAAATTGGAGTTGTTGTTCAACTTGCCCAGGTTCCG
>Ga0114925_10000067_pt1 | contig 34106 bp, 31 predicted proteins | sample SumtaG_2_FD_87287 | JGI IMG/M metagenome (GOLD analysis project Ga0114925, IMG submission 87287) | Deep subsurface microbial communities from Indian Ocean to uncover new lineages of life (NeLLi) - Sumatra_00607 metaG | ecosystem: Environmental > Aquatic > Marine > Oceanic > Sediment | place... | reverse complement strand
CATCTGAACCAGACGCGCCTCTGTATAATGGGTCTTGAGATTTTTCAAATTCTCCTTAGAATATATTTTATTGTATTCTACAGGTTGGTTCTGGAGAGATTTTAAGAATGTAAATAGCTCATTTTCTTTATTATAACCCCTTACAATCAACCATCCGGGAAAATTCACCAATTCTTCTGAGTGCTTATAAACATATTTTCTTGGCGACGTCACTACTGAATTCATAACATCCAGTATCGCATCACTCATACAACTTTCCACTGTATTTGCCCAAATCAAAGCATATAATCTCTGCTCTGCAGCTCCTAGCGATACATTAGTTGTACCAAGTTTTGTGGGACGGATTGCTTCATGTGCCTCTTGTGCATTTTTATCTTTTGATTTGCTTTTACCAATAATTAATGAATTGATATTCTTTTTAATATAAGAATCATTCACTGACCATCGCCCCTTTATAAATTGTTTCGCTTGATTCACAAATTCTTTACTGTATTTTTTATTATCAGTTCTCATATAAGTAATATATCCGCCTTCATATAATTTTTGTGCCAATTGCATTGTTCTTTTTGGCGAGAAATGCAATTCATTAGAAGCGCACTGTTGTAGTGATGATGTGGAGAATGGATTGGGTGCGCGACGAATGCTCGTAGTTTCCGTACAAGGAATCATCTGATGCTCAAAACCAACACTGTCTTCAAGAAATTCTTCCATTTCCTCATTGGTTTTATAGTCGTGATTTAGTTTATATTCCAGATCTTTTGAAGTGAAATAGCCCTTGGTTTCAAAAGCCTTTGTCCCCGGCGCCTGGTCAATATCCTGCTGATTATCATACACTAAACGCAATGCAGGCGTTTGACAGCGTCCAGCTGATAAACCTGATTTATCCTTACCATTACAAAAGAACTTTTTCCACAATACAGGAGATATGGTATATCCTACCAATCTATCCAATACTTGTCTCCCCAATTGAGCATGTACTTTCTTCATATCAATGGTAGTAGGTGACCGGATAGCCGCTTCTAATGCTGGTTTTGTAATTTCATGAAATATAATGCGTTTGGTTGTACTGATAGGTAAATGTGCCAATCTGCAAATGTGCCATGCGATAGCCTCACCTTCTCTATCATCATCTGTGGCGAGGATTACCTCCTGAGCCTTTTTGATATGATCGCGGAGAGATTTAATAAATTTATTTTTTGTTGGCATAAGTTTGAATTCTGGTGAGTAATTATCATCATTATTTACATTACTGAGCTGATAGATATGACCAAAACTTGCAACACACTTGTACCCCTTTCCCAAGTATGATTCGATCTTTTTGCATTTTGCCGGTGATTCTACGATCACTAGTTTTACCATTGTTTGTTTATTATTTAAATAATATGATTTTATGTTGTTTCAATTTATTTTAGAGAGTTAATATATAAAATGGCAGCTGCTGCAATACCCGAACTCGCTTATACAACGGCACTTTACAGTCTTGATAATAAAAAGGGTACATTAGTAAGTACTAATCCACCCGGAATGCATACTATTTTTCCTCCGTCATTAACACATACTGACTTAGCGCAAGCTATTGCTGTTCAACATGCGGCATGTTTTAAGACTGGCGCTGAAGAACCCGCACGCTTGGTAGACACATTCTCCGGCGATACCATTTTTCTAGCCATTTGTGTAGGACAAACAAGGGATCAATATGGAAAGCCTTTCCCAAATAGCATTGACCAGGCATCGGCAACTGTTCAACATGCAGATCATATTGGCGAGGCAACGGGAACTATGTTACCCGCACAATATTGGATACACGAAGTGTGTAGATTTAAAAACAAAGAAATGCTTCAGCAATTAGCTCCAACTCTTACACCGGGTCAAGTAAATGAATTTTTTAAACAGGCGCCCCCCGTACAACTTATAATGAATCTATTAGAAAGTGTCATTTGTAATCAGGGAAACAATAAACATGCCGCTGCGTTTTTGATGGTTGAAACGAAGCCCGATCACGGTAGCGCTGATTTTTTACTAAAATATTATAGTAAACAGGGCTATAGCCTGATGAAGGAAGGATATCCTGATAGTCATCATTTTATGGGCAAAAGTTGCCAACATCTTAAATTACGAAAGCGTGGAGGTTATCGTAAAAGGAAAAAGACGCGCAAACGTAAAAAGCGTAAGAAGACGCATCGGCGACGCAAAAAACATTATCGGCGTCGTAGACAAACAAAAAAGAGGAGAAGATAAGTTAATTACGTCTCCATTCCCATACAATATATCGCTTAAAACTGCCGTCGTCATTCCTTTCTTCCGTTTTAAAAGGACCAGATCTTGGCGGATGATCAACGGATAGTTCTGGCATATACACTTCTTCCCTATATGTTTTATAAGTTGCCGGCAATCCGGGATAACTTCTTGAATCTGTAGATATAATTACCGGTTTTTCAATATCATAAACGTGATGTCCTTTCATAAAACGTATACTTTTGGAGTATTTCTCTCCCAGTTCTTCTCTTATCCCTCTTTTCAATGCATCCTTTGGATGTTCTGTTGGATTGAATTTCTCGCGTATCCCTTCCGTTCGTGAAACTGGGCGGAGAACATCATTCGCATCTATATGCCCGATCTCATATAAGGAAAATGCTTTATCTTCCTTATCGTAAACATTGACATGCACCACATTTGTTGCGCGCGTAATCATCCCGTCTATATATTCTAGTGCGGTGTCCTTATTTTGAATTTCCTTTAAAAGATTATTTACACTTTTCGTATTTCCCGTTCCCCATGTATTTATTTTACTCTCTGGGACGCCGCCATCTATTAATTTTTGCGTTAACGCAGCTACCGTTAGACTTCCACCTTTACGCCGCCGCGTTTTTCTACGTTTTTTTCGGCGGATCCTCCTCTTTTTATAACGCAGCGTCCGTCGTTTTATATTTCTTTTACGCCGATATGTTCTTCGTTTTCGTCTCCGCGTTGGCATTATATATATATATTAAAGAGTATAAATATCTTAAAAATAATTTGATAATCTACAGAAAATTGAAGTATTTGAATTACTAAAATATACACAATAAACGCCTCCACAACAATTCAATATGTCCAAACACACAGTCACTTTCTCGCTAACCGACGCCCAAGCCAAAAAATGGGGGGAGATTTTGCAAAGCAAAGATGGAATTAAAACCCTAACTTCATCATTGCGAGAACTTGGAAAACTCCAAAAATTTAAAGAAGATCAGCTATTAAAAAAGCAGAAGAAAAGGGGACGCACATGCTTAGAAAAAATACCTGTCCCTAAATCAGACGCTTATAAAACACAACATTTAAAGCAGCATCACGAACAACTAACACAAATATGTGAAATTTGTCACGTCGTTTACGAAGGGTTTGCCTTTTCAGGAAAGGAACATCATTACCAAGCAGCATTGGAAGCAGAGCTGAGGGATATGGGATTCCTCGTTCAGCAAGAGGTCGCTCGTTTATTGCATTATAGGAAACAGAATGGAGAGAATATCCAATTGCCTCATGATATTCGTGGGCGAGAAGATCTTCTTCTGCCTAGAGAAAAGCTTATTTTGGAGTTGAAGCAAACTGCCAAACTAACGGACAAAGAATTCTGTCAGCTTTGTCGTTATATGCAGGAACGCTGTGATAATTCCACATGGGGGACAGATACTAGAGGTATGCTAATTAATTTTGGCGACTCTCATCTTGAATGCTGGTATCTGTTTTATGATAAAACCAATGGACGAATCTCGCGTATAAAAGTGGCACAACATGAACATACTACGCTAGATACACTCATTGATACGTATTATCAATGAATTATTAAATGGATAACAATAATATAAAATTTTTAATTAGAGGATATGGCGCAATAGGTGGCGCATCAGATTCCAAATCTGAAGGGTGTGAGTTCGAATCTCACTATCCTCCGATACTATATAATTGTAGTATCACAATATCCAATAGGATCAGAAGTTATTTCTTTATATATTACTTCAACTTCACGGTCGCGTTGAATTTCTCGTTTTATCTTAGAACAACAAAGACAACAGTATTTGGAGAAAACATTACCCATACTCTTATACTATCATAATAATATTAATATTATGATATATTAACATGGCAAGAAAAGGAATTCGCGGTGCTACTATTAGATACATGGAAACAGAATTGGAACCACAGATTGAAATGCTGCAAAAAGAAATCCCAATACTACAAGAAGAAGAAAGAAAGCAACATCATCTTTTAGCAATGGTAAATACTATCAGTTCTCGTTTAAAAATAGATAAGACAAATGATCCCGAATGGTTCAGATTACTATCCCAATATGATAGTGTTGTAGCTAGACTTATATTGGCAAAGGAGCGGGAAGCAGAGCTGATTCGCGAATATAATTTACTCGTGGATGTTTTAGATAATAAATTTTCAAGACAGCAATCACGCGACATTATTAAGAATTCACTATGGAATCCCAGCCAAATGAAAAGAACTACGTCGCCTCCCAGTAAAGGAGGGAGTCGGCGGCGCCGTAGAGGGAAGAAAAGAAGGACAAGGCGACATTAAGTTATTATAAAAGTTACATATTAGCCTTTTTAAATTGCGACCATGTCATATTAGTACTAGGTTTTCGCTCCTTTTTTGCCGATTTTCCATTTTCTTCATTATAGTTTTTCTCTCTACGTAAAGCACTATCTACATATAACTGCTTCAAAATTTTTCCTACCTCAACCGATGCTTCATGCTGATCAATATCACCATTTTCTATTTCCTGTAATTTATTAATAAAGGTATATAAAATCTTAACATCCATTTCGTCTTTCATCAAACGATTAAATATGTTTGTATAATTATTCCACAAGAAATTACAATGAGAAATAACAAGGGTTTCAAACTTTTTTTTATCAGTTAATTGCATTCGTTGGTATTTTTTCTTTAAGTTTAGTAGTCTCTCTACATTATCACGAATTTTTACGCTATGTCTGAGCTCGCGTATTTTTGAGGTATTGTCTTCAGCATCATACTCCTTGATCATTTTGTCAAGGTGAAGTCTTTCATTATCATTAAGATTGCTCATTATAGGTTAATTATATAATTAACCTTTAGATTCAAAATATATTATAGATATAATATATCTATGCCGAGAAGAAAAAATCGTAAACAATTCGGAGGAGAAGCACCTAAGGGTTGGGGCACTCCAATGCAAAGACCACAGATCGCAAATTGCCTTGTAAATACGACAGCCGCTTCATCGTGCGGTCATGCTCAAAGACAGGCATCTGCAAAAAGTCTCAATGCTTTACATTCAGCAACTGGTGCACACGGCGGGGGTCGTAGACGAAGAGGTGGAGATACATGTGCTACAGCACCCGGCGTGCCAAATATTGCACCTACTTATGCCGCCGGAAGTAGTAATCAGATGAACCCCAATGGAAATCAAAATATAGCCAATTCTTTGAAATTAGCAGCTACGCAACAGGCGAACGCGTCTCAAGACGGAACACAAGGTTGGGCAAACGTAGATAATAACAAGAAAGGAGGCGGGTCAGCTCTGGGAAATTTTGTAGAAAATCTTAATAATATGTCTGGCGGAGATGCAACCATATGTAAAGATTTAAAAACTGGCGACCAAAAAAGACGATGCCGTACCGCATTTGAAGATTGTATACGCGACCGCTCTCTGCAGGCGGAGGAGATTAGAATGCTTAAAAGAGAAAATGAACATTTACCTCGCGAGGTAAAAGAAGGTAATTTGCTGGGTATGGGCGGTGGTTCAAAGAGGCACAGACGTCGTCGTACTCGGCGTCGTACTCGGCGTCGTACGCGCAAAAGAAAGGGGAAAAAACGTAGAAAGATGCGAAGAAAAAGCCGGAGAAGACGAGGAGGGAATATCAACTTCCATCTCAAGCCATTGGCTGTGGCGATACGTAAAACACGAAGTCGGATGGGCGGTAGTCGTAAAAGGCGAACCCGTAGAAGATAAATATACTAATTTATGCAAAATATCGTAAATTAATATACATTGATATACTATTAATGTCTGTGCGCGAATGCGAAGAAACAAATACAATGTGTCAAATTTGCAAAGGTAGTGGTTTAATGAAAGTAATACCTTTTACCTGTAAGAGATGCGAAAATATGCCTTATGAAAATTGTATGTATTGTCAAAATGTTAATAAAAGTAATTATGATGAATGTATTCACTGTCTTGGCAGGGGATATATAAATTCCAAAAATCAAAAAAAATAGTAAATAATATTATATGAAAACTTCCAATGTAAAAGAAAAAACGTATAAAGTTACACAATGGTCATATACCTGGACTAAAATAGCGGTTATATCACTATATATTTTAGGTGTACTGGGAATTTGGTCTGAGGCACCGGCGTATCTTCAGATGATTGACGGAATATTTAATATAATTATTTCATTGACACTAATCTATTTTTTCAACCCTCTAAGAAAGACAAAATGCAACGACTTTCACAGAAAAGTAGTGTTTTCAGCAGGGATAGCTATATTTATTCAAACTTCATTGATGCAATATCTCAATCCTGTCAATCTTTTTAAGAAATTTCATAAACATTAATAATCTCGCCGTGTTTTTCTCCTCCTTATTTTTCTGTTACTACGTGTTTTATTTATATTAAGGAATTTGAATAACTCTTTGCGTATCGTTTGAAATTGCCGTATATCTCTTTTATTAATTTTAGTGCGTTTGACTGTATATCTATTGTATCCCGTACCGGCTGTTAAGTATTGATACATATACTGCTTAAAATTTTCCCTTTCGGAATGTGGTATTATTTTTCCATATTTTGAATTCATATAATCATGAATCATCTGATGGAATGGTACGCCATAATTATAAGGATAAACATGTATATATTTTATCTTTGAATGCATCATTAAAGGATGAGACTGATCGTCAAGAAATAGAAATTTAGCATCTTTACCATAACCGGTTGATTTTATTAAATCAGAATATGTTTTACTATGCGTGGTTCGATGATTTGTAAGTTCTCTTGGTCTATATGCAGTTATGACTTTATCAAATAATTTATACCGAAGTTTCTTTTCTATATATCTTTTAATCAACAAAGTCCAGCTCCGCGGTCCCATATTATTAGTATAGATAACAGCTTTCACGCATTTATTATTCTTTTTCTCTGCCTTTATGATTTCAAATATCTCCATTATGCCTGCCCTTAAAAATTTAGGCCAAATATCCAGAAGTTTAAAAATATATTTATCTGGAATTCGGGATCTACCTATTATTAACTGCAATCCATGTAAAAATATAGAGATCTCTTCAAAATGTCCTATTGTATCGTCTAGATCAAATACTATTACTTTTGGCACACATTTAGGCATTATATATTAAAGCTAGAAGTTTAATTTAATATAATGCCCAAAAAGAAAAAAGGTAAGAAAAGAAAAGCGACGATACCTAAAGCCATTAGAGAACAAGTCTGGATTAAAACGTTTGGTAAAGAATTTGAACATAGTTGTTATATCACATGGTGCGAAAATACTATTTCGGTATTTGATTTTCATGTTGGACATGATAAACCAGAAAGTAAAGGAGGAACTTTAAGCGTTACTAATTTAAAGCCAATATGTGCGCGTTGTAATTTATCAATGAGCGATAATTTCACCATTGCCGAATGGAACAAATTAAATGGGAAACCTGCAACATGTGGGTGTTTCCCTTGTTTTTCATAATTATAATAATCTCAATTAATATTATAATGCCACGAACAAGAAAAGCAGGTCGTAAATCACGTCGTAGACGTCGTGCCATGCCATGGGCGGGGTGGAGTAAACTTGCCCCTCAGGGACACGCCAGAACTGTTATGCTCAGAAACTGTGGAAAGAAGTGTTTCCTTGGACCGCGTAAAAGCTTTCCCATTTGCGCTAAAGGTACTTGCAAAGTTAACACCAAGGGATTGTATGCAGCTTATATCCGCGCCCGCCAGTGGGGCAAAAAAAAGTCGCATTACAAGGGTCGCTCGCGCCCATCTATGAAACGGCGTGTATATACACGAGTAGCCCGCATGGCTAGAGATATGCTGAGAGATAGAGGTGCCCTCCGTGGAGGTCGTCGTCGCAGAAGACGCACCTGCAGACATAAGAAGCTTGTGGGTCAGAAACGGAGTCGCTCAGGCAAGATTACTAGACATGGTCATTACAAATGCGTAAGCCGTAAAAGTAAGCGCCGTAGAAGCCGCCGCCGCCGGTAGATCTATAGCTCATCAGCATCATCTTCATCATCGCCGCTCTCACCCTCACCAGTAAATAATTCCGATTCGCGAATTTCCTCTTCCTGAATATCCGTTTCATCACCAGAATCATCTAATACTTCATTATATGATTCATCTTCATCCATATCAGTCGCTGCGGCGCCCGGATCTTCGATAGGTGAAGATCCAACAACAACGTTCGCATCGGGAGCAGCGTCGCCCGATGCCGCTGACTCCTCTTCCTCGCGCCTGGCTCCAAAAATAAATACTGAATCGCCTAAGACGCTATTGGTCATAAATGAAAAGTTATTAGATTCCTGTCTCCTAGATCTCCAAGCGGGGAAAACAACACGCCGACCAGATAACGGATTTTTTATAAAAAACAGCTTCAGTTTGCGCAGCATTTCTTTACGCACCCTCCTCTTTCGCACGGGATTGCAACAATGTTGAGACAAAAGAAATTCGTATAGAAAGGGTTTCATGTCATAAATAAATTCAAGCTTATGACGATCTGATAAATCCATACTTACCGACCGATGATTTAAATGCCTGGCTAAAGATGAAATCATGGCAACTATATCATAAAACATAATTTCATTAGAGGATTTATCCATGTAATTTCTCACAGCTTCCTCCTTTAATTGCGGATATGCTTCTTCACGAAATCGCTCCAAATCCATTGAACAATTCCAAAATATTGTAATTAGAGGTGGTATAATAAAATCCGTACGCCTAAGTTTAACATAACAAGTAGCCAAATGTCCTTGATCAAACGGAATATTTGTAAAAGGATTTTTAGGTAATATAGGATTGGGAGAAAATGATGAACTATTGCAAAGTGCTGTAAGCCATAATTTCATTATATCAGTTAATCTAAATTCATAGATTGTTCCTTTTTGCAATAGTTTAATCTTTTGATAATTCGGAAAATTATTCAGAGAATTCATGAATAAATCTGTTTCCACAGAGGCTATTGTTGCCCTCCTTTTACGCCATATCCGAACTAAAGTCTTCATTGCCATTAAAACACGTTGAATTTTAGAGTAAAGGTGGAGGACTAATACTTTTGTACCTTGAGTATAAAAACTATTTCTCATAGAAGTGCGCAAATGCGTAAAAATATTCGGTCCACCATACAATAAAAAGAAATTTGAATTGAATGAATCGCGCGCATAATCATCCTTAAATCTATTCAGTTGCTCCTTTTCATTTATACACCTTCCGATATATGCTATTATTGTCATTCTGAATATAATAGAATATAGGTCAAACGTTTAAACTATTTACATTAGAGTTTAAAATCCGGGATCATATTCTTCGTTTACTGTTCCCATGTCAGTACTCTTTATTAATGATGAATCTTGAGGCATAGTAATATTTTGAATGGAACATACTCCCTGGGTAGTATTTATTCCCAACATTGTTGCAATATCCTTTTTCTCTTGCATTTCCTTGTTACCCAATTTAGACATTTGATTTATATCTAACATAATCTGAAAGGTGCCAGTTCCAAAGTATCCTTCTTGACCACACATTACATTCGCAGATACACCGGTCATTGGATCTAATTCTGCGTGTCGCGCCGCTCTCAGGAACATTTCAGGAGTTTCTTCAAAAGATGCTTTTGCGATAGGTCCGATATCATCATTATTAATCCCATGACGAAATACCGATACCATCTTGGATGTTGCTGTAATTCGGTCACACAACACTGATAGATGATGGTAATTAATGTAGGAAGCGTCCTCAAAGGCTTCTTCCAATTCATTATATATCGATTGTCGTGCAGCTTCAATCCCTAGCGTCCGGTAGACCTCCTGAATATCATTACTGGTAGTACGCTTAACATCAATATCCGGAATAGTAAGTATATCTTGGAGATTTGAACCAACAGTATCCAGAACCCAAATATCTTGTTTTTCATAATCACCATCTTTTTCCACCAATTGATTCACCGATTTTCTCAAAATGACCTTTGGAATCTTCTTTACACCTCTTAAGATAATGTTCTGCAGCATATTATGTTGCAAATTCTTAAGTTTGTAGATTTCATCAGATTGGTCTAAGGATTTCTTTTTACTAGATGTTAAAGATTTATTCAAGCGGATCCTCATGACCAGATTATCCGCATTGTAATCACTATAAATGCAGGAGAGTTCGCCCTTGTAGCTGTGATTTACTGCGAAATGGATATCGTCCATGCTTATATTTTTGTCAAGCATAGCTTCTTTGTCCATCACGAAACGAATGACCCATTTTGATTTCCCTTCATCCTCCATCATGTCATCGCCCTCGCCCTGACAATCCTGTACCATTTTAATAAATTGCGCATATTCATCCATTAATGGTTTATCATCTGCAATAAGCGTTGCCATATTATCAGGGTCAAAACAAATGCTTACAGATTTGGTAACATCTCCAAGACTAGTATATTCAAGGGAGTATTTGAGCTCTTGAGCCCTTTCAATATCAGTTTGTTCATCACGTCTCAAATATACAGTCGTTGATGGTTGTTTCGGATTTTCCGAAAGTGACAATATCTCTTCAATACGCGGTAGACCCCTAGTAACATTAGATTTACTGGCAACCCCGGCAAAGTGAAAAGTGTTCAATGTCATCTGTGTCGTCGGCTCACCTACACTCTGCGCTGCCACCATGCCTACCATCTCGCCTGGATTACATAAAGAGTTCATATACGCGCTATTGATCTTCGCACAAAGAATTTCCAACCCCTTCCGGTTAAAGCGCCGCACAGCAAGTAAATTTTTAGGTGTCAAATGGTATTTAAAAGCCAATTTAAACAACTCGGTAGGCTGTCCAAACTGCAAATTATTAAGTGTCCTATAACTGTCATCAATTAACTGATACATTTCAAGTGGTGTAATATCGACCAATGAATTAGATTGATATGCGAGTTCCCGGGATATATTATTAATAATGCGTTTAAAATTAACAGGAATATTTATTTGAGTATTATCCGAGTTTCTGAAAACGTGCTTCACCAGTTCATCGCGCATTTTAACGAAGTAATCAATATTTTCTTTTGTCGTTGACTTCAACTGATCTGTTTGACTAGCCATTCTTTTTTGTGTAGATTTACTGTAACTCACCGTGGCAGCTTCCTCACCCTCAGTTAAGGGAATTTGGAAGTGTGAATAAATTTCCTCAATGGACATTTCCGTAAGAGGAAAATGTTGACTTTCTACCTTGATAGGATCAATATTGTCATCTCCATATGAGAATTGGATAATTTTATTTTTTCCATTTCGGACTGTACCATCGTAGCAGAATTTAAGATCTTCCAACGATTTAATCAATCTTCGCTGTATGTAACCTGTCTGACTCGTTTTAACTGCCGTATCGATGAGCCCAACACGACCACCCATTGCATGGAAGAACAGCTCCTCAGGTGTCAACCCTTGGATAAATGAACTTTCAACAAATCCTCTAGCTTCGGGAGAATCATCAAATTTATTATAATGAGGAAGCGTTCTGTCCTGGAAACCATAAGGGATCCGCTTCCCATCCACATTCTGTTGACCCAAACAGGAAATCATCTGTGCAATATTAAGATTTTTACCCTTACTACCCGAACCAACCATAATTACAAATCGGTTATCTTTTTCAAGACTACCGCGTCCAATTTTACCCGCCTGACTAACAGCCCCTTCAAGTAATCCACTGACCTGCGTTTCAAATTCAACTTCATTTGTTTTCCCGGTTTTATTTTCAAAAGCACCAATATGGGTTTCATTGATTAAATCAGCCACTGCCTTTTTCTTTTGAAGAATCGTCTCCGCAATTTTATCATTAGTGGCTTTATTAGCAATAAGATCGCTAATTCCAACACTATAAGAACTCAATTTCATATAGTCAGTAACAATATCCTGAAGATTATTGATAAATCGCGTAGCTGCCTCAAAACCAAAATCATTAAATATACTTTGAATAATACCCTTTGTACCTGATCCAAGAGCCGCCTTATCTAACTGCCCCTTATTGAATTTACCAGCTACAATATCAATTACATTATTACCATCTCCATTATCAGGTTGTCCATTTGAAAAGTGTGCACTGAGAGGTGGTAAAATCTCTGATAATAGGTCAAAAGAGCTCAATGTTCCATTTTTATTATCAAATAATGCAGTATTAATATTAGGTACACTCATCAATAGATTCATAGCCTGGCGCATATCAAAGTTGATATTAGGTCTTGTAAAACGAAAGCTACCCAACAAAGAATCTTGGAAAATACCAACAATGGACTTATTATTAGCAGGACTAATAAGTTGGCGTGGCACAGCAGCTAATAATTTAAGTTCAGTCGACGATTCAACATCTTGTGGACCATGAAGATTCATTTCATCACCATCAAAATCTGCATTATATGGCTTGGTAACAGCTACATTTAGTCTAAATGTCGCGCCCTCCTTCAGCACTTTTACAATATGACACATCATTGACATGCGGTGCAGTGTAGGCTGACGGTTGAATAATACAGCATCGCCATCCATAAGATGTCTATGAAGGATATCTCCATCCTGTAGTTCAATATTGTCGCGATCAGTATATCTCAATGAGATGGACTCGCCTGTCTTTTTCTCCAAAATTTTTGCACCGGGGTATTTATCCGGTCCATTCAACATAAGCTTTGTCAAGAATTGCTTATTTCTACTATTCGCAACCACAGGTACAGTAATATTTTCTGCAATCTTGAGTGGAACACCAAGCTCCTCTATCTTAATATTTGGATCGGGGGTGATAACAGAACGAGCGCTAAAATCAACCCGTTTGCCCATAAGGTTCCCTCTCACACGACCACCCTTGCCAACTAGGCGGTCTTTTACTGATTTCAAAGCCCTACCGCTGCGTTGAGCTACAGAAGCCACGCCAGGAATGCGGTTATCAATCATTGTAGCACAATAATATTGCAAAACGGTATGCCAATCGTCTAGAACCTTAGCTGTCGCATTCTGTTTTATTTTCTCATCCAGTGTTTTATTGGCTTTAATAATATTAACAATAATATGCGATATATCATCTTCACTTCGTTGCTGTGCGTCATGTTTAACTGAAGGGCGCAGCGACGGTGGCGGCACGGCAAGTACCTGACAGATCATCCAGTCGGGTCTAGAATACAATGGACTAAAACCCATAAATGTAACATCTTCGTCGGAAATACGACGAAATATTTTAAGAACAATTTCAGGGGTTAGTTTCATGGTTAGCTTTTCCTTAATATTCCCATCCTCGTCTGCAATCCCATCAATATTCGGCCATTCCGCAATAATAGTTGCAAGTCCTTCTTTATAAATTTTCTTGGGCTGTTTGCAACCGCAACCATCACATGTGTCATCACCACATCTCGTTATTTTACTCGCGATTGGAAATACTTTTAACCACCGATCTCTTGTTGGAATATCTAAAAAGTGTTTATACTTAACTTTGGATAACAGTATCTTGCTACACTTAATACAAACACATCGCAGTATTTTCAATATAGTATTCAAATATTGGATATAGAATATAGGGCGAGCCATCTCAATATGACCAAAGTATCCAGGAGTTTGCATGTAATTAAGTCCGTCGGTTGGACAAATAAGACCAGGATCTAGGACGCCCATCCGAGGATCAAATAGTCCACCAATAACTGGTTTATTATTAACATATGTGTCTCTACTTACAATATTAGCAACTGACGCCTTCCGAATTTCATCCGGCGAAAGAATACTAAATTGCATTCCAATAATCCTTGATGGGGTCATTTGTTCTTTAGTAGCCATCTTTATATTACAGGTAGAATATTTAGATTGTTTTCAATTTATCTAAATTAGTTTTTCAAAAATATAAATAAATTGAATGTCAAAAAAGTATAAATATATATATCAGTATAATTCAAGAATGCCAAGAAAACAAGACTCGGATAAAGACCGACAAACCCCAAAGTCAAAAACTCCTAAAAAGCGGGGTAAAAATAATAATAAAAGCCGCAGAAAGGAGAAGCGACCCAAGAATAAAAAGCTCAAGTACAAGAATAATACAGATTCAGATAGCGATCCTGAATGGTTGCCTGGCGACGATGACGATATGAGTACATTGGAATTGCAGAAATTAATGCAACAGATGTTCCCCTCAAAGGCAGGTAAAGAACGTCTCAAAAAACTCGAGAAACTGGAAGCATTAAAATCTAAAAATCTTAAAAAAAGTAGTTTGGAAAAGCTTAGAAAAAATACCATATTATCCGAGGACGATGACGAGGATGATTCGTCTGCCAAAATTAAAAGCGTACGATCCCGCCGCCGTCGTCGGCGTAAGAAGGCGGTTGAGGTAGAGGAGGAGATTGAAAATGAGGATGAAAATGAGGATGAGGAAGAAGATGAAGAAGACGAGGAAGATGAGTATTTGTACGACGAGGAGGAAGAAATAGATGACGACTACGATGATCTAAATGCTCATTTGGTGGAGGATGAGGAGGAGGAATTTGACGAGGAAGAGATAATGAATATGCTGGGTCAAAATATGCGTTTTAATATCGTATTTACTGTACCGGGTGGAGAAAATGGCGTATTTTCCCAAATGGAGGAAGTTGATGAGTTAGAAGATATTGAAGATGATAGTGATGAAGAAGATAGTAGTGATGAACCAAAGAAATCAGCTAAAAAGAAGGAAACTGATGAAACAGAAAAATTGGAAGTTGGTGATAAGGTAATTGTAGAGGCAAAAGATTGGGATGAGCCATATTCAGCGGTGATTATAAAGGTAGGAAAACGTAATCATTTTGATGTACGTTTGGATGACAAAGATTTGGAAAAGAGGAAATGGAGGCAAATACACAGAAAATACATTAAAAAACAGACGGAAGAATCTTTGACACAAGAGAAACTTATGGAGGAAATGTCAGAATTATTGGAGCTCCGTAAAAATAAAGGATCAGAAGCAATGATGAAATATTTTAACAAACTGTCTGCAGCGGCAGAAAAAGAAAATAAAAAGAAAGAGGAGAGGGACGCTAGTAAACAGAAAGATAAAAATGTGATGAAGCTGCGGAAATTATTTCGAGCACGGGGACCGGCAAATGAATTTAAGTTCTTCCGAGATATGGAATTGCAAGCACAAAAGCATATTATTACCCAGCTTAAAGAAGTAAATAAATACACCAATGTAGATAAACCTTACCGTTTATCTCTTCTGGAATCAGATATTCCCGTACAATTTAAAGCGGTAGCTCTTAAAAAACTGAATATATTGAATTACATGGATCCCAGTTCCGGCGAATATTACAAAATCAAACAATGGGTAGATGCTTTTATGCGGATCCCATTTGGAAAAATAACACATTTGCCAGTACAGGTTTCAGATGGTCGTGACGCATGTTCAATATTTATGGAAGAAGCTAAACAAATTTTGGATGACTGTGTTTATGGGTTGAATGATGCTAAGATGCAGATTATGCAATTTCTAGGACAATTAATCGCAAATCCAAACAGTGTTGGTACTGCAATTGGTGTGCATGGACCCCCTGGAACTGGGAAAACAACACTTATCAAGGAAGGTATCAGTAAAATCTTGAAGCGACCATTTGCGCTAATCGCGCTCGGCGGTGCAACAGATGCTTCATTCTTAGAAGGGCATTCTTATACTTATGAAGGGAGTAGTTGGGGGAAAATTGTAGATATTCTTTTAGCGAGTAAAACAATGAATCCTTTGATATATTTTGACGAATTAGATAAAATATCAGATACTCCAAAAGGTGAAGAAATTACAGGTATATTAACTCATTTAATTGACACCTCGCAGAGTGATCAATTCCACGATAAATACTTCTCTAGCATTTCATTTGATGTGAGCAAGACGCTATTTATTTTCAGCTACAATGATGAAAAGAAGATTAATCCTATTCTTAAAGACAGAATGTATAGAATTCATACGGATGGATATTCCACGAAAGATAAAATAGTCATTGCTAAAGACCATCTAATCCCAAAGATTGCTAAAAATATTAATTTTAAGGTGGAAGATGTTACCATTGATGACAAAACATTAGGGTATATTATTGATAGATACACAGAAAAGGAGAGGGGTGTTAGGAATTTGAAACGATGCCTTGAAATCCTGTATACGAAGATCAATCTGTATAAAATGATGAAACCGGATAGTAAATTGTTTGACGGGCAGGTGGTATTTAAGATAACTTCGCCATTTGCTGTTACCGAAGATATCGTAAAGAAACTAATTAAAGCTGAAGATTATAATGCATCAATTGCACATCTATATATCTAAAATCGCATTGAGAAATGCCTGCGCCGACTAGCTGCAGCTGCGCGCTGCTGCGCGTGCCACATCTGAAGATAACGCGCTTGCGTTGGTGTTAAATTAACAACTTTTTTTTGCGCAACTTTAAAATTACCCTTTCCAGTAAGATTAAATTGAGATCTTTGACTTGTCGAACCTCCACACGCTGAACACGGCATTATATTATACATATAGATTTAAAAAGTTTGTATAATACTAATTAAATGAGCGGTGTCATAAGTGTTGATTTCAACATAGAGTTAAGAGATAAACTCGCCATTGAATTAAGTGATTTAAAAAACATGTTATACTTCAAAAATGAAGAAATTAAACAATTAAAGAACTTAATAGAAAAGAAAGAAACTGTAATGACGGCGTTGAAAACAGAAATTATTAATAATTGTAATCACGAATGGGAAAATGACTTTATTGATTCAATGGAAGGATATAAATTATCAATTCCAATAAGATACTGTATTAAATGCGAACTAAACGATGCTACACATTCCTAAGCAACAAGGAGGTTCTATAACGTGATAGCAATTGCCCGAATAATTATTACGATTTTTATGACATATGGTACAATTGTTATTTCTATCCCACTCATGTACTCTACACGGCGTTCTTTGTGATTTTCCACCATAATGTAATACGAACGATGCCCCGCATTTACCGCACGTTCCCCATTTTTTTTCTTTTCGGTTATCTAATTTAACGTATGAACACATAAATGTAAATACGTTAAGTTTTTATTATGTTTATTTAAAATGCTTCATATGCGCTCCTGTTCCCTCCACGAGCATTAATATAATCAACTTGTTCTTTGGTTACACATGCGCATCCATCAGCCGAACTCACAGATGAGAAAGGGGGGACACAGCATTCTGGCTTAAATTCGTTATCCGCGAAAAAGAATAGCTCGCCGGCTGGCAATGGGAGTTTTGGACCCATATTTTTATCTAAATGTTGCGCAATTGATGGTAGATGGCTTGATCCGTAAGACCCCGGAACTCCGGTGCCCATACTATAGTGCGTTGGTGCACCCATACTTTCAAAGCCTTCCTTGACTTCCTTTAAAGTAACTTTGGCACAAGAACATAAAGCAAATGCACCAATCATAATTCCTACTAACAGACATAGTGCGACTACCATAGGTCTGAATTTTATTCCAAACAATTTCATTTCCATAGCTATACATAATTCATAGATAAAAATTTATACTGTTAAAGATTTGTAACTAAATTTTGTATCCCATAAGGTTCCTAATCCGCCATTATAATCTAGTAATTGAATATCATTTATCATAAATATTCCTGTATCCGTTATTATATTATATAAAACATCCGGGTTCGGGACCCTCCAACTTTCACTTTTATATAGTGGTATAACTCCTAAATCTTTAGAAAGGATTTTTATTGCCTTTGTACCAATTAGTTTTGTATTATTGATATTATATTTTTCAACTGAATTCACAAGTTTTCCATCGATCTTCGCGATTCCTAAAATCCTCTGCCCAAATTTCAAATGACTATTAAGTTCTATATCTGCAATTTTAACCGAACGACCATCTTCTAATTCTAACGTGGCGTCGCCATGAATTCCCGCCTCTAAAAATTTATGAACAAAGAAGTTACCGGGCATAGGTTTACATTCATTTTCCTGTTCCATAATATGACGAAGCATTGAGATATCCATATCATCCATATCATCATAATCTAAAAATTTAAATTGTTTAATAGGAATACGTTTACTAGTAGTATTGATAGAATACAATACAGGTGACCAATAATCTTTGATTAATTGACTTTCTGGATGATCCTTTACAGCTATAATACCATACGTGCTATCATCTATACGGTGAGATCCTGTTACTTTTATCCCTTTGATTTCATACATAGACTCATGTTGACTAGCCAACTGAAACACGCTGGTTACAATGCTACCATCCATTAATTTATCTCCTATTTCAATATTAGAAATCTTAATTTTTCCCTTCTTTTCCACATGAATGAGAGTGTTCGGGTCAAAACAGAAATGTCTTGGCTGGATTCTATTTTCAAAATTCTCCTCTCCGGAATTATATTGATTGGTTTTTTGCTGCACTGCAACCAACCTTCTTCTATGCTGTGGTACACTACTTGTTAAATCTAATACCTGTATTATAATACTAATAATAGGTATAAATATAACCAACACGGCGATTAAAAATATAACAGCTCCTAATGCTAATAGAAAACTTGGTATTGCTAAAACCCATCCAAAGAAAGGAATAGACATCTCTCCGAACCCTGCCAAAAGCATGGCTACGATAAACATTGCCGCCATAATTAGAATAAAAATACACACAATTAGAAATAACCAAATAAAGCTCCTCATGGATAGGATGCCTCCAAGAGCTGTAAATAGTGATGTCACACCTACACCGGCAGTTTTATTCATTGTATCCAAAGACTTTATTAATACCATACGTAAAGGCAAAAGCACATTTAGAATCTTATTCAATATACTTGAAAACATACCTCCGGCAATATTTCTGAGACTAGAAATTAATTTGCGCGCATCTTGAATAGCTGCCGAGAGACCGTCCATTGTTTTATGCATTATACCTTGTGTTGCATTTAAACCCGCCGTTTCAACACTTGCTGCATCTTTAAGTAATTCGGTTACACAATGACCGAAATTTTCTGCCGTATATGCCCATTTTGACCCATCTGGTGGCGCATTTATAACCCCGGCAAACGGCATCATTAATGGATTGCATCTGATATTTACCCAGTCCTTTTTAAGAGCCTTTATATCTGTCATCAAATAATGATAGCCGAAAAGCATTCCAAAAATTCCCAGCGTAATACCAGTAATCAAAACGGAACCACCATACTTATCCATATATCCCTCTTTTGCATATTGCTTCTCTATATGTGATTTCCAATTATTAGTATCAGACATATTTTATATATATATATGTCGGATATTAAACCTTATTATTGTACAAATTTTACAATCCAATTGCAGAAGCGCCTCCACTAATAACTCTAAGGGTACTCATCATAGGACCTTCAACTATACTTGTTCCCAACATATTCTGCCCACTCAACATATACATCATGGTGGCAACAATTCCTAAAATCTTCATTAGCATATCCTTAAATCCCATAACAAATTTCTGGAATTCGATAAGCACGTTTTGAAATACTCCAAAAATATTAGTAATGCTTCCACCGATTGCGGGTCTTAGATTTCCCTGAAGTCCGCGGAAACTTTGCATACTTGAGGCAGCATTGCTTATACTATTTTGCAGCATATTCTGTCCGGCGTGAAGATCTGCTGTGAAGACACCCATCACACTAGACTGCATTTGACCTATACACTGAGAGAAATTTTCTTCAGTATCATGTCCAAAATAACCTGCAAATGGCATTATTACGGGATTGCATCTGTATTCTGGCCAATTATTCTGAATATGTTTGAATCCTTTTGACAGATAACTTACTAAACAACACATTAGAAAGATAAATATTATTAGTAATGATAGGAGTATGTCACTGAACTTCATATTAAAATATATTGTGATTTTAATATTTTAGTATTCACCTGGATTACTAATTGAATAATATCTATAAAGAGCTATCAGTAAAAGACATGGATATACGATATTCCAGTTAATCTGCTTCAAAATCATTTTGATCAAAGGTGGCTTAAACACTGTACGTTTTTTATGTAACCGTTTCAATAAACATCCGCTGAAATAACATCTTGAAAAAATAACTATTAAAAGTGTAATTGCTGAAACTAAAATTAAATATGAATTCTCAGCAATGAGACTGGAGGTGAATAAGTATATACTAAGTAATAAATGCCCCGCATCTACAGAAATTGGATGTTTAAAGAACATTCCATAAAGTAAACATGCAGCTGTTACAACTCCTAATATTCCAATATATTTTGAGAACTCTGTAGAGAAATAATTATATTGAACCATTAAAGAATTAACAACAAACATTAATGTAAAGCCCGAATAAAGAAATGAATTGCAGAATAACATAATTACAATAGATATACATAATTATGTTATTTATTTTCGTGAATAGATGACCGCTGAACGTTTATTACAATATATCGCTTATTTATTTTTATAAATGGGCAATGTTCTTGCACTAGCATCTGTCGCGTTAATGAATTTGGGCATCCATTTATAAGGCATCACAGCCTCATTATACTGAACACTGCCAAATTTTTCAGTAAACAAATGATCATAATATCTTTTTTCGGCTTCGGCGCCTGAAACCCTAAGTTTAAGATCTCTTTCACAAATCAGTTGCGCTCTGTCCTGAATCACTTCAAACCAAGATTTTTTTTGTGTACTAACGCCATCGCTAAATGCCTCTTTCCGTCGCCATAAAACTTCATCTGGTAAATATTCGCCTTTACTGAATGCATGTCGTAACAAATATTTTTCCGGCTGATCCCTTGATGGGTGGTATCGCAAACTGACGGGTATTGATAAATAACTTTGTATAAATGATCTATCGAGAAATGGTGTCCTCGCTTCTAATCCATTGGAAGAAATAGACCTATCGGATCTCAGAACGTCAAATAAATGAATATCACGCAGTAAACGACGACATTCAATGTCAAATTCAACGGCATCTGGTGCATAGTGCATATATAGATATCCGCCGGTCAACTCATCGCTGCCATCGCCATTAAATATGACCTTGGCATTACTATTAGTGCGAATATATTTACAAATTAAATAATTCCCTACGCTCGCTCTTACAGTAGTTGTATCATTGCTTTCAATAGCATATATCACTTCAGGAATTGCGGACAAGAATTCCTCTTCAGTGCATTTTATTTCATTATGTGTTGTGCCTAAAAAGTCCGCCACTTTTCTAGCATATTTCAAATCTTCAGAGCCCTCCATACCAATACTCCACGTATTAACCCTAGCAGCCCCTTCTTCGCCATATTTCTCTTTAAAAATCCTTACTACAATTGAACAGATTAAACTGCTGTCAAGACCACCGGAAAGTAGACAGGCAATCGGTCTATCCGTATTATCTACTCGTTTACTGACAGCGGCTACCAAACTATCGTGTATCAAACGGTCCGTTTGAGCTAGGCTTTGAATGGAATTATTAGGAATAGATTTAATCTCAAAAAATGGTTTTGGTTCTTTATACAAGTAGCCCTTTTGTGTATAGTTTAGTACCATTAAATGACCAGGTGGAAACGGTTTTGGTTCCATTCTAGGTCTTAAAAGGCTGGAGCCCATTTTAAGTTCGGATGCAAAAACAACGACGTCAAGATATACTGTATTTCGCCACATAAATAGTGGTCTTATACCTAGAGAATCTCTAGCAACAAACATCAATTCTGCATCATGATCTACAAGAATAAATGCAAAGACGCCGTCTAGTAAATTTAAAGTTTCCTCAATACCATATTTTTTATAGAGAGCAATAATCACCTCGCAATCAGATCCAGAAGAGCAATCTAACTGACACATTTCAATGAGCTCTTTCCAATTATATATCTCTCCATTGCAAATCAATGTACAATTATTCTTCATCAAGGGTTGATCTGATGTATCAGTTCCGTAACCATTGATAGCTAAGCGATGAAACCCAAAGATAATATTGTCTTTGGTTAGTAATGTACTTTTCTCGGGACCCCTGGGGCTTCCCTTTTTAAATGCACGCTCAACATAATCGTTTTTTTCCTTGCTGCCCCCAAAGCTAGTACCGTTTAGCACGCAAAAGATCCCACACATATTTACATTATTTTAACCACTATCTTTAGGTATTTTACTTATATTATAATCTTAGGTAATTATAAGATGGAAGGAGTAGTTAATGGAGTATTTTATTGTCAACAGGAAAGAACACAGGAGTTAAGTGATCGGATTTATGATCGTAATACAACTTCTGCGCCCATTAAAATGAGCTATAGCATTAGACCTGCGCAAACTAGGCGGGTGCATATGCCAATTTTAGACACCAGAAAAGAGGCGACTGTCCCATGTCAACAAAAACCAACTTATAACACGGATACGATGTTTACCCCCGCCACATCTCTCCCATTCAATGGATATCAGGCTAATATTGATGTAGAGACACGGCTAAGAGATACTATTTTTCCACTTCAGGCGTGTCCTCAAGCAGATTTCATACCCGGTTCACATAGCGATATGTATAATAGTTCTTATTTGGTTGCTGAAAGTCGCCCGGTGCACATGACCAATCAATTACTTTTTACCCAAGAGAGATTTGCACCATTCAACCCAAACACATGCAATACTGGGTTTAAATTATTCAATAATCACACACGTGTACAAATTAGAAATTTAGACTAACACCGCTATATATTTTTATATCGCGTTATCAAAATTAACGCTACGATAGAAAAATACATAGCCGCTACCCCTAAAGTATATCGGTATCTTGTTTCTTCATTAATTTCATCCTTACAGAAAACTATATATGGATCAATTATATTCGTATCGTCTTGACCTAATTTGAATTCCACGATAGTAAGAAAACAACCTCTTAAATATAAAAATAAACTCAACGAGATAAGTAATGGTATTAATGAATAACAAGCGAGGTCAAATGGTAATAATATAAATAAGATTAAGAAATACCACGGTATGTGAAAATGGAGAGATTTTAATAAAAATCCGCTGATCTTATCAGGTAAACCTGATCCACGAATGTAATTAATTAAACTAGTAACTAATTTATCTCTTAGTTGCTTCCTATGCGATTTCCTTTCCTTCCCGTTTTTCTTTCCGCCTATTGTCTCCTTTTTTTTGTTGGCGTCATCTGTTGATTCCATAAAATACGCTAATATTTTCCATTATTCGTCTTCTACGTAAATATAAATTTATTTAGTGTATATAATCAAAATGGTTAAAAAAAGTAAAAAGGATAAGGAAAAGGATAAAAATAAAAAAAATAAAATTATGAAATCTAAACGTTTGGAAAAAAAGAGAATCAACTTTTATGATATTACCCCTAAGAATCAGATATTTAAAAATATACGTGAGGTATGGTATAGTATTAAAATAAATAAATGGTTTTGGTGCGCTGTAATTATATCTATATGGTGCATCACACACTATGGTAATAAAAAACATACAATCACTGAAGGATTGTTATCCTTTTTGGTTGCTATATTATTAGGCTACGCAATTCACTATATTTCACATGCCTATGATTTTGAAAAACTTTATATGGAGAGTAGTTGGAGAATCATTAAATATATTAGAAGATTCCCGTCCGTCGATAATGTAATTAGAAAAATAATACTATACACCTTGGATTTTCATGATAAAATTCACCACGATACATCCATTAATCGTACCCCATTCAATGTGTTGATGGAATTTATCCAAAATATTCTTATGGAAGGCGGATTTTTGATACTATTTGCTACAAAGTCCAAATTAGAAGTGAATCTTTTTGGAAAGAAATTAAGACTTAACAAAGCCGTATTATTATTGTGGGGTATATTGTATGCCTCCGTTCATAATATTAATTATCGTATTTTTGAAAATTCACAACACATAAATCATCATATTGATCCAAAAACGAATTATGCTCTCGATATTTTAGATATTCTCTTTGACACAAAATATGACATGAATAATATTGAAAATATTAATTTTGACTGGGGAATCAATATATTGATCATTACGTTTTTTATTATATATTTTAAAATCTACATGTAGTAATGGATTGTTCGCGTAATCTAATTGACCTTAAATATCTCGTAAACCCCGCCTTCACTTCCATACTTGGTGAAAAACATCCAAAAAATGAAGATTTAGCTAAGGATATTGAAAGTTATAAAAGAAGAATTTTCATATTGACAAAAGATTTCTTAAATGGAAAAAAAACAGATGATGTCCACATCAATGCACTATTTGATAGATTTGCCAGTCAGTGTATTGCTTACTTTAAATTTAGTGACAAAAAAAATGATATACAAGATGATTATAAAGATTTAGATATATTTAAAAAAATACCCGCTACCACCACAGAGCAAGGATATGACCCCGATAACTATATAATGAGAAAGTCGCAACCGCGTGCCCCGAAAATTACAGATCACATTAATATCACATCAACAAAAATATCTAAAAAGATTATTCTTCCCAAAGTGAGAGAACACGGTAAAAGAGTCAAAAAAAATAAAAAACCAAAAAATAAAAAGAAATAATAGGCTTCATATATATAGATGAGTAATAGAACAAAAAAACATAGTCATAGACATAGACATAATAAAACGAAAAAAAAGGAATACAAGCATGCGAAGTGTTCGCCTAAGAAAGATGGCGAGGCGTTAGATTATACATGTTATACCTCCGCCGCACTGCATAAACTAAAGGAATCATGGAATGCAAGACATTGTGATCAACCTATTACCACTAATAATCCCAGAAAAATATGGGAACAATTACGCTACTATCTTTCCGATACCTGCGATTCCGAAATGTGTTGGTTACGACATCAATGTCTCAAACACGATGTGGATAAATCCTTAATAGGTACGATGTTTGCACCATCCAGTCCTGTTGAATGGAAAAAAAATCCACAAGAATGGTTGACAACCGTGGATATTCAAAAGGTAATGGGGCAATGGGAAAGGGCAAAGAAAGATTTCAAATTTATAGGACCTTCGCCAATTGACTACGATACCCATCAAGTTTTTGGAGAGTGTGTTTGGGAAGAACTATGTAAGTTCGATATTAAAAATATACTTAAAAAGGGGAAGAAAAAAATAGGTTTAATATTTAATTTAGATAAACATACTCAACCGGGATCACATTGGGTCGCTCTTTTTATTGATATTCCTAAGGAAAAAATATATTTTTTTGATAGTTATGGAGACGGTATACCCAACCAAATTCATAAATTTGCAAAAACAGTACAACAGCAAGGCGCTGGGGTAAATCTAGACTTTGATTTAGAAATTAATAAAAAGAGACATCAATACAGTAATAGTGAATGTGGAATGTATTCATTGTACTTTATTATTCAACTTATGCATGGTACCCCCTTTGAGGCTTTTCAAGTGGAAAAGGTACCAGATAAGAAAATGATAAAACTGCGAAAGGAATATTTTAATTCATATGCATAAATACATAAAGCTTTATAACTAATGTATTTATACTCATGTCGGTTAATAGCGAAGAAAATAAATCCTTATTACTTTCTATACTCCAAGACCATCCGGGCTACAAAAGTAATCGCGGCGACCTTAAAGACCACCTATTTAAAGTAATTGAATATGTCCATAAGGAACGTTTTAGATTTAATAATAATCTAACTGTCATGAATAAAGAAATTTTGAGAAATCTTCAAACAATGATACCTCAACCAACCGTTAGTGATCCTAACGTGGACCCGGGATGGGGAACACATATACAAGATGGGAGAGTCATTTCAAAAGATGAGGTCCCCAAACTTAAAATTTTTGAAGAACGCTTGAAAGAAAAGCAGGATGATTTTAATAACCTTATAAAAGCGGAAGTTCCAAAGGAAATTGATTTTTCGGATAAAACAGAGGATCGTCCAATAATAACACATAGTACAATTGATCAAACTATGCAACAGCGACAAGAAGAGTTGCGAAAAATAATGTCCAGTTATCAACCAGATAAGAAAGCAGCGGAAGCATGGTTAAATGGTGAAGCGCAGCGCCCTGAAGGATATAAAAAAGATGCATCCCCATTGAATTCTATTATTAAAAAGGAAACAAAGAGTGACGAAAAAAAACGTGTTACATTTAAAATAGAAGAGGCGCCGATTCAGACTGGCAATTCTTATCCTTTAAAAACAGATACTGAAAGTTTATTTAATAAATTAAAATTAAAAACCGCTGGCGTACCAAAATCAACGCAGGTGGATACTGTAGATAATACATCATATTCAAAATTGCTAGAAAAAATTATTGAAAATCAACAACTCATTCTAGAGGAATTGCGTAAACTAAACAGCAAGGACGATCATGTTCCAACTGCCACATCGGTAGAGAAATAATTATTTATTACTCTTTTTCAGTTTGCCAGTTGATTTATCAATTCGCAAATAACCAACAAATGTGGGTTCACCCTGTCCAGTCTTTTTCGCTCTTAAATAACTCTCATAATCGTACAATTCGCCTTCTGGTGCTTTCCGGGCTGGTAATTTCATATTAAATCGTTTAAGAGCATATCTAATACCATCTAATTTTACAGCTTCGGCTTTAAAAACTTCGCGTACTTTATTTCTCTGTTCTGTTTTATCACTTACTGTATCTTCGTAACTTGGTGCCATCGTAAATTCATTTGGCGTCGGAACCCCAAACGACATGCACACAACCGGATCAGAATCCGTAGATTTGGCATGTAATGAGCAGTCAATGGAGGAACTTTTAACAGCCATTAAAATCTGTTTATTAATATCCTCTTTTATATTCGATATTTCCCACAAAGCTTGGTCGCTTGTTAATGGGGTTTTTCTATCTATTTTACTGACATCTTTTCTCAAAAGATTTCTAATATCCCTTGAACCACCCTTCTCTGCAGGTATTAATTGATTTGCAGCAAAAGACATTAAATAAATATACACTTTAACATTTCTCTCACTCTCCGGTAACTCGTTATGACTACAAATACGACGAGCGCGTCCGATTACCTGTTCAATTCTTACAGGATGCCAGTATGGTTCCATTATATGCACATATCGTGTATTTTTAAGAGTAATACCTTCGGCACCACTACTAGTAATCATAAATACCTTAATTATCTCTCCATGATTATTGTTTTCAGATATACTTGTTACATATTCCCGGAGAGTTGACGGAATTTTATCCCAAGCCCCATTATAGATATTTCTTATAATCTCCTTTTCCTCGGCATCCTCCGTTCCTGTATACAATGCATACATTGGTTTGCCTTTATCCTCATCGGGGATGGTTATGCGCCATATCCCAGCATCATCTTTGCCAATCGTAAATCGGGCAAATCCATTCGTTTCCAGCACTAAGCTGAAAATGCCAATTCCTTCCAATGTTCTAAACTGCGAATAAATAAGATGTAATCCTATATCATCCTCCATTATTGTTTCCAATATTTGTAAAAATTTGGGACTATAGATAGCTAATCCCGTCTTTGATAAATATTCGGATGCTCCCGCTTTTAACGCATCAAGGGCGCTTTTAATACGCGCCGCATAAGATGCATCAGTTGTATCAGCAACTAAAGCTTGCACCGCCCCTTGATCCTCCTCATTGTAAATTCCTTCCTTTGCCAACCTTTCTTGGAGAGAAATGGCATCCAAATCATCTTCATCAACACCCTCTTGCATAATTGCTGCCTTTAAATCCTGCGATTCTTGCGGCTTCGGTCTGGTAATATCTCTTGGGAACACAAAATTGCAAAATGCACGACTAAAAATCCTATATGTAGAAACACTATCGCCATATACACCGTCGGAATTCTGTTGCGCCTTGCGCCTTCGCGCATTTTTCGTTTCCATCGCACGCTCGCCCTCTCTAGCAGACTCATATAATCCGAACTGGTAATCGCTCATTGGAATTTCAGCAATGATTAAATCCTTTTCAATATCAAATGCCGGCATTAATTGTTCTTGAGCGCTTCTGAAATAAGAAGTCAATCCCAATATTCGTTTTTGAAACAAATTTAGGTTTTTAATATCTCCGGTTTTTGGATTAATAAACAAGGCATTGAATTTTTCTAATGTATCGGGTAGAGCCTTATATAAATCCACCTTAGGGTTGCGCATTGGTTCAATATCATTATTTCTCAATATGCTCATGCACTTTTGAACAAATACCGCATCTGTCATCGGCGCACAAACACCTTCAGAACAAATAAATCCTCTAGGACAATCTCTCCCGCGGTTTTTTGGATCACACTTATTTCCACCTCTTTCCCTTTTCACGCCATCATATCGTCCCGAACGGTCTCTTACAGAAGTAAAACCGAATGGGTTTCTTGTAACAACTATTGTTTTAGAACTAGCATTATACTCTATGTAATCGTATGTAACCATTGATGAAAAGATTCGTTCTATAGATTTTTGATCTACGCGCTGTTTTGACTGTACATTCACATAAAAAGTAAAGGTTTTGATGTAACCTCTAAGCATATTAAACATGATACCAATTTCATTTGGATAATTTATAATTGGTGTACCTGTAAGAAATACTATTTTACATCCAGTGGCAGCCATTAGATATTGGTAAAGTTTGTAGGATAAAGACTTTTTCCTAGCGATTTTATTTACTATTCTACTAACAAAGTTATGCGCCTCATCAACTATGATTACCTTATTATCAAAAGGATTTACACTATCATCGCCTCCCGTTAATTGTGCTAGATGGCTATTTCTAAGACCATTGTAATTTAAAAAGGAGTATTTCGAACTAATCATAGCATCAATCTGTCGGTTTAATTTCATTTTAGCCGGAGTTGTTAGGGTATCATAATTGGGTTCTTTCTTCATATTTACTAACCAGGCGCCGCCCTCACTTGCAACAAATCCTTCTTGTAAATGAAGGAGCTCAGTCAACTTATTTTCTAACGCTACATCACCATTCGTCTCAATAAACTCCCAATATTGGTTTAATCTATAAAGTGGATCACCGCACATCTTAAGCTCACTCATGTAATTTTGTCGCAAAGATGCAGGTGTCATAATAACAATTTGTTTTTCAGTCTTAATACCCTCTGCTATACTTATAGAGGCGCATGTTTTACCAGCCCCTAAACCATGATATAATAAAAGTCCGCGATATGGTGTATATAAATTCATATAATCTCTAACAATCGCCTGGTGTGTCATTAATGCAAAAGATCCTGAACCGCGATCACAAGAAACATTCTTTCTTTCTTCTTCTAAAGCTTGTCGGTATGGTTCAAATAAAGTATTAATGAAGTTAATAAATATTTTACGATTGTTCATATAATACGAATTTGCTCGCAAATTAATAGGTGGCGCCTTAGGCCACATTCTGTCAACTACTAATGTATCTCCAATTTTAATTCTACTTTCTGGAACATCCGTTCTTGTTCGGACTTTCACTTTACCTCTCCTTTTAACAGAGACCTTGACACTTTTTGACTCTGTATCCGCAGCTGTTTTAGCTGGTAAATTAATAGCCGTTATAGTACCCTTTAAAATATTTTTACCTAGTTTTATTCCTCGTGGTCTTTTTACCCTTTTAACACGAACGGTTGTGGGTGCCTTGGCTACAGGACTGGCAACCACCTCGGCTTCAACCCTCTGAATCGGACGCTCTCGTTGAACCCGGACATGTGCAATTCTAACCTTATTAATTTTATCAAGCGCTGCCCGTCGATCAAAACCGTCGCGGCGTCTATCTGTAATGGTAACGCCTATCCCGACACCTTGTTGTTCTTGGGGTATAACTATAACTACTCCCTGTTTTTTGACAGGAACCGGCTTTTTAAATAGATCTAATTCTCCAATTATATCAGCCATTTATATAAATTAAGCATATTTATTTATTCGCTTTGACTCGCCCAATTGCTTCTTTACATGCACTTTGTTCCGCCTTCTTTTTGATCTTATGTTTACTGTCAGCAAAGAACACATATATTTTATCATTTTCCTTAATATATTCATGAATAGCACTGAAACTTCCGAGATCGGAGAAGCTTACAGAATCCGCATGGTCTAGTCCGTGGGGATGTTGTCCTACACACAGATAAACGCCCATATGATAGCCTTCTTCGTCATCATGAGGCGAAACCTCAACATAAACCGGCGTTGTCTTGAATTCCTTCTGAATCATCACTTGGAAAATATTCTTATAATTATCATCATTCTCAAGTAGATCAGTCCAATTAACGTGCTTTTCAAAAATATTCTCTACAAAAACTTGCGCGATTTGGAAACCCGGTCCTGTTTTAAACACATTCTTAAACCATTCATCCTCATCTGCAACATCTATCTTATTAAAATCAAGGAAAAGAGCACCTAAGAATGCCTCGAACAAGCAACCCAACTTCTTTAAATTCGTTCTCGTCTTTTTTTCTTCCGCGTTTTTTGATAAAATATACCATTTATTGAGACCCATCTCATATACCATACGTCCAATGGATTCATTTTTAACCAATGCGATTTTCTTTTCTGTCATAAATCCCTCGTTCCCTTTCGGAAATCGCCGATATAAATAATATTTTGTGATACATTCCAAGACACCGTCTCCGAGAAACTCCAATCGCTCATTTGATTTGGTTTTCAAACCCATACAATTACTCGGCTTTTCTACAATCGTCACACCGTTATTCACATTTTCAAGATGCGGGCGTTTAACGTAAGACTTATGAATGAAAGCGCGTCTGTATAAATTAAAATTATGTACAGTATCAGGTACACCATATGATTTCAGAATACGCTCTACTTGACTTTTCGTAATCTCATGATTTTTTGGGTTGAAAGGGTCAAAAATCAATTCATCTTGACCCTTTGATATATCTCCATCTTGTAAAAGTGTTTTTTGACTACAATAATCTGATTCGTCTGACATTTAGATTACTAGTAGACAACTTTCTAAGTTATTTAGATTAACAATATAATCTAAAGATCTAAACTTTTTTTGACCTTTTCATATACTGAAAATGTGCAAGCATTTACTAAAATAGCTCGGGTAGCACATATTGGAAAACCTTTCCATAGACCTCCTATATGTATTGCTTTTTTAATGGAAATATGTTGTGCAATCTGTCTTGCATGAACAACATCAATGGGATATGTTGTTGTCCAGTTAACCAAACCTGCAGCAGCGCCGGACAACATAGGGTTATACCCCTCATCTTTCATTGTTTTATATGTTCCAAAGTATACAGTCATGGCTAACGTCTCTCGGGCGGTTGTGGACCAGATTCCATGTAAGGGTTTTAATAATTTTAAGGATATTGGTTTATTAATCTGTCTTTTTATTTTAAAGGTATCCAATATAAATACTATCGGCGAAACTATGATGCCGGATAATGCGCCAGATAACCAGTAATTATTTGTAAATTGGATGGACCAATCATACATAGGAAATACCGTGCAGTTAAAAATACAAGAACAAAATAGTGGAAACTTCCAGCCTCTGTAGTAATTTTTTATAGGCAACCCGACCCATGGTTTTTTGTTTTGAATTAATACCTTTGCGGTATCAAATGGGTGACCGACAGACACCTCTGTTAATCCTATGGCGAGAGGCGGAATAATATATTTGATATTTGTCATGAAATATATTATTTCATTATGAAAGGTCTAAATCATTTTCCACGAGTTTTTTTGCGTCTTCTACGCATTCTCCTTCGCCGTTTTAAAGATTTAACCTTTCTACGTCTTCTTTTTTTCTTGATCGTTCTGTATTTTCGCCTTTTTCTTTTGCGCGTTTTTTTACGGCGACCTCCACCGAAGCCGTGCTGTACCCATGCAGGATTGTCTATGATATGAGTGTCTGACTGCGCAGCTATAAGATCGGCGTCCGAGCTTGCCGCCCTCGCCTCCGCCGCTGACCTTGATGGCATCGATGCAGTTGCCTCTATAGCAGCAGTATCAATTCCTAGTTGTTCACAGAATAAATCCCGACCCCCTGTTAGGAAATTCGCGATTGGGTGTCCTGGCGTTACCACACTTAATATTCGCTGCATTAGATTGCATCCAATTACTGGCACCATACTTTTATACAAGTCCTCGTTTTTCAAAAGTTCCTCAAACTTCGGCGCCTGGGTTAGAAATGTAGTCAATATGAGGTTTGTGGTAATCATGTGTTCCAGGACGCCAGCAACGGTTTTTTCAGCGAGTTTTGTCAGTTGTTCTTCAGATGTTCGGCTTAACATTTCACCGACATCAGCTTGTGTCGCCGGAACAATAGTGTCCCCGTCCGCAGCGATTTGTGTTAGGAGCTGCCCTTGTTGGGTGATTACTAAATCAAAAGCCGGAGCCCATTCATCCTCGGGTATATTGGTAATTACCGCTCCGACTAATATAGTAAACAGCTGCATCAAATATAGTTTGCATGCATGTTCACTATCGAAAGCCGGTAATACAAAATTCGTTCCTGCCGCTTGAAATATATTATTCATCTTCCGCTGAAATTCACCTTCGCCCCTCCTGCTCCTGCCAGAGGGAGATTCTGTCTGCGCTGTGTGCTGCTGCACGAACGCGTGCCGCAAACGATTTACCTTTTGGATTTCGGAAGCGGATTGATTACCAGGATAAGGGTAAAGAATCGCAGCCAATTCATCAGTTGATGCTGTTGGATGCGGCATCTTTGCTACCATTCGCCAACCGTAGTGCTCATATATATTAAATAACACTAAACAACTTATATATTCTGTTAATATTTCTTCAGCATTGCGAAACTTTACTAACAAATTCATCATGTCCCCAATCTCAGCTCTCCACCCTCCTCCAGGACCGATATCCTCCCCGATATTGCCAGATAATATTGTTTTATCTGTAAAAAATTTTAGCATTATGTGTTCGACGAAAGAGGTCCCGTCTTCCAACACCTTGCTACTGCCCCTACAGTACACGGTAAATATTTTTTGTATTTGGTCCCTGAATCTGCTTTTTGCTTTTATTAAATCGTTGGTAAATATATATTCAGATAGAGGTGCCTCCGCATCAGAAGCCGTTATCATGAGGGTTTGGGCTAATAATTTATGTAATTCTTTTGTAATTCCTATTTGCTCGGCAATTAACACTGTCACTTTTGCACATTCTTCCTTATATTCGGCAAGTTTCTCCGCCTCCTTCTGCTGTTGCTGAAGAACAGCTTCCAATCTTTCCTTCTCCGTCATGGCTAATTCTAGCCCTTCTGCATTCAAATATAATTTTGTTTGCATTAGACAATATTCCGCAAACGCGCGGATATTACCACCAAACTGCTCCCAAACTTGATTAACTTGCGTTGCGGCGCGTTTCATTTCCCACTGGTATGCGTCGAAAGGCTGATTCACCCTCACGCACCCATCTTGATCCGAATTCCATTGATTACCGTCTGCTGTCGTACAATTCCCGTAAAATCTCTCTCCACCATCCTTCCTTCGATAACACGAGTTTTGTCCTTGACATTGAGCCGGAATTGGTTGAATAACTCCACTTTTAATTATCTTATAGATTTTCTCTTGGAGTATGGCACCATTTCTATGATTAAAATCAAATTGCCCCGCGCCTTCGTTATAACCTAATAGAACCATTGAGCCTTTACCTGAACTTTGATTGCATACAGAGTGTGCCCATAAATAATTATTCGCAGTTGCCGCATTCCACTGCCACCACTGTTCCCCACCAAGAGTCGCCCCCATTGATGTTCGTATTTTATCCAAAATAATTGCGCTGGAAAACATTCCAACAGTCATCGCCGCACGAAGTGCCGGTATAATATGTTCGCACTCAGGTCCATTTTTGGGATTTTTTCGGCTTATAGGACAACCGCATAACCAACAAAACGTCTTTCCCGCTTTAAACGTCAAATCTACAGGATTATATTGAGATCCTTTCCCACATTGTGAACTTCCGGGCGACTCGT
>Ga0114925_10000066_pt1 | contig 34255 bp, 23 predicted proteins | sample SumtaG_2_FD_87287 | JGI IMG/M metagenome (GOLD analysis project Ga0114925, IMG submission 87287) | Deep subsurface microbial communities from Indian Ocean to uncover new lineages of life (NeLLi) - Sumatra_00607 metaG | ecosystem: Environmental > Aquatic > Marine > Oceanic > Sediment | place... | reverse complement strand
GGTATGTCAGATGAAAAGTTTGGTTGGTATGTCAGATGAAAAGTTTGGTTGGTATGTCAGATGAAAAGTTTGGTTGGTATGTCAGATGAAAAGTTTGGTTGGTATGTCGGACGGATGGATGAAAAAATGACCCAATGTCAAATGAGAGAACTCAATAAAAGAAACAACTTTAGTTGAAATTTTTCATTGTCATCCGAATAAAATTCATTGTGCGCACAATGAAATCCATTGTGCGCACAATGAAATCGGACACCTAAATATCCCCAACTCTGATAGCGCCAGAGCGCTATCAACATTAGGAATATTTAAGGGCGGGAGGACCTAGACCAATCAGAACGCTCGAAACGTCGGAGTTATTCCAAAAATAGAAAATTCCAACAAATTGATTGATATTCCCCGACGCTGATAGCGCTCTGGCACTATCATCCAAACTCCAAATAATTTCTCCGACGAACTTTGACTTTTGACTTTTCCCACGAAACGTGAAAAAGTTGGACACGTGGAATTTTCATTGTGCGCATAATGGATTTCATTGTGCGCACAATGCCAAATGAAAGAACTCATTGAGAGAAACATTTTTCATTTTTCATCCGAAATTTCCATTGTCATCCTGATGGAAAATTTTCAATATGCGCATAACGAAATTTTCATCCGACATGCGCACAATGGATGGATGGATGGACACCTTTTTTTTCACCCCTCCCTCATCCTTCCCATCAAATCTCATTGAAGGAAAATTTTATTTTATCAAAGGAATGTTAATCTATGCATATATATGTACTGTTTTTATTCAATGAATTAACAATCAGAAGAGAGGAAAATAGGGAATAAAAAAATGCTGAGTAAAAAACTAAAGAGATTAAGTCAAAAACTCATGTTAGAAAACTTCAAAAGTCTTAAAATTGATGGTATCTTATTACGAGGACAACCAACTGGAAAATATTTTGGAAAAAGAGTTCTAAAGAAAGATGATATACCATACTTCATTGGATCAACAATTGAAATCATTCATATGGATCTTGATGTAAAAGACTTATTTCACTGTAAAGGGAATTCCAAAGATGTTGATGATCTAATTGAAATGGTTGATCAAGTTTGTGAAGAAAATTTAACCAAAGAAGAAATTAAAGAGACAGCCAAAAATGATATTCATGTTGTTTGTAATTTTTTGGTAAAGTATTTTAAATGTTACAATGGAGGAAAACCAATGTTCGGATCTTCCTCTTATGAAAGTTGGTTAGAAATTTCAAAATTATTTTCTACTAATGGTGGAAAGAGTAGAAAATTCAGAAGAAACATGCAACTCTTAAAGAGAATGTTTAGTCCTGGAGAAATCGTTTTATTCAGAAGGATTTTCGATCTCTTACACAATATTGATCTTGAAAGTAAAGAGAATAGGATGACTGCTGAAATTTTGTCTTCAATGTTTTCAGAAATTTTTATAAGACAAAACGAAAACGGTGTTAACGCTACTAGTGATATTATTATGGAAAAAAAGGAAGAAGTTTCAGATAAAGATCTAATAAAATCTTTATCTGAAACTTCTGAAATTTCTATTCCACCAGATACTCCAGAAACAATTTGTAAATTAATTCAGTATTTCATAAAAAATTCAAGTAAAATTTTTTAAATTTTTTTTTTATTCCTCTTTTTTCTCTTTCGGTTCAAACATTAAAGATATTTTGCTGAAATCTGGTCTAACTTCTGGGTTATCATCCCAACAGATAGGAATTAGTGTTTTTAACCATTTGTAAGATTCATCCAATTCTATCTCATCTAAATTGGGCCTAAACGATGGATTGTTCGCTATTTTGAACTGAATACCATACAATGATATATTTCCATAAGGATTTACAAAGTTATTCGTTATCATCTGAAAAACGATAATTCCAAACGAGAACACATCACATTTTGGGTCATAATTGCTACCTTTGATTACTTCTGGTGCCATAAACAGGCTAGTTCCAACTCCACTAGTCTTACTATCACAATCATCCAACCTACTTATTCCAAAATCAATTATTTTCACAACCAAATCTTTGTTCAACAACACGTTATCTGGTTTTAAATCTCTATGAATAATTGATTTGGAATGTAAAAACTCCATCCCATCAATTACTCCAACTATCATTGCTAGTTTAACCTCAAGTTTGATTGTATCTCTATACGTATTGATATAAGACCTTATGTTCCCATTTTCACAAAATTCTGTTATGATTCCAACTCTTGGAGGTTTAAGAGTAGCACCATAGAAAATCAATATATTTGGATGAGATAACGATGCCAATATTCTTATCTCTCTTTCAACTGGCTCAAAATCGTGTTCTATGTCCATCATGTTTTTGGTGTCAAATAACTTGAAAGCTACAAGGTTTTTTTTCCATTGTGTCAGATAAACTTTACCATATCCACCGTTTCCAATATGTTTCACAATTTTCAATTCGTTGTAATCTATTTGAAACAGGGATTTGTTTATCTCCAAATTTGCAAATTGTTGTATAATCTCTCTTTTTTCAACTTCCTTAATTGAATACTTCTTTTTTCTATTCTTTCTTACTATTACACAACAACACACTAATGTTATTACGAAAATGACTGATGTAACAACAACAATTATTGATAACGGTGTCATAAATATTAACACAATGTCACCCACTAAAGTCTCAACTGCACTTCTTTCTCTTTTGATCATCAACTCAACAACTTCATTTTCATTTGTTATTGGACGTATTTTGATCCTATCACCAGCTTTCATAGTTGGATTGATTCCCAATTTCACTGAAAGTAAGTTTGTTTTGATGGTGGAATCATCGAATATGAACACACAACAATTGTATTCTCCTAATTCAGTTTCGTCATTAAGCATAATATCTACACAATCAAATACTCCCTTAAAATCATCATTTAACAAGGAAGTCGATATTTCGTAATCTATCTTAATGTGGTTGTGATCTTTGTAATCCAATCTTGCATTTAACACCTTTTCTTCGCATTTTCCCCCATGATATTCTGATTGACACAAACAATTAGTATCCACACAACTTCCCTTACCCGAACACACATTAGTTTCGTTACTTAATTTTCCATAACAACACATATTTTTGGTACACCTGTCTCCTTCAAAACATTTACTACAGGAACATTTGTTGTTTGAAACACATTCCCCGTTTCCAGAACATACAGTAGAGAAATTAGTAGCAATAATTCCATAACAATCAAATAACTTGTTTAAGTTGTAAGAACACACAAAATTTTTTTTGCTGTTACAAGAAATATCATTCCATCCCCCTTCATCAAAATTCCACATTTCAACACAATTTCCATCTCCGTTAGGTTCAGGAAAAGTCCAATTTTCCTGTTCAACTTCTAGCTTGGTACCATCACCGACCCATTTCCATCCTTCCCAATCTTCCAATTGTAATCCAACCCACAAATTGGTAGATTCCCTCCTATTTTCATAAATCAGGGAATTTACTTCATTATTGGGGATCTTTACCAAATCAGAGTTCGGATTGACCTTTTTTTGACAGAATTTTCTTGAATTATTAAAATTCTTTTTTCTGTTAGGTTCAGAATACACAATGTAACAAATATCTTCGTGAGTATAACCAAGTCTACCATCATGTTGTGAATAGCATGATAATAGATCTTTACTTGAGCATAGTAAGATTAAAAAGAAATTTATCAAACAAATAATTACTACCGTTTTTATTGGCATTGCTCGGTCAATCAATTTCATGTTTGGAAAGAAAATCGAATGAAAGTTATTTAATTTTTATTTCGAGATTTTTCTTTTTGGTTTTAAATTACAAATCTCCACTACTTTCTATCTCAGTAGAAGGTTTACAAATTTCTTGTTTTATCTCTCCTCCTTCAATACAAGATTCACATTTGTCATTCAGACAGACTGTTTTACCATCAAAATACCCAAATTCATCAAAAATTGGTTTTTCACAAGTTTTGCAAATAGAATAACATCCAGTTTCCATACAATAACTACATAATTTGATACCTTTTTCAGCACATTGTGTGAATCTGTTGTAACACTCTTCACAGAAAATACATTCTTCTATTCTAGAAGTTGTACAGTTATCAGATATATTGTATTCTATCTCCCTAGTACACCCACCATCGCATTCATAACATCCCTTTCCATGTAAAGACTTTCCACAAGCGTCGCAAACTATGGAACTGATTTCTCCGTCTCCGATGTAGATGTAATTTCGATGTTCCTCTTGCGTCTTCATTTTTTTTCCTCTCCCACCCTTCCCTCAAAAAAAGGGGGGAAAAAAAAATGAGTGAAATATCAGTAATTCCTGTCAAACTTTATGAGAAACTTTTTATTGGAATAAGTGGAATGATTGCTGCTGGAAAAAGTACTTTATGTAAAGAATTAGGACGTGTGATGAACTTACCAGTTTATTTCGAAGAAGTTATTAACAATGAATATCTTGCAGACTTCTATAAAGATCCCAAAAAATACGCGTTTCCACTTCAAATTCATTTGCTCAATAAAAGGTTCAAACAGCAACAACTAGTAATTTGGTCTGATAAAGGTGGAATTCAAGATCGAACTATTTATGAAGATTCTGTTTTCTGCAAAATGTTAAGAGATGACGGAAGTATGAGTGATAGAAATTATAGAACTTACATTGACTTATTTCGGAACATGTCAAACTTTATGCGAAAACCAAATTTAATTATTCATCTTGATGTTTCTCCAGAGGAAAGTCTAGAGAGATTGAAAATGAGGAATAGAAAATGTGAAGACGGAGTTCCTTTAGATTACTTAAAAAGATTACATGCTTGTTATGAAGAGTTTATTTCTGATATTGCAAAAGTAATTCCTGTCATCAAAGTGAATTATTCAAAATTCAAGACTGCTGAAGAAATGGCAAAGATTATCAAAAAGGAGTGGGACCAAATGAGTACTGTTGTTGAAATTGATTCTTAGGAAAACAACTTTTTCTTCAAATTACATAAAATGTTATTGTTTATGGATCCTTCATCCACTTTTAACCACTTGTCATTATCCTTAACTTTCAACAGTATTTTCATTTGAGGAATACAAATGTAAAACATTAGCATATCGTTTTTAGTCAATAGACTACCCTTCCACTTGGTAAAAATCATAGATATTTCCATATTGTAAGCATCTAGTTCTCCATCTTTAACCTTTACACAACCCTGGTAATCCTTAAACAATTGGAACCTCTTTTTGAAATTTGTTCTAAACCTCTTTTCGCTAATTCTAGAAACATCTACTCTTGTTACAAGTAATGAACAACGTGATTTCATGTGATAATATTCTCCAAAGGTAACAACCGAAATATTCATCAATTTTTTCAACTTTGAAATTATTATGACTTCCTTTTCTTTAACAATCACTCTTTCTCTTATCAAGGAAAATTCTTTATCTTTCAAATCAATTGTACTTGGAAGTGAATTTATTGAAACTATAAGCAAAAATAAAAGAAACAACATCTTATCCTCTTTTTTTTTCACTTTTTAATAAAATGTTTCATTTTCAAATATTAATAATAAGTATAGACTAACTTAACAATACACTTTCCTTTGGTCTGTCTCGTCCTCAATATTTCACTTTTTTTTTAAACCTCCCTCAACCGAACTCGCTCTTGTTCAAAAAAAAGCAGACGCATATGATTTTCAAAAACAGTAAGATGATTCACAAAAGCAATAAGATGAAACGTGTAAAACCTTGTTTTAAGATGGGATTAGTTACTGTGAGACCATATAGAGGAAATTATTTTAGTGACGTTAGGAAAATCGGAGAAGGAGTAACTTCTAAAGTTTATGCTGCAAGATATTCTGGAACAAATCACACTGTAACATTGAAAAAAAGGCCCATTGAACATAGAGACATTTACACAGAAGAGTTTGATATTTTGAGCATATTAAAACATGAAAACGTGATCAAATGTCACGAAATTCTATATGGAAAAAAATATGATTACATGGTAATAGAAAGAATGGATTGTGATTTGAGGAAAATAATTCGTGATAAAAATCGCAAAGGACAGACTTTTTCATTAGGACAGATAAAAACCATAATCTATCAGCTGTTAAAAGGTTTGAGTCACTGTCAGTCAAAATCCATTATTCATCGGGATTTGAAACCTGCCAACATTCTAGTAGACAAAAGTAGAAGAGTTGTGAAGATTACAGATTTCGGTTTGTCAATGAGTGAAGAAAAAAACAAGTCCAGAACATCCTATACAAATGAAGTAGTCACTTTGTGGTATAGAGCCCCGGAAATATTGCTTGGAATGAAAAAGTATTCGTTTGCAGTTGACATGTGGTCTGTAGGATGTATATTTGCTGAACTTATTTCAATGCAGCCACTTTTCACTGGAAATAATGAAATTGACCAATTGCTCAGAATATTTAAGGTTATGGGGACTCCAGACTTTTTCTCATGGACTAATATAAGAAATTTGCCTAAGTTCAATCCAAAATTTCCGAAATGGATTGGAAACAAGTTGAATGAACATATTCCTCCATTCACCAATATCGGAAAGGATTTGCTACATAAAATGTTGGTATTAGATCCGTCAAAACGAATTACTGTATTTGAGGCAATGAACCATTCGTTTTTTAACACATTGGAATAAATATATATATATTTTTTTTAAAAAAAGAACAAACTGATTCATAGATATATATCCGAGGGATAGGAAGGGAAGGAATTAAATAACAAAAAAAAAGGATGTCAGAAAAGAAGAGGATTCCATTTACTTCTCCTCGTGAGAAAAAAAAGATAAGACCAATAATTCCAATTTTACAGACACTTGGTCCTAATTTGATCTTGAGTCTGTTGGAATACTATCAATTTAAGGTTGGAGAGTCTAAACAAACGATAACTAAAGATGTTTATGGTCGTTTTGAACTAGATATTACTAAGAAAATAATCCTTGTATTCAGATCTATTAGAATAACTAAAAGAGGAAATTATTTCAAATACATGCCACTTAAGGTGAGGAACGTTATAGTTGATACTGGATCTATACCTCAATTATCTACATCCTTTTTTGTACGATTACCTTTGTTAATTTTCCTCGAAAAACTTGAAGTTGAAGTTAATGGTTATCATCATGACACAAACGTTGTTTTCACCAACCCTACTCTGAAAACAGTTGTATTGAGTGGAATTTATAAGACTCGAGGTGAAAGAGAAGAAATGATGTTGGTGGAGGAGGGGGAGGAAGAGGAGGAAGAAGAAGGTGAAGTAATGTATGATTTAGAAAATCTTAACGTTACACCTCTTTCTTTGATGAATTTTGGAGAGTGTAAGAATTTGAGAATTTTACACATCAAAACACTTCAGATGTTCGAAATTCAGTTTAAAGAAGGAATTTTCAAACTGAATTCGTTGAGACATCTTGTACTTGAAACTGTAAGATATGATTCTGGACTTGAAACTCTTTTTATGTCCAATATTAGAACATTCACGTTTTTTGGAATTCATACACGCGATGTTATGAACAGAAGATTGGGAATGGATACGCAAATGTCACATTCTGTAATTGACAACATACCTGAGGAAAACATTTCTATTGTTAAGAATTCGAAATTGGAATTTGTGAATTTGGTGTTTTACCAAGTACCTAGTGTTTCATTTGTTATTGAATTGGTCAAAAAGTCACCAAACTTGAAATTTCTAAATTTATCTCACAGATTTGGATCAGATCCGTTTAAAATGATACCAATTTGTAAGAGATTTGGTTTGGATTATTATCAAAAACCAAAATTTTATAAAGAAGGAATTCTTTCCAAATATCCAAGTTTCAGTGATAACAGGTTGTTTTTCCCAAAGTTTTATGAGGAAGAATCTATGGAAGGAACTGTGGAGTATAGGGAAAAGACTACACAACCTTATCAATTTGAACAACTTTTCCCGTTCACACCTAGACCTTCACATACAAGAGGAGCTTATTCTCTATGGATGAGTGAGATATCGGAATTTTCGGAGTTTTACACTGATAATCAAATTGGGCTTATTATAACAGAAATTGGGTTTATTTTGAGAGCAAGAACTGGTAAACGGAATTTAAAACATTCTTCTAGGAAATACCTTGGTACTGATGAATCTGTTGTAATAGTAGAATTTATTGTTGACAATGATAAAATCGTAATGACAGTTGTTTTACCTAGACAAGAAAAGGTTGAGATTGAAAGTGAGGAAGAAGGATAATAAGGCAATGTAATCTAAATAAAACCGGTTTATTATATTTCTCTTCAAATCTGTTAATTTTCAACAATAAGTGAGGAGGAAAAAAAAATGTCAAGTCCTACAGGCAAGGAAGAGAGAGGGAAAAAAGAACTGATTGGTGTTAGTCAGAAGAACAAAAGGAAAGATTTGTTGAAAAAGAAAAGAAAGAGAGATCAATCCCAAACAAATAAGGAATATAAAGAAGTTAGGGCACAGCAAAGACGAAAAGAAAGGGAAAGAGGGCTTGAGGTCGAAACCCAAAAAGTTTATGAAAAACGTTTAAAGGAACTTAAGGAGTACAAAACAAGATTGAACCAATTTTACAGGAATAACCCTCGTATCATTAATTACGTGGGTTTCTATTACAAACTAGATGAATTTTTCGAAACAATGGACGAAGAAGAAAGAAGAATTAAAAGACATAGATTCCCGTACGAAGAAAAGACTTTTTATGTCAGATCGATCAAGTATTATGATAATGACTTTTACCTTGTTTCATTATCAGAGACTGGAAATGAATTCTTTATTAGGTTTTGGACAGCTGAAGATTACAGAATTGCTGGCGCTCAAACTGATTTATTGATGGATTCTGAGTTTACTAAAGCATTGAACAGACTTAGGACATTGTTCAGAAAGGATTTTAACGATCAGTTTAAGAGACATTTGGAGGGAGTGGTTATACCAAAATCAGAGAAATCAATCGAAAAATTGATTACTTTTAACATAATTTCTGATGCATTTTTGGGTCTCAACTTGGAAGAGACTCACAATGCTTTCAAATTATTGGAAGAAGTTAAAAGTACTTTGCAAAAATTTGAACATCCTTTTAGGATTCAGGAAGAATTGTCTCTCTATACTGACACAATTGCATTTCCAATGATACAATTTATTACTAGTGGTACAGAACACCAAACAAACCTAGTTTTTCATAGAGAAATTTGGATGACATATGTTTTTATGAAGAATACTGAAGACTTTTTTGATGATGTGTTTGATTATTCTGATTTTTTAACCTCTAAATTGTTTGCTCAATACAGAGGCCTACGTCCGAATGATCCAAAGACTAAAAGTAAGCTCTGGGTATCGAAACATGGATTTGAAAGTAGGGCAAGAATGAACTACAGAATGTTCAACACAAAATACAAAGTCATGGAATCTGGAGAAACTGATGATAATGTCTTTATAGAACCTAGAAAGGGTGTTGACGGTTATTTTTTTGTTGAAGAACCAAAGACTTGGCCAAATACTGTTTTTGTTGATGCTGACACATATTTTAATCACAAATACTACCAAGAAACCTGTTTCTTGGCAAGAGATATTTTCAAAAAAATGTGTCAATCCATACAAGGTTTACATGATTTCGACATTGTCCATAGTGATGTGAAGTGGGAAAATTATCTTATTATGATGAAAAAATCAACGGAGTTATTTGGAGGATATGAAATCGTATGTCAATTGATAGACTTTTGGACCATAAAACCTCATGGAAGTATTGGACCTTCTGGGTTGACATTCATACCACCAGAGTATTTTCTGAAAATGGGTCAGAATGAAAGAATTTTTATGGACCAGTTTGACCAAAGGATATTGAGACTTAAAGGTCCTGGAGAATTACAAAATCAGAGATTAATACGTCCTTCAGCAATGATACCTGGATTGACTTCTAGTCAATATAGTGAAGATAGACAAGTTGGGAGTGGAATGGTTATAGATCCAGAAGGAGAGAGGATTTCTAAAGAAGAAAGGGGGAAAATCGAAGATAATATTGTTAAAAACCTTGAGTTCATAACATCTCCTTCTGATCCATTTTTTGGTCATCAACAATTTCCATTGGATACTGCAGTTGCTTACATTAAGGATAATATAGCCTATGTTGATTTCAATTTGTTAATTGATTTTTTACTTGATGGTAACCAGCAAAACAAAACTATAATTGAATTGGTAGAAAGGTGTTACTTTACAAAATCTGCTAAAATATCAATTGTTGAATTGGCTACGATATTCGGAAATAACAAGAATGTCAAAGTATTGCGAGAAATATTATTAAAAAAACTTAGTGTTGAGACAAACACAGGTGATATAAGGACTGCCAAGATGACATACGTTACCTCATCACTATCAAATTATCCGGTTATGAAGGCCTCTGACATTTATTCATTGGGAGTGATTCTGTATCAGATATTTTGTAGTCCTAGTATTGGAGATTTTTTCAACTACAAAAACACTTATGAGTATAGATCAAAGAATTGGTTGAATAAGGACATGTTGTTCACTACTCTGAAAATTGAGTTGAATTTCAGGGAAAACAAGAGATTGTTGGAAAACCTCCCATTTTTCGAAACAATGTTTAACTTGATGGGATGGATGTTGAATGTGGATGTTTCTAAAAGACCGAGTATTGAACAAGTTTTGGGACACAAGTTTTTCAGAGAAGACACGATTGTTGTGGGAGAAGAAAGAAAGGTAGATCTTGGAGATCCAAAATATTTTGTGGAATATTTGGGAGAAATTTTTAAAGTAACTGGTATGACTGAAGCAAGTAAACATGAAGAAGTGACCGAATACTCTAACTGGTTCAATTATGTTAGCGTATATAGTGAAAAATTTATGAAAAGAAATGTTGTACGTAAAAGTATTAGAGGAGAAAGCTCGTTTCCTTCATTTAATGTGGAAACTGGTGATTATGGGATAAACAAGGTTTTTTTCTTGTCTGGCTACAATGAATTGATGAGTAATCTTACTGGTACTAAAGATATTCTTGAACCTCCATTGCTTTGTTTGGTTCAGTTAGATATCGTTCTAGCAATGACAAGAAAAAGTATTGTAGCATTTTCTGATGGAATGGTATCATTTAATTATACGTACAAACCGTTACATGATGAAACACCTGGACAGTATATTGTGATTACTAATGTGGGAATTGGACAAAACCTTTTCAAACTTCCAACACCAAGGACAATAAGTAGAACTGAGAAAATAACCGCTTTTAGGGCAATTATAGAACTGTTTGAAAAATTCTTGAACGAGTTTTTCAATAATGCCATTCAAGGAGTAGTTATAATCATGAGACCTTCAAGAAATGGATACATATACCCTGGCAAATTGAAACATAAACATGTTTGGCCAGAGCATGGTGAAAACGTTATAGAGCTTAGGCAGACAGGAGGAGGCGGAACAGAACAAGACGGAGCTGAATTGGATGTAGACATGACTGAGGATGAACAACCTAATCAACCAATATTTAATCAATTTCAACCTCCACAGGAGGAGGAGGAGGAAGGAGAAGAAGAAGGAATGGGAGGAGGCATACCAGCTCCATTTGGTGAAGAAAGTGAATTTCGTCAAGCATTTGGAGGAGGAGGAGGAGAACAACAACAACAACCTGGACCACATCAAATGATTGTACCACATCAGTTTGCGGTTCCAAGGAGTATTCCCAGAAGGAGAGGAGGAGAACCTCCAGAAACAATGAAGTCTCGTGATGATTGTAGGGTGAACGATGAGGAAAAGGAGGAAGATGGAGAGAAAACACTGTACATGTTTTAAATCCAATGTATAGCCCGATAAAAATTTAAAAAGGATTTTTTTTACTTAATAACCAAATCCTATCTTTTTACATCTTATAATCATCATCATTATCACCATTTTCAAAGTTTGGGAAAAAAAAACTAACTAAAAAACTTTTCATTTACTAATATTAAATAATAGGGTGTCAGAGGTTACGGTGCACATGTTATTATTGTTGATGAAGGAGCACATGTTTCATCAGACCAATTTTATCGTGTTATATTACCCCCAGCAGAGATGTACGGAACAGCATTGATCATAATTTCATCTCCAGAAGGTGAAGACAATTGGTATTCTAGAATTGTGAATCTCAAGGATGACACTGGCAGTCCAATATTTCTTTCACATATTTTTCGTCGAATTTGTCCAAAACATAGGAAAATGGGACCTCGTGGAATGACAGAATGTAAATGTATTAAGGGAGCACATCCTATGCATAAGGATATCAGTAAAAGGAGAAAGTATCAAAAGGCTTATGAAATGGAAGGTAAAGAAGAAGAAGATTTGCAGGAAAATTATGGTGTAATAACAAGGCCCAAGGGGAGGTGTTTTGTTGATGCAGATATTAAGAGTTCTATTGATCCAAACGCTCCAAGAATTCGCGTTACAACTGACGATATTTCAAATTGCGTGAAATTAATTACTGTTACAATTGATCCAGATTGTGCTGGTAAATGCAAAACTGGTATTGCTATTGGATTTGTCAATGAGAGAACTAATGATTATGTTGTAAGTATTTTATTTGAGGAAAAAAAAGGCCGGAGGAGGAGAATGAGGGAAAAAAAAACAAACTATTACTTTATTGGGAAAGTCGGTTGAACATAGGTGGATCCACTTTCTGTCCTCAAATATCCAAAATTCATCATATACATCCAAGCCAGATTCCGAACAAGATCGAAAATCTTATTGAACTTGTTTTCATTGTGAATCTGACCTTGAACTCCAATTGTATTCTTTCCTAAAAACATATTGTCGAGAAGATAAATCAAAGTGTTGAATTTGGTACTGTTTAGTATATATGGTTTGATAATTTCTTTTAAATTGTCACAGGTATGTATTAAATTAAAGAACAAATACCTAAAACAGTAGATATTTGGAGAATTCTTCAAACTGTCATTTAAACTCCTTGAAATGTCGTCAACATTGTCCTTTGTTATCATTGCTTTGAAGATTACCGGAACATTTGAATCCCCAGGTTTAGGATCAGGCAATTTGATTGTTTCCTTGATGATATTTTCCATTTTCTGAAACAATTCATATTGAAATCGATTTGTTCGTTCGTTAAGGATATTGTCGTGTATTTGGATACCTCTAATCGCATTATCTGCTATGAACATTATTTGCCTTGTGTCAAACAACAATCGGAATATCAAGTCATTTTTGTAATAATTTTTTAAGTACACGTCCATTGTAGAATTTCGAGGTTTGGGTATTCTACTCATCAACTGTTTGTCTATTTTTTCCATTTTAAGTTTTTTAACAGGTACAGACGACAATAATCTGCTTAAATTTCCTTCGACTAGCCTGGGTTTCTTTTTACCTATTTTGGTTTTACTCTGTTTACGAATTTTGTGGGTTTCGATGATTTTCTCCTTCTTATTTGGTTTCCTTTTGCTATGGAGTTTTTGAATAGGACTGATTCCTCCTATCCTATTTCTTGTGATGCGTCTCCTTTTCTTCCTTTTCATTTTTTTCCCCCCCCTCCTTGCTCCTCCCTCCATCCTTTTTTTTTTCAAATTTTTTTTTGTTGATTCTAACTTTTTATTTAGATTTGTCATGTTAGTCGCAAGAATACTTCTACTTTGGATGATTTTACTGGATTTGTTAAAGACAACATAGTGGATTTCAGACGAAACCATAGAGAATTGAGGAACAAAGAAATTAGAGTGTACACTGAGACAAATACAAGATACGACGGAGATTTAGTAAGGAAAGTCATAGAAGCTGAAGTTTTGATGAATCCTGATATCGGACCAATTTCTTATTTTTCAGATGATAACATTGTTAGGTCTGGAGTTTTGAAAAACGAGAGGAGAACCAAGGAGTACATTTTGACAACATTTGCTACGCTACAGAACAAACATTTGCATATTCAAGAAAATTTTTCAACAACTAACAAGGATATCAGTATTTCTAGAGTTTTATTGGAACTTCGAGAAGAACTATGTAGATTTCATTGGCCAGATGATGAGGATCACAACAAAAGATTTGTTCGAAAGAGTGCGACTGGAAAGGGAAAAGGTGGACGAAATGATGATATGGCTGTTGCAGTGATGATGGTTGTCTATTTTAGTGCGTTTGCCAGGACATTGAGAGAATATATTAATCCAAAGAAGGCTAGAGAAGCTTTGATGGAGAGATTACCATTGTGGATTAAAAATTGAGACTCTTTTATTTTTCACTGATATGTGTTTCAATCTTTCTTTCATCACTTTCTTTATCTTTCCAAGGAGGAACGTATTTGGCTTGTTCCTCTGATCTTGAATAACCGTGTTTTTCCAATGCTCTTCTATCTAAAGTCTTAATAGCATTAGTTACATTAGAAATAGCAAATTTGGTATATTCATCTGCTTTGGGTCCTTTGTAAGAGAATAAAATATCTCTAACTACAGCTAATAAATCGTCTGGATAAACGCCTCTTTCGTCCTTTGATTTCATAGTAAAAATAAGCTTGTTTCCTTCGACATTAATATATTCAGATCCTAAATGACCATTTTTGAACTTTAGAACGTCTTTCTTTTTGTCTTCATCAATTTCCCACCTTTGTAATTCACATCTACATTCTCTTCTATGTTTAACAAACTTCCTTCCTATCTTTTTCGTAGTTTTCTTACTCATTCTTACTTGAAAAATATTGTTGTAGCGGTCAGTGAAGATTGGGATGGGTTAGAGGAGCATCACTCTTTTTCTCCATCCTTCGAAAAAGGGGGGGGGGCCAAATAAAAAAATGAAAGAAGTTCTTGATCTCTTCGATTTGAGTATTTTTCATGAAAAATTGGACGAGACACACAAGGATGAAGTCACACTGTGTATGATTGTCTTGAATTGTATTATATGTAAGAAAATAAAATGATTAATTATTCATACATCATTTGCGTGTTGGGATTTACAAATCTTTCTTCATCTGATCTAAACGAAAACTTCCTGGGAGCAAACCCTGCCTTGTCTAATTTAATCCTAAATCTTGTTTTCTGAGACTTTGGTGTTGAATGTGTCTTTTTCTTTCCTGTAGTGAATGGTGTAGGCGGTCTCTTTCCTCTTCCTTTGATTACTACAAATCCTATACTAATTTTAGCACATTCCTTTTGTAACAGCTCTCTTTCTATATCGCTTACATCGCTTTCACTCATGCTCCTTTAATTTCTCTCTATTTTCTTCTTGGGAATCTACTTTCTCCTCCCTAATTTTTTCCTTGTCCCTCCCTCCTCTGGTTTTAATTTCACCCCGTTTAGAGGAAAAAAAAAAGAAGAAGAAGAATGAATCAAACAATTATTTTAGCATTGCTAGTTTCAATTACTATCGCAAGTAAAGTTTGGCTAGGAGTTTCTCAATCCAATAGTACATGTACTGATTTTAACTTTATGTATGAAATGAACGCTGGGACTTGCTATTCTATGAAAGACGGAACTTCTTTCGTGTTATCCTGTGAAAAGAATGAGATTGTGAGAGAAAGACATTATTCACATTCTACTAACTGTACTGGAATATCATTCTTTACAGACATGGACGATGGATTCTGCTATGTTGACAGCGTGTATACCTGTAAGAAAAAGATTGTTGGGAATTGGACCAACTTTTCCTTTCATGTAAGATACACAGATTCTGATTGTTGTGGAGATCATATGCTTGTTTGGTCCAGATTGGATTACTGTATTGAATCATCAGAAAGTACCTCACCTAGAAGATACATTTGTTCAAACAAAAACCTTGTTGTTCATAAGTACCAGAATTCCAGTGATTGTTATAGTCCAGCTGTTGTTGCTCTTGATACTAAAGTTGGAGAATATGCAGGGAAAACTAACTTGACGGATTTGGATTATGCAAAGTTAGTCAGTTGCAATGGAAATGGATCATTTACATTTTACAAATTTGGATTTCTTCAGTTGATTGTTGTGATTGTCCTATTTTTAAGTGTTTGAAATTAAAGAAATTTTTCCAGAGTTTGATTTTTTTTTGAAATATTTATTGTTGCACTCTTAACCTCTTCTCTTCTCCTTTCTAATCCTCCCTTCTTTTCTGTCCCTCAATTTTTTTTTTCCACCCCGTTTTGAGAAAAAAAAAAGAAAAGAAAGAATGAAACGAAGAAGAAGAAAGACTTCAAGAAGAATAGATTCTCGTCCAGTTAAAAAGCAAAAAGGTAAAGGAAAAAAGAAGATTGTTACGAAAAGAGCTTCGGAAGAACCTCTTGTTGTTGAAATTCCTGCTCCTGCTCCTGCAGTTAAAGTTCCAAAAAAGAAGAAGAGGAGGGAACAAATTCAGATGAAAAAAGTTGTCCCGGAAGAGATTGAACAAGATAAAGAAGAGATTGTTCCTAAAAAAAAAGATGAAAAAATGAGAGATGAGGAGGAGGATGAAGAAGAGGATGAAGAAGAGGATGAAGAAGAGGATGAAGAGGAAGGAGATGAAGATGACAAAATGGATGATGATGATGAGGAAGAAGAGGAGGAGGAGAAGAAGAAGAAGGAGAAAAAGAAGAAAAAAGGAGGAAGAGGAGGAGGAAAATTCAGTTTGATGAACTTTTGTAAAAACAGACCAAAGGTGTTGAGAAAGATCGAACACGAAATGAAGAAGGAGCCTGAGAAAGTTGACAAATCATTTGTTCGTCAAGTTGAACAGTACAGGAGAATGAGGAGAGTTTCTAAAAACTATTACGTAAATGGAGTTCTTGCTGTTGTCATTGACCGAAGTACTATCCAACAGTTGAATGAGAAGAGGAAAAGATTTGATCCAACCTTCAGACCTTATGCTGCAAACCCTCAATGGCCAAGGATTTATTACAATGTTTATGTTATTAGTATCGAGGATGCTATCAAGGATTTACTACAAACTAAGAGAGATTCTAAAGTTGAAGAGGATGAGCATGGAAATCGTTATATTAGTGTTGCTTATGTGGATAACACCAACAATAACAAAGTTGTGAAGAACCAGAACCAGACCACCATTATTCGTGTTGGACAAACAATGAACTTTTCCATGAAATTGTTTGACGCTACTGCTAGAAAGGGAGATTTTGTGTTCATTAATGGAATGTATTGTATCAACAACAAGCACGCTCCAAACAAGTTCAGCCTTAAAGCTAAGAGTATAAGGAGTATCCAGTCGACTGACAATGGGAAGAATTATATTGAATTCTTGTTCGACAAAATGGTGAATTTGGCCAGTGAGAGGGATGAAGTTAAGATGTTGCCAGTTCCTCCAGCTCCAAGCAATGAAGAAAGGGCTCGTCAGAAAGAAAATGGTACTTTATGGAGACCTCCGTTTTACTTGATTTCAACTCCAACAGCTTTTGCTAAATGTGGAATAACTGATATTCTCCATGGACATTCTTTCCATCAGTTATCTTGTTTGACTAATCCTGCTGCTAGTAGTGGACAACAGAATTCTGGAAGTGTTGAACAACAGAAGAAGCAGAAGTTTGATGTTTTGATTGAGACCTTTGAGCAAGAAAATTGGGATACCACCAAATTTAAGAGAATTATATCCTCTGCTGCCGGATATTCGAGTAGTGTCGATGGAACTCAAAAATATTCCATTTTTGATATGTTTGGAGTTACTGATAAGAGCAAGTTCGATCTTCTTTTGAGAAACGCTGTTACGTATGGATCCGATAGTCAGATTAGTCTTCCTCCTATTGTTTTGGTTACCACTATTCTTGGTTCAAAGACTCGTTCTTCTCAGATGTGGAAAGCTGGAAGTGCTCATTATATGGAATGTTCTGGTCCTGAAGACCTGCAGAAGTTGTTGCCAGCTCATAACCTTACTCATAGTATTATTGGGATGGTTGCCTTGATCTATTATTACTTGAGAGAGCAGAAGATGGGTATTCCACTCAATCCAGAAGATGGTATGTTTCATATTTTGAGAAGAACCAAACACGGGTTAATGGGATTACCAGAGGATGACCAGGCTGAAATGGTGAAGTATGCTGCTAAGAAGTTGGATGAGATTGTCAAAAATGGATCAAAGATGGTGGTGAAAAGTGAGTATGAGAACAAAGTTAACCAGACATACAATGCCATGGAATCTCACGAAAACGATATTTACAATATCAGTGAATTCAGTGGTGATGTTGCTCCGATTATTAGGGATGTTGTTGCTGGAAAGGCGAAGTTTTTCATTTGGACTGCTGGTCAGACAAAGAGTACTGAAAAGATTATCAGAATGTGTAAGGTGAATCATGAGACTGGTCAGTACGATGTTAGTATGGTAAGGAGATTAATTTATTGTGACCCAAATGACTATCATTTCGAATCAGACTGCGTCTGTGAATTGTTTGTCATTTATAACCCAAAGGAGTAAGGATAGGATGTTTGTTGGTTTAATTGTAAAAACTTTCATGTATTGCATACATTTGTTATAATTAAACCCTTTATATTTTTTGTGTGTGGAAAAAAAAACTGTCCTTCCATCTCATTTTTTTCCCTCTTCCTCCTCCCTCCCCTCCCCCTTTTCTCAGAAAAAAAGAAATGACAGAAAACAAGAAGAGGAAAAGAGAAGAGGAGGATGAGGAAGATAAAGATCCAATTGAACCACCTACTAAAAAACAAAAGTTGATGGGTTGGCAAGAATTTACTGAAAAATTTCAAAAGGCAGAATTGGAAAGGGAAATTGAAAAATTGAAAAAGGCAAACAAGTTAACAGATGAATACGAGAAGGTTATAGAATCTATTGTAGAAAAAACAATCGATAATTTCAATGAAAGTTCTATAAGTTGTATAAATTCCGGAAATAGATTCATCAAAATTTATGAATTAGAAGATGGAGAAATTCCTCAAATTACAGAGGGTAGACTAATCTGTAGAATTAGAAAAGTTCTTGCAAATTCTTCAGTATTTATTGGACATTCAGTGTTTGTTGCTGATCTTGATGAATTGAAGAGTGAATATGACAAAGAATGTTTTCCTAATGAGAAAGAATACAAATTTAACAAATCAGGGAGATGTATATGGTTAGATCCTTGGGGGGGTACTTCGTCATGGAATGAAATGAAAGGCGATGTTCATGGAGACGTATTTTGGAAGTTATCCCATGAAGAAATTCAAGTTGATTAATGTAACTGTGGAAAAAAAAATGTTTGTCCGACAATAGAATCAAAATTACATTTATTAATAAGTTTATCCTCTTTCTCTTTTTCAATCTTTCGAGGTACGACATGTTCGGATTTTTTTTTGAGGTCTCACGGACTTTTTTTCGTACTTCCCAAAAATAGAGAAAACATTTATTTTAATTTATATAGTCTTACTAAAATCTTATTTTCTTAAATTATATCATTTATCAGTGTTAGGGGAACGGGAAAAAAAAATGAGTAGAAATCAAACTATGAAAGGTTTAGTGGAAAAGGGTATGAAGGATTGGAAATACAAGAACAAAGTTGACATAAGCGATGTTTCAATGGAAAAAAACGGGTCTGGAATGATTCAATTCTTCAGTAAGAGTTCAAAATATCTTGGAAAGTTATCAGGTTTCTTAACCAGCGTGTTTGATGGTAACAAGGGGATTATACTAAGTCCAGAAGAGGCTTACACTACAGAAAAGGGTACAATGATGCAATGTGGAGTTGAAATTACTGAATACGGTCCTGAATATGATAATGGTGATGAAGAAGAGGAGTATGAGGAAGAAAGAAGAGGAGGTGGTAATGGTAATGGTAATGATGATGGTTACAGTATTTTGGGAATTAGATTAGGTGGTAAAAGGAAAAGAAGAAGAAGAAGGAGGAAAAAGAGGAAAGGAAGAAGAAGGGGATTAAAAGACTTTATTTCACTCAAGAAAGGCATTGTTCTTTTAATAATTGTATTGATAGGATACTATCTTTATAAAACATCAGATTAAGAGATTTTTTGTGAAAAATGAATTATTTGAGGGTTTCCATAACTTCTCTCATGTTGATCCTTCGACTTTTCAATTCTTTTAATTGGAGAAATATCCTTTTTTCTCTCTGGAATAACTCTGAATCCCTTTGAAATAATGTTTTTATACTCCACAATATAATTCAATTCATCACCAATAATTTTCAACAAGTCATTTTTCACCCTAGTTACAGCTCTAACATGAAAATTCTTTTTCGTACGAGGTTCTTTTAATCTTACAACCCTGAATCCATCGTTTACCTTCCTAACCAAAGATACCATGGTTTCTTCTCTTATTGGGGGTGATTTAATATTCGTTCCAATAAATCTGTTGATTTCATCCCAATAATCATTCCAAGGAAAAATTTTGATTATGTAAACATTCATCTTTTCTTTAGCTAAAAACACTGGATCTTCAAACCCTTTATCCTTTCCAGGAAACTTTTTCTCAACTAAACTCTCTAATCTTTTCAATTCAATTTCCATTGCTTCCAGTAAGACAGTTTCGACCAGTTTTGCTCCAGGAATCGTGGAACTTATCAAAAAGACCTTTTCAACAATATCTTCAATTTCCAACCATATTTTGTCAAGATACGTTTTGATTGCAGCAACTTTTAGAGGATCATTCAATCTGATATTTTGAATAGCATCCTTTACACCTGCTTTGTCAAATAATTTTTTAACTTGAATAGGACCAGTTTTTTCCTGAGTCTCATAATTTTCAAAGTGTTTCGACATAATCTGAAAATATTTGTCAAAAAACACCACCTTCTTGAGTTCATCTCTTAATCTGAGTAGATTAGAACAGTATTCGAAACACAAGACTGTTGTCCAAATAGGATCTGCTGTTAGAAAGTACATCATAATAACGTGTATCTTGTTGAAATTGTCTATTGATGGAAATTCCATATATTTCTTTATAGCAGGTCTCAAATTGCTATTTGAAACAAATTCCAGAGTCTTTTTGGAAATATCCTCACCATGGGCCTCAGGATTAAACTCTCCTTCTTTAAATCCTTCAGATATAATACTAACAGCAGACTTTCTCTTTTCTCCATAAGAATCTGTCAATTCTTGCTTTTCCTTGATATATCTCTCTTCTGGGGTGGAAAAAGTTCTTGGTATTTTGGCTAAAAATGTACTCAGCATGTACAATACAGATAGTAGAGGCCTATTAGAGAAATTTCCAACCTTTATGGCTTTCAACAGATCTTCTCGTATCAAATTCACAATGTCAGTTTCAATTGTTGGTTTAACATCCAAGAACCTTAGGTGATTTTTCGTTATTTTTGGTTCAAAGTTCAATTTGATACTAACTTCCTTAGTTGTGTAAACGTAAATATAGGAAATAGGTTTTCCCTTGGCCAAATCAATAATCTCAAAAATTTTCCCACCTGCTGCTTTGTAGATTGAAGGTTCCTTACCAACAATTTTGAGTAACCGATTAATCCTTTTATCGCTAACAATCAGTCTTCTTTCAATGTTAACCACTTCCTGAGTCTTTTCATCTTTCAATCTAGCTTGAATTGGTTTTAAAGAAGATTTTTCTGATGACCCAATGGTTTGTGGTGGACCAATATCCTTTAAAATAGCAATAACATATCCAGCACCTTCTCCAAGTACAATTGGTGTTATTGTTAAAAACCCAGCAACGACTGCAAGTATGGCATTTCTCTTAAATCTACTCCAGACAGTAGTCAATGGTTCTTGTTTGTGTATCAATACATGGAAAACTTCTTCTTCAACCAAGTTTTCATCATTCAACTCAAAATCCCTTTTATTTTCACCATAATACTTTTTCTCAAAAAAGTTTCTAGGTTTTTCATCAACAATAGAAGAGTACGGTAAAAAGAAATTTTTACCAATTAACCCACCAGCAAAATCCTCGGAAATTTGCTCGTATTTGGCAATATTGGCCTTGAATGTAATATCTTCTAACACATCATTAGAAAAAATGATTGGTTTCACGTTGTAAAACTTTTCCTGTAATCCTGAGACAAAAAGTTTCATATTATTCGCTTCTTGCATCTCTCCTTGATTCTTAAGTATTTTTATCTCAGACTTAAATTCTTCAAGTTGAATCAAATTGTATGTGTTTTCACCATCTGAAAATAAACTCTTTCTTTCAAGTTTAGTCCACTGATACCAATCTTTCAAATTCAGGAAAAGTCTTCTGCGAGAATGAATTTGGTAATTTACCAAAGCACCAATCAACCTCCAAACTTCTTGCTTAATGTAACTTTCAATCTTTTCCACATGATTTTTGAGGAGATCAATATCCTTTATCATGTTGTACACGTATTGGCTAATGACACTACCCTCTGTTTTGTCAACAAAGGTTTCATATCTGGACCTCAGAGAAATTGCAGTTTCAGTCCTAATCTCTGATTCTGGAATAACTGGACTTTTGTCAACATAATCTCCAAAAAAGTTCATTTTTGACTTTATACACTCCAAAATAGTTCTAAAAATAGGTCTGTTTTGTTTGTACAACAAATTAAAGGTCACATTTTCAAATTTGTTTTTACTAATCTTTCTGCTAACAGTAACCTTTGTTCCATTGAGAAACACGTCAATTATATCCTCATTGATTTCATTCATTAAGTATTCAGCTTGTTTGTTTCCAGATTTCACAAGAAAGTACAAATTTACTGCCTTAATGTAAAATGACTTCAGATACGCCCTCTTCAAATTAATGTAAGCATTTCTCTTGTAGAGAAAATTTTCTTCTGATTTCAATTCCATGCTACTTTCCTCCAGAGATTCAATAGTTTGAGTTACTTTCAGATACAATTCATACAATTTCTTACTATTATCTGGTGTCAAAATCAATCCTCCGTATTCCGTAATGATTTTTTTTTCCGGAAGCCATGCTGATAGTGGATCTTCCTCTTCCTCCTCCCAGATTCCAGTATCAAGAGGCTCATATTCTTCCTTATACTCATCCGTAAGGATTTGCATATCCTCATTATCTTCGACAATTTCTCGAACTTTTGGGATAAACGGAACAAAGGTCGAATTTATGAATATTGTATACGGGGTAAAATCAAGGCGGAAAAATCCAAAATCTTGATCGCTTTGCTTCATCTTGCTATTTAGTTGAATAATTAAGGTGTAATTACACTTATATATATGATAAATTTTAAATTTTTTTTTTTTTGAAAACTGAAGGAAAAAAAAAAGGAAAAACACTCTCGTTTTTATTTCTTAAGATAATACTTTATAAATTTTTTTGGTGGAGCTCTCCTTTTTGAAATGTTACCAAGATCCGAATCAGCAATATCCTTTGCAACAAAATTTCTTGATTGATCATAAACTGGAAATTTTCTAACTTTGAAATTACCTCCGAGATCAACATAAATAGCTTGAGCCTTATTTTGACTTATCGAAATTCTACCTGGTACTATGGTTTCCTTTTTGTCGAAACTGAGATCCGTTAATGCATAGTTGTTTTTACCATGTCTAGGATCGTCATTGTATCTAAACAAATCCTCTGTTTCTTTGTATCCAACTCTGTATGTATCATCCAAAAGTTTTATCAGAACTGGACAATAATTGTCAACTGTCACTTTAACAAATCCTCCTTTCTCCATTACCACTTTCTTCTTCTCACTAACGACAATTTTGAAATTGGCAAATTTCCTGTACACCTCAATATCCTTTTCTCCCAAAAATTCCAATATCTCAAACATTACTGAAATAGACGTTGCAAAATGAGAAAGAAAGTCTGTTGTATTTTCTATCAAATTATGGAAACTGTATCTGTTCAACCATTTTTTTGGGTCAGGAACCATTCCTCTATCATCCTTTTTCCATTTTATGAATCTTTCGTCTTCATACTCAACGTAGTAAGGAATTACAGTATAATTTTGTTCCTGGGCTACTCTTGTAACAACAGAACCTTTCTCAATCACGGTTTTTCTTTCAGACCCTTGGTAAATATATCCTAACACTCTAAACCTTTTTGGTTTAACTGGATTATTCTCTCTCGCAAATAATCTGTACAGTATTTTGAGATGATTTCTTTTATCAACATCCAAACTCTTGAGAACTTTGAATATATTGTCAAGAGCCTCATCATATTTACTTTTTCCCCACCTAAGTTTGAAGACACTATAACGAGATTTTGATAATGAGTGTTTATGAATAACATTAGCCTTTCTCAATACTTCGTTTATCTCTTTATATTCCTCAGGATATGGTGTGGTTGTTAAAATTAAGTCAAAATAACTTTTTCTAGCAGTTCCAAGAAATCCGTGTCTTCTTTGAAATTCATCTACTCTTTCCCCCTGTTCGGGATCAATCCTACTTTCTATTTTTTCTGGATGTAGAGTGTTTAAGCTCATTCCAACAAACGGATATGTGGTAAATCCAATGATTTCTTCAGAGGTAATATAAGATTTCAGATACTTCACAATAGAGATCAATGGAAGGAAATGTAACATTGCAAAGCTACCATCAATTTCATAAAGATCCTTCATGTCTTTTTCAATTTCGATCAAATCAGATATTGTCAAAGTAATTGGTTGAGGGTTCTTGTTTATGTGATAATCAGAATAGAACAAACTTGTCAAAAGCAATTTTTGTTCAGATGTTATTGGTTCATCCAAATCTTTTTCCAAGTATTTTTCCCTCAGCCAAAGCTTTTCGATGATAGGCTCATCTGGCGTCAATGTTTCATATAACCCAGGATATTCTTCAGTGTCTCTTACGAACTCATTTCTTCGGTTTTCAGGTTCAGTTTGATAGACAATTTTCTCAATTAATTTGAAAATCAAATCCTCAAACTTTTTGGATTTACCAATTAACATGAATGGGGGTACTCTCGAACTTCTGATAGAATCAGTTTTACCCTTTTCAATGTCTTGAACAACATGCAACATCAAAACATAAATGTTTCTAATCATGTAGTAGGTTAATCCCCTAATATTGTTGATAACAGATTCATTCATACTCCACCAGAATGGTCCACCTTTGACATTATATCGTTCATCAACAATCGATTTCATCCAAGTAGATTTTGGATCTATAACACTTTCTCTAGTAAGAGGATCCAGAAAATGTATCCAGGTGTGACAAACAGAATGATAAGGTAGGTTTAAGCGAGTGTTCCTAACACTTTGTAACATACTTTCATTTTTAAGTAACACAATATATTTTGAAAACCTGAGAAATTCTACGTCATTGGTAGTACCTTTATAAACTCCACTTTCCCACCTTCTCATTTCCATTACCATAAACGTACAAAGTTTCATAAATGGACAAGAACGTATTAATTTCCCCAAAATATCAATCCTTTGTCCTTCAGGATCAAGTTGAATCTTTTTAAACAGTCTTCTAAAGTCTGCCAAGAACAACGATTTGTTTTTGTGTTCTTGATATCTCTTCCATGTTTCATATATGAACTTGTTGATCTTAAATTTGCTATTACCAGTTACTTTCGGGAAATCCTTTGTTTTTCTATCGAATTCTCCAAAATCAGAACGCATAACAGCATTAGCCCCATCGTTTTTGATCCTTTTTTTCAAAGCAAGTTCACGATACTTCCTTTTGAGGAAATTGTATTGTCTTATGGAATTGTTTTCCAAAACTGTGAAATCAGATTTTGATGCTCGGTGTTGATCTGTCATAAACTGTTGATTCCTTTTTTCAAACATCGCCAATTTCGATTTTTGCTCAACATCTTTTATTTGAGACAGTTGAGTCCTATTTTTCTTAAGAATATCAAACGAGAGTAATATGTTAACAGTTTCTCTATCAATGATTTCTTTTTCACTCATTTTTTTTTATGGTGTCCTCCCACCTTTTTTTTTTCCCCTTCAGTAGAAAGATTGGAAAACTCTATTTCTGCTATTTTTTGAGGTTGATATGTAAAAAAAATGATATGTAGTTTTTTATTGTTAAATTACATTTCTCTGTAAATCAGAAAGAGATCATACCAATTGTGCAAAAAAATGAAAGAAAAAAAGAAGAAGTATCACTTTCCATTTTTTTTTTCAACCAGCCTAAACATCAGAACACTTTTCAATATTTGAAAAATCAAAGTTTACTGATTCTATATCAGAAGTTTCTGGTGACCTAATAACATTACTAGAAATTCCAAAAACTTCTTCTATAGTATCAGATTTACTATCCTCCTTCTCCTCTATTTTTATTTCCATCTCCCTAAACTCCTTTTCTTCATTCTTCATCAAAACATTCGAAGAAATTTCAAGTTTAGATTCGGGTTCGAGTTCAAGATTCAGTTTAGATTCAATTACCATCTCAATTTCAATTTCATCATTCTTTGTCTGAGGTGATGTTGATCCAAGAATTATTGGATTTATCTTAATCCAATTTTCAGATTTTCCTTCTACTGTTGATGAAATTATTTCTGGTTCACCCTCCTTTTCCTCAAACACACTCATTAAATCAGGACCAAGATCGTTTTTGAATGCTCCATATTCTTTTTCATTGTCAAACTTGATTCCAAATCCTCCATGTCCGATCAAACCTTTTCCCATAACTCTGATTTGGTAATGTCCATTGTTTTCATCTACCTTAACCTTTCTACTTTCTATTTTCACCATATCATAAAGTGTCGTTTTGATTGGCTTATACCGTTTTTTATGATCTACAATTCTGAAGAAGGTACTATTATCATTCCCACCACAAATCCAAAGAAACCTGTTTTCACTAAGATTGTGTCTTTTGATATCCCACTTAATTCCTAATTTGATCAATTTACCCAAAACTCCGTTAACACGTTCATTGTAAATAGGAATAGATTTGTCAAGCTTGTCGAAAAGTATTACAATTTCTCCAGTTTGAGGGTGATAAACTTTAAGTTCGTTCAGATTGTTAGAAGTTCTCAAAAATGATTCTTTGATCTTGTATAATCGATCAACATGCTTTGATTCGCCACTTTTCAGAGTTTGTATTTTCAAAATAGCATCACCACTTCCCTTTTCATTCTCAAACAACACATTTGCTCTTCCATATTCGCCAGGGAATTTTGTTTCAACATTGGCACAAATTCGATATTTTACTGGTATTGCAATTGATGACTTCCTGAGGTTCCTTTCATTCTCTTCTTTTTCACCATAATCTCCACCGCCGATCTTACTTTCAATTGTCAACTTCATAATAGTTTCGTTTTCATTCTTTTGACTTATTTTCTGATTTGACAATATCAGATCTTGTCCAAAAACTGGGAATATAAACTGCATTAGCCTAGAACCATCGTTCTTTTCAAGAGCAGTTAAAAACACGTCTGCTGATCCCTCCTCTTTTGAAATTTCCTTTTGTATTATGTTGTAGAAAAATGGACTAATATCAATTCCTGGATCAAATTTTTCAATATCCTCGAGCGCAGCCAATGCTTTCGTAAGAAGTTCAACACTTGGAATAAACAACTCCTTGTACAAAAGATAATCCTTTGGATCTTTTTGGCGATAATTTACTCCTCCTCCCATTGCCATAGCTATAGTTTGGAGTATCATGGTAAAACCAAGAGTTTCTGCAGATTTTCCCTCTCCTCGTGAAAACACCCTTACCCTTTTACGAGCACTTTCTTCTAAAAACAAAACTGACAAATCATTCCTGAATTTAATTAGGAATTTGGATATTATCATCCCACTTTTTTGGTTAACAATATTCGAAAACTCTTTGCTGAAAATTCTCATCTTGGCTAAGATATTTGTATGATTCTTAGAAAGATCGTCTGCGAGATAATAATCTATCGCATAATAGGCAATTATCATTTTCACTAATCTCAACAATGAATACCCACTCATAAGGTCTCTGAATGCTTTAAACAAGTTGATGTTTTTCATAACATGAAACACTATGATATCCATAGGAGTGTAAGGTTCATTCTTGAACACCCTTGGAATTACTTCACTAATGTACGGATCCTTTGATATAAATTTGTACATATTTCCAAAAAAGCCAATAGTGTCTTCATTGAAAATCTCATTTTCTCTAATCAAAAAGAAATCCCACAATCCAACACTTCCAGTTTTTTGAATTTCAGCAAAAACTTTCATCACGGAATCTCTTGAATCCAAACTCATAATTGAAAAATGACCAGTAACGAATTTGTAAAGAGTTTTTCTGAATTTCAACATCTTTCCAAATTGATCAGGTTCAGAAATAAACTTTTCTCTATTTCTGATTATAGAAATTATACTTCCCTTATCAACGTTTCCCAAATCAACTCTTTCTGATTCAAGGAGTTCTTCTTCTTCACCAAGTTCAAGTAATCCTTCTACACCTTCTTCAACTCCCATTTGAAATTTCAAATTTTGAGATATGTTTAACATGCTTCTAAGAGTAGATTCATCCTGAAAATTATCTTCATTAAAATATTTATTAGTTAAACTTGAAAGTTCTTGTGAATCTGGATCATCTGGATTCTTTTTAACAATTCTTTGAATTACTTCAGTAAGTTTAGATTGGACAATATTTTCCTTTTCGTCCATTAGTGTAAATTTTTTCGTTGTATCATCGATTTCTCGTTTTAGATTTGAAAAAACTCTTTTGTGAACTCGAACCGGTTTTGGTCTCAATTCTGGGGTAAATCCTCCTGGGTGTCTCTCCTTTCTCTGTACTTTCATTAATTCATGTTCCAAAACCTCTACTTTCCCTCTGGATTCGCCAATACCTAATTCTAGTTTTTTTGCATAGACCCTAGAAGATTCCAACTCCAATCGCAATCTTTCAATAGTGTCATCCTTTGTTTCCTTTTTCTTCACTGGTATATCAACAAATGGAAATTTACCAGGTAAAAGTGTAGGTCTAAATATCTTTGGTCTTAATTCAGTAACATTGATCGTCGCGAAAAACATGTTTAAAGCTTTCGCAACCTTTGTTGTTTTTTTCAATGAAAAGATATGAGCATCGGGATTCTTACCCTGGTGATTTCCAATCCATTCTTGATTCATTCCAACAACATCTTTGAGAATATCTCCAGTTGTATGATTGAAAAGTATGGTGTACAGTCCATAGGCAATATCAGATCTTCTTCTTTGCCAGGTGGTAGTATAAGCTTGGTGACATATCAAATAAATGATTGATCCGTCATAATTTCCTATGAAATTCTTAAAATCATTAGGAGTAGTATCCATAATAGCACCTGTTTTGTGATCGTAGGGATTTTTGAACTCATCCTTGCCTTCTCCAATTAAGTAGAGTCTTCTCATATTATTAATATCATCTGAATAACTTTGAAGACTTTGTTTTCGAATTTCTGCATCAAGAACTCTAAAAGGTATAACCATAGCATTATCAAAGGCTTTGCTATTAGTTATTCGGGGAATCCTAATTGACATCTTTCTCCTTTTTTTTATGTTGTTTATGATGCTAATAACAGGTGAAAATACTCTAAAGAATTTAATTTTAACAATTAATAAGAGGACAAAAAAAAAGGAACACACTTTCTCTATTTATTGATATATTTGTGTAAGTGATACAATAATCTGACGAAACTGTTATTCCTTGCATCCTTGAACATTCCCGGTCCTACCCCAATTTCAAATAATAGGTCCTCAACGAATGCCATCATGACCCTTTTTACTGATTCTGACATCATAGCTATCTTTTTCTCTTCGATTAATTCTGCCCTTTCCCCTTGCTTATATTGTTCTTTCAAAAATCTGTAATATGAAAGTGAAGAAACTCCCCAATCATCCTTAATTGTTTGATTAAATATGAAATAGGATAGTGCTATTAAAAACAACCTTGAATTCTTGTTTCTCAAAAGTATGACACCAACCATGAATCTTAACCTGTTTTCAAATTGAAGTCTAATAGGACTTCCTTCAAATAAATCATCCGAACATCTTGATATCAATCTCTCAAATTTATCAAATCCAAACAGTTTAGTCTTTTGTTCTGGGAAAATCTCTATTACTCTGTATTTTGCAACATAATCTTTTAGGATACCAGATTTCAACTTTTCCTTTAAAGTGTACAAAAGTCCGTTGAAAAATATCGAGAATGGAATTTGCAGGTTAAAGGTCAATTCTGTGAATCTTGCTCTTATACTACTCATCTTTTCCTCAATTGCTTCAAAACGAATAACATCTTTCTTCAACGAATTAAAGTTAAACTTCTTTGGTTTGTAGAAAAATGACATAGTCATGTGTAACGTAACTGCTGGACCAAAGAACAAACCATATTCTGGATTATACCTACACTTGGTTGGAATTGATTCAACGTAATTATGAAGAGTCAACCATGTTTCGTTAACAAATTCCACAACAGCTATTATCTCAACATTCCATTTTGGTATTTCAAACTTTCCTTCATAAAGTTCCAACTCCTTAATCAATTCGAATGCCTTTTTGAAAAGAGTAACATTCGAATCTGTTTTCTTCAACAAAATGAAAGGTAACTGGTACAATCCTTCTGTGATTTTGGTTTTGGATGGTGTAATAATTGATTGTACCATAAGAAACAACGTTTCCATCAAATGTTCAACAGCAACATGTTCAACTCCATATTTTCCTCCACTTAAACTTACCATAAACATCAATCTTATTCCATCAATGAATCTTTTCAAACTTCTTTTAACGTTTATGTATAATCCTTCTCCACCACATAAGAGTTCATTGATACCACTTTCGAATGTTATTCTTTGTTTCTGTAATTGAACAATTCTTTTTCTAATAGCCTCAACAACATTAGAATCTGTACCAACTGTATGTTTTTCAAGTTTCAATTTCAAAAAGTAAATTTTCTTAATCTCTTTTGCAAAGTAACCATTTATTTGTGTAATAACTTCTTCTATCTCTAAAAATGAAGTTTGAATGTTGTTACGATATCTTTCGGTTAACTCTTTACTCTTTGAAGCTTTGAAAATCTTCCTGATATCCAATGAAGGATCTTCAACCATTTGAACCAATTCTACTCCAAGTCTAACCAGTATTGTAACGTTTTTTTCAATTACTTTAACAAACCTCACTCCTGGCTTAACAATTGAGTCAATGAACTCGATAACCTTAATATATTCGGGAAAGTCTTGCGTTTTTGTTGGTTTTATAGTATCTTTATACATCATAAGATTGGTTTTTTCTTGAACTATTTTGAAAATCATAACTTGTTCCTTGAGTTTTTTCAATTTTGTTATAGTTCTTTCCTTTCTAACTTTTGAAAAAATCATATCAGCAATAAATTTCATAGTTGTTCCAATAAAGGGAAATGCAGCTGTTGTGATAGTTGTAATACTACTTAAACCAAGTCCAAATCCAGCAAGAGTCTTTGCAAATGGACCAAGAGTCTCTACTTTAGGTTGTTTAAGTATATTAACCACAGAATTTACTATGTTAAGACCGTTAGATACTTTTTCTCCCCATTTGAATGATATATTAACTCTTGAATTCAAAGCGTCAATCCTTGATTGATTATCAGGTTTACTAACCCAATTTTTCACAGTTTGATCATCAGATTTTATATCGCCCCCCCCTCTTTCTTCTGGAGGTTTAAGAGGAATTTCGTCTTCCATTTTCGTTCCATCAATTTGGAAAACTCGTAGTGGACTTCCATCTTCCCTCCAGTTAAATTCATTGTGAATTTTTCTCCTGAATCCTTCTTCATCACGAGTTCCCAATGGAACTGGATGATTCCATGGATGAAGAGACATATCAATAGTTTCGTTTTCACCATCAAATGCAGAAACGTAAAATTCGGTTCCAAATAAAAAAAAATTCAGGTTTTCTTCAATATCAAGTGTATTGGATTGTAGTGATGGTAGAATATCGTGTCCAATAGTCAACATTTGTTCATTCGTTAAACTGTTAATGTCAAATTCTTCAATTTTTTCTTCCTCCTCACCTAACATACGCACAACAACCTCCTTTTCTTCAGTAATAACTCTACATTGTGATCCAATATTTCGTCCTCTGGATCCTATTCCAATTTGGTTAGATCTTGATTGTAGGAAATTTTTCTTCATTTTTTTTCACCCCCTTTTGTATTTTTTTTTAACACACACAAAGATTCCCTCTATATATCTCCGTTTTTTATTAGGTTTGATATGAGACAAAAACAATTATTAATTTTGTTTTATTAATTAACATTGTTTCTTTTTAATTCATTCTTCGTAATCATCACTTTCATATTCGTTACTAACCTTCTTAACCTTTCTGTTTTTTCTTTGGAATTTTCTCACAATTTTTTTACCATAAGATATTCCTCTCCCTAGTGGATTGGGTTTCAAGCTCATATAAGTAATGTTAGGTCTTGTTGTCACATATTTGGCATAATTAATCATGAAAAATGCACCATAAATAGCCATTAATGTTACAATTGTGTAAATTATCCATTTTGTCGAATTCCACAAATCCTTGATCCATTCTAATATTGGATACAAGGATTTATATATCTTCATGAGAGTAAACTTCGCTGCCAAGTAATGTGCATTTTGCTTTTTGTCACTTCTAGCTTTTCTACAGTCTAAATAGTCATATTTTGAATAATATGACTCCAAGTATTCATACTTACATATTCGTTCATGTAAAAAACTCTTTCCAGCTCTGTTTGTTGACATTGCAATTTCGTACTGATCATAGTACTCATAAAATAGCCACAAAAACAAAAACAACCCCAAGATAGACCCGGAAATCAGTATAATTGGCGTTAAAATCTTCCAAACTTTCTTTTTCATGTACTTTCGGAGAAAAGAGTGGGTGGGGGAAAAAAAAGGTTGACGACTTCAAATTTATTTGTTAATGTATTCTACATATCCGAAGTAAAGTAATAGTGGAAAATTGTTTAAACATTATGCAAATCTGTCAATTCCATGCATTTCATCTATACCAATTTCCATACCCCATCCTGGTGGCCCTCTCAATCTTTTATCTGTTAATCTTGAATCTTTGAAATCTATACTGTGTATATCAGTATTTCTAATATCCAAATCCAAATCAATAAATTCAATGTGAATTGTTTCGTAAGTTTTCACTGGGACTGATTTACCTGGATATCTTGTTGATGTAGCGAAATAAGAAGCTTTGACATTAGATCTCCTCCCAGATATTACAACATTGGCTGCTCTCAAAACAGTTCCGTTGTTCTCCTGGTAAATTGAAAATAGGTTTAGGCTACTTCCAATATACCCAGCAAGATGGGGATGTCCAATACACGAAGGTCTATCTTTGGGAGGTAACGTATTTCGATATCTATCCATGAAATAAAAGATTGTTTCAAATGATGTATCTCCATAGGACATACTCATCAATTCTTCGTTTGAAACGTTTCGAACGTGGTCTATTCTTCCTCTTCTTATGGTCAATTCTGTTGATCTTGGGTATCTTTTATGACGTGGAACTTCTTCTTTTTCTTCTATTTCAACTCTAGTATCAGGTATTTTGTTCCTGACACTCTTTTTCTCATTTTTGATATACAATTTCTTTTCTTGTTCGTATTGTTCTCTATAACCCTTAAAAATATCTTCTTCTGACATATTTTCACCGTTGTTTGATTTTGACCATTTTGGAAAGTAGAGTCCACCTCCAATAAACGCTACTGCTATTCCTATAAACAGTATAATGAGATAACACATCCATGACGGAATTACAACTTGTCCATTTTTCATCATTTCTTCTTCTTTTTTCTTCTTAACTTGCATTAAATGTAATTATGAAAGCCGATGAACAAACACGAGTATGTAATTTACAATGTTTGTTTTGTCCTATTATCGGGGGTTGGATGGTAAAGGAAAGAGAGAACAAAAAAAAACAACAATTTTTTTACAAGGTTTAATTGAGTTTCCTTCTTTTTTATGGATTTGTTTGTGTAAATTGAATATGGGGAGGAGAATCAATAAAATTTCTTATGTTTTCCTATATCTCGATGACTACTAGTCAATAATCCTGTATTTCCTTCGATCCTTTTCCTTTTTTCAACAGATCTATAATATTGTTTATTTGGAGGATCCAATACATTTCTTGTTGTTGTTAAAATATTTGCAAGAGTTTCCGTCAATCCTGTTGCTTCCGCTGCTTCAGCTCCTGTACCAAGAATTAATAACCCTACATTAACTATAACACCAACAAAAAACGCAATAGCAAGTAATAATCTAGCCCAACACCATCCATTCATTTTTAATGGTCTAGTAAGATTAGAAACATCTTCACCAATTCCACTTGCACAAGATTGGTTAAAATTTGGACATTGTGTAACTATCCAAAATGTTGTATGTGCTTTAGGATGACAACAAAATAGTGGATCATTACATGGAGTCCACCACGGTTCATTGAAATCATTTGTAAAGGCTGCCATAATTATTATGACCACAATTATTGATATGACAGCAGGTATTCCTACACAAACTAATTCGAATATTCCAAGAATTAATAACCCTACATTAACTATAACACCAACAAAAAATGCAATAGCAAGTAATAAT
>Ga0114925_10000065_pt1 | contig 34269 bp, 26 predicted proteins | sample SumtaG_2_FD_87287 | JGI IMG/M metagenome (GOLD analysis project Ga0114925, IMG submission 87287) | Deep subsurface microbial communities from Indian Ocean to uncover new lineages of life (NeLLi) - Sumatra_00607 metaG | ecosystem: Environmental > Aquatic > Marine > Oceanic > Sediment | place... | reverse complement strand
TTTTACAGATCTCTCCTACTTCAGAGATAATTAACTCAGGCAGGCTTCCGTAAGGAGATCCAATTACGGGTACTCCCATTGCCATTGCTTCAATAATAGCTATTCCGAAAAGAGAAACAATATAGTAAAAATATAATTTTTTTCAAATACTGATTTTTTTACTAAAAGAAAGACATATTTATTTTAGAATTATGATTTTGAATTTGTCTGCAAAATGTATCACACCATTCATATTTAATTAAGGCACCCTAATTTCGCAGAAAAATAGTGGAAATGATTGGATTCTTATAGCGAAAAAGTTTAATAATATGAATGCCTTTTTATTGAATACTTTTAAATTATACAATATTTTCTATGTCAGTATTTTAATATGAATGGCAGAGGAATGAAATTATGAAAAAAAGGATTCTGATAACGGGCGGCGCAGGATTTTTAGGCAGTCATTTGTGTGAGAGATTATTAAAGGAAGGAAATGTTGTTATATGTTTAGATAACTTTTTTACAGGTAGAAAAAGGAATATGGTTCACTTAATGGAAAATCCTTATTTTGAGATACTTAGACACAATATTACTTTTCCTCTCTATGTTGAAGTTGATGAGATTTACAATCTTGCCTGTCCGGCAAGTCCTGTTCATTATCAATTTGATCCAGTTCAGACCACAAAAACTTCGGTAATGGGTGCAATAAATATGCTCGGCCTTGCCAAACGGCTTAAGATCAGGATATTACAGGCATCTACTTCCGAAGTGTACGGTGATCCTAAGGTTCATCCCCAACCTGAAACCTATCAGGGAAATGTTAATCCCCTGGGTCCCCGGGCCTGTTACGATGAGGGGAAGAGATGTGCTGAGACTCTGTTTTTTGATTATTACAGGCAGTATAATCTAAAAATTAAATTAATAAGAATTTTTAATACCTATGGTCCTCGAATGCTTCCGCATGATGGCAGGGTCGTGTCTAATTTTATTGTACAGGCCTTAAAGGGTGAAAATATAACAATATATGGTGATGGGAGTCAAACGAGGAGCTTTTGTTATGTAGATGACATGATAGAAGGTATAGTAAGAATGATGAACAGCAGAGATAGCTTGATTGGACCTATAAATATCGGGAGTCCTGAAGAGTTTACAATTTTGGAACTGGCACGAAAAATAATGGCGCTCACTAATGCAAAGATTAAAATCGTATATAAGCCGCTTCCACAGGATGATCCAAAGCAAAGACAGCCTTTAATAGATTTAGCTCAAAGAGAATTAGGGTGGGAACCAAGGATTGGATTAGATGAAGGGTTAAAAAAAACAATAGCTTATTTTGATGAGTTATTATCTGAAAATTGCTGACAATTCTACTTATTCCAATTAACATTTCAGGGACTTTGTTGTATTTACTATTGTAATATTCATGAATATTCTAATACTTAACTGGCGCGATATCAAACATCCCGAAGCAGGGGGAGCAGAAGTCCATTTACATGAAATTTTTGGACGTCTAGTCAAGAAAGGTCACAAGGTCTATTTGCTTACAACCCGTTTTAAAGGATCTGCGACTGAAGAAGATATCCATGGTATCAAGGTGTACCGTTTTGGCCATAAGTTCATATTTAACTTGGAGGTACCATGTCTTGTACGACGTATTCTCAAACGACACTGGATAGACTGCATTGTGGACGATGTCAATAAAATACCATTTTTTACCCCCCGATGGTTTCCTTCTAAACCATCAGGTGTTTTTTTTCATCATCTCTTTGGAAAAACAATCTTTAATCTGACGGTTTTTCCCTGTGCTCTTTATATTCTCTCTCTGGAGAAGATGAGTGCCTGGGGGTATCGTTCTGTTTCGTGTTGCACCGTATCTAAAAGCACTGCTGCTGATCTGATAGCACATGGATTTGAAGAGGAATTTATTACTATCATAGAAAACAGCGTTGACACTGATCGTTATTGCCCCATTTCTTCTATTCCAAAGGAAGAAGGCCTTCTGCTATATACAGGACGACTGAAAAAGTATAAAAATGTGGGAATAGTGCTTGATGTGCTCAGGATGCTTATTCATAAAGGGAGGAATATCAGATTTGTAATTGCAGGAACTGGTGATGACGAACCTAACCTCAAAAAACAGGCTGAAAGACTGGGAATAAAAGAACATGTGCAGTTTCTTGGGTATGTTAGTGAAACTAAGAAAATTGATCTGTACCGCCGAGCAGCTCTTTTTATCAATCCTTCATTAAAAGAAGGATGGGGTATTACCAATATCGAATCAGGTGCATGCGGCACTGCGGTTATTGCTAACGATGCGCCAGGCCTTTGTGACTCGGTAAAACATGGTAAAACAGGATTTCTGTACAGAAAAAATGATCGGAATGACCTCATGCAGTGTATAGAAATGCTTCTTGACAATCCTGAAAAACGACGAGAGTTTGAATATGGTGGACGACAATGGGCGTGTTTTTTTTCCTGGGACAAAAGTGCGGATAAGGTGGAAACGTGGCTTTCTGGTATCGTTCAAAAAAGATAATTACAACACTTCTAAAAATCCTCATCACTGTTTTGGTGATCGCATTCATTATTCACCGGCTGGGCTGGCGCGATATCGTTGAAACGGTTGCACAGGCGAATGTTGTATGGCTTATTATGGCACTTGCTCTTTTCATCATAAGTGGCGTACTCGGTGTTGTCCAGTGGCAGATTCTTCTGAGGTACAAAGGCATTTATCTTACCTTTTTTCGGGTGTTTACCCTCTACTTTATTGGGATGTTTTTTAGCAATTTTGTATTTGGCATTGTGGCAGGAGATGCGGTAAAGGTTGCCCTTATCAAAGCGAGTAAAGGTAGCGTGAAAGCTGGTTTTGCCGCTACATTACTTGACCGTTTTGTCGGACTGTGGTCGTTGATGGGATTTGCGATTGCAGGGAGCCTAATTCTTCTGAAACGGGGATTACTTGGTCAGGGTCGGCTTACCACTGCTGCGGTGTCGCTTGCAGCAGCCTTTGTTATTTTTTGCGTAATATGTGTATTCCTGGTTTCAAAGAGAGTACAACACTTTTCATTTACCATCTTAAATGCATTGCCCGTTCCTGGAAAAGACAAGATAAAGGAAATTGTACAAGAGATAATTTTTGAAGCTCATGACCGCTATATTATTATACCGATTGCGGTTCTTTCAATATTCACACAGGCTATGAGAATATGTGTTCACATTCTCTGTGCTGAATCACTGGGGCTTTTAACAGCTGCCAATTTTCAGTATTTTTTTATATTCGTACCGATTCTTGCGATCGTGATGTTAGTCCCGTTGCCTTTTGGTGTCAAGGAGGGATTAGGAGGAAGTCTTTTTCTGCTGGCAGGCTTCAGTCCTGATACCCCGGAGGCACCGATGGTTATGGAGTTTATCGCTTCATTAACAGGAATTATTGCAAGTCTTTTAGGTGGGATTTTTTTTATTTCAAGTAAAATTAAAGTTCATAAGGATAGATAGAAGATTTGAGTATAATTTTAAGTATTATGTGAAAAATTTCCAATTGACTAATAGTTTCATTTTTAATAAGTTCCTTAACAATTATACCGGCAATCGAGTGTTAATTTTTTTTGTCCTAACGTCCTTCAGATAAAGCGGAATCTCTTGAATTCCGTAAAACTCCTCCAAAGTAAATAAAAATCGGAGATAATCAGAATAAATCATTCTACCATAGCTCAGTTATTACAAGTCTTTCGAACTACCTGCACAGCCAGAATATTCCCGGTTCGAAGTGCAGCAATAGCTTACGGAATACCATATAATATAACAACCTCTGCAGCGATTTCACTGGTGGAAGGAATCGAAGCAAAGCTTCGCGGGCACCTCTTTGTGCAGCATCTTCAGGAAAATACCGGCATTCAATGAATTGCATAATAAACGGTCAATAAGTTTCAATTGTGTATTCATAATTGTATAGTACGCCGGGGTAACTTGCTTCCACCAGATCGATGATGTTATTTATTATACTGTCTAGAAGACTTTTGTCATTGGAAACATAAACAATTCCCAATACAGCTTTCTGAAGAGAATTATATTCCTCAATTTCTGATATCGAAGCCCGGAACTTGGACCATATTCTATCCTTTATACATTTCACGACCTTCCTTTTATCCTTCAGTGATTTGGAAAAAGGGATAATTAGAACAACTTTCGATATTAATATTTTCATTATTCGTTGCGGCCTTACTTACCATGAGCGTTTTTTGAAACTATCTCCAAATTTAATATATTGATCTTAAGGAGTCAAAGATATCCCTACTACAACTGCTTATTCAAGGTTTCTGATGTTCTCACGTTTAATTTGTTGATTTGTTTTGATTGAATAAGTATATTTCCACACAAAGGGAATGAAATCATGGGCTTTGAATTATGTATTTTCGATCTTGATGGGACACTAATCGATACCAGAAGAGATATTACAAGCTCGGCCAATGATATGCTTTCATATTTTCATCTTGACAAAAAGGGGATAAAGGAGGTTACAGGCTATATCGGCGATGGTATTAAAAAACTTGTAGAACGGTGTATTAATGGCCAGAATATAGAAGTAGAAAAAGCAGTATCAGTTTTTATAAGTGTATATTCATCCCGCCTGGTTGAAACAACGAAGGCTTATCCGGGAATAATCAAAGCACTTGATCTTCTTAAAGGCAGATTTAAGGCAATTCTGACGAATAAAGCATACATTTTCACAAAAACCATTACAGATACTCTTGATCTAACTCGTTATTTTCAGATTATTGTTGGAGGTGATACTTTAGAAAAAAAGAAACCTTTTCCTGATGGTATAGAGTATATAATAAACCAAACCGGGATAGAAAAGGATATGGCAATAATGATAGGTGATAGTAAAGATGATATTTTAACTGCAAAAAAAGCAGGGATTGCATCTGTGTACGTTACCTATGGGTTCAATGGAAAAAATAAATTGACGGGTTTAAATCCGGATTTTGTAATAGACCATCCGTTGGAACTGTTAAATATTTGCTGAATGAGTAATATAATGTTACACACCTAAGGTTTTTACTTATATTTAACCATTACCGGAGCGTAAAATGGCTGGCGAAGCAATTTTAAAGATAAAAGAGAAGGAAAAAGAAGCATCACAGATAATAAATATGGTGAAGGAACAGGCACTGAAAGTCATACTCAGCGCAAAAGAGAAAAAGTCGGATTTTATCCAGGAAAAGGATAAACTGCTGGAAAAAGAAGAGGTGATTATAAAAGAAAAGTATGATAAAGCGATGAAACTAATTTTACAAAAGCTCGAAGAAGAAGAGCTGAGTGATATTGAAAAGATAAACTCTCTCTGTAAACAAAACCTGGCAAAGGCGACCCGGTTCATTTCTGATGAGATTGTAAGGGAATAAGCCATGGCATTGGACGCGGTAGTAAAAATGGAGATCACAGCACATAATTCAGTAATGGAACAGATTGCCGAAGATCTTCAAATGCTTTCTATTATCCAGGTAGATAGCCACGGGATAAAAAAATGGGAAAGTGAGAAGGCTGCAGCAGATATTACATCGCAAAACATTCTGGAAATGAAAAAGGAAGTGCTTGAAATTGAGAGGGCATTGCATTTTCTTGAAAAGTTTGAACCCAGGGTCTCCATATTGAAGAAGCTGTCAACGTATCCTGAAGAGATATCAAAAGATGGGCTTAAGAATATTATAAAAGAAAATAAAGCAAAAACCATTAAAGAAGAAGCACTTTGGGTTGAGAAAGAAATAAGTGAGAAAAACAATACACTGAAAAATTATGGTCAGAAACATGATGAGCTTATCCCTCTATTAAATTTTAAAACTCCCCTGAATATTTTGAGCAGTGAAGGGCAGACTGAGGTTATAGTTTCAAAACTTGATAAAGAAACCTTTGAGGCTCTCATTACAAGTGATATTCCAGGTCTTACCCATGTAGAAAAGATCAGTGGTGAAGATACTGTCTTTTTTTCCATTGTATATCATAAAAGTGCAGCAAAAGAAGCGCTTGAGCTGGAAAAGAGTTTCCATTTTGAACCTCTTTCACTTCCTGATATATCCAAAACACCTTCTGAAATGGTAAATGAATATGATAAAAGGATTGATGAATTAAAAACAGAAATTGACAGGCTGAAGTTAAAGGCATCTGATATTGCCCTGAAAAAAGCTGTTCTGGAGTATTACTATGATTATCTTCAAACGGCAATTGAAAAGGAAAGTGCAAAGGAGAAATTCTTTTATACAGGAAAGGTATTTGTAATAAACGGCTGGATGAGGGAACGTGATTATCCCGCGTTAAGTGAAATTATTGGTAAATACAAAGAAGCTTTTATCAATCAGATTGAGAAGGATGAAGAGGAAACCCCACCTGTTGTTTATAAGAATAATAAAATGGTGTCGCCATTTGAATTAATTGTTAACCTCTATTCGCCCCCTAATCCAAAAGAGATTGATCCTACACCAATCCTTATGCCTTTTTATGCGCTCTTTTTTGGTATCTGCCTTACAGACGCCGGCTATGGGCTAATAATTGCCCTTTTTTCTCTTTTAGGGCTTATCCTTTTTAAACCCAGATATGGAGTGAGAAAATTCTTAAACCTTTTTATTATTCTCGGTGTATCAACATTTGTTATCGGGGCGCTGATCGGAACGGTTTTCGGCATCAACTTTGATATTCTCCCTGAAAACCTTTCCTGGTTGAGAGAAGCCCGGTATAAAATAATGATATTCGATTCCGGTAAGGATGTTCTGACCTTTTTCGGGATATCTCTTGCTTTTGGTGTAATTCATCTCATAGCAGGTTATATTATAAAGATGTATATGCTGATTAAAAGCGGTGATTGGGTGGCGGCAGCCTGTGATCACCTGCCCTGGGTGTTTTTACTGCTGGCCCCTGTTCCAAAGATTCTTGTGAAGGTACTGCCGGAATATGAGAGTTTTTTGGGTGCCACTTTTTATGTTTTGATTGCCCTCTGGGCTGGAATTATTCTCCTTTTTTCTGAGAGAAATTCCTTAAATCCGATCAAAAGGATAGGTAAGGGACTTTTTAGGTTGTATGGTATATCAGGGGTTTTAGGGGATGTTCTTTCTTACTCCAGGCTGCTTGCTCTTGGACTTGCAACAGGTGTTATTGCAGGAGTAATGAATATACTTGCAGGAATGATCAAACAGTTACCCGTGGTTGGTATTATCGGATGTGTACTTGTATTAATTATCGGGCATCTTTTTAATCTTTTTATCAGCGGGCTCAGCGCATTTGTTCACTCGATAAGACTGCAATTTATGGAGTTTTTTACTAAATTTTATACAGGAGAAGGCGAACTGCTGAAAGTATTTACAGAAAAAAGAAAATATACGTATCTTCCGACAAGAAAATAGAAAACGTGAGTATAATGGGGCAATTCATGAATTTCCCCTACACACAATATTATTAAAATTATTTTTCATAATACGTGTTGTCATTAGTGACATGGAGGTTTGGTTGAAATTTGTATTTAATGATACATTCTCGAGGAGGTTTATATGAATTCAGGGCTTTTTCTGGCTATTGCAGGTGCAGCTATTGCTGTCAGTCTGGCTGGTACTGGATCTGCAAAGGGTATCGGGTTTGTTGCTACAGCAGCAGCCGGAGCGATGAGTGAGGATCCAAAAAAGTTTGGTAAGTTTATTCTTTTAGTGGCCCTTCCCGGAACACAGGGTATTTACGGTTTTGTTATGGGATTCTTAACATTACAGAAGATAGGGTTAGTGACAGGGCAGCTTGTTTCTCTTACGCTCTGGCAGGGGATGGAAGTTCTTTTTATGAATTTACCCATAGCCATAGCCGGTTTATTCTCAGCTATCCACCAGGGAAAGGTATGTGCCGCCGGAGTAAATCTAATATCAAAGCAGGAAGGTGAAATGGGAAAAGCACTCGTCATGGGTGTTCTTGTGGAATTCTATGCGGTATTAGGATTACTTGTTTCAATATTTATCTGGATGTTTTTAACTTTTTAATAAAATAAGAAAAATGGAGAAACGGTATGTCGGTAGAGGGTATAATTGATCGCATTATTGCCGACGCAGAAGCAGAAGCCAAAAAGATTATGGATAGTGCACAAGAAGAAGCGCGTTCTATTTCTGAAGAGGGAAAGAGAGAGGCCGAAAAATATTTTGAGAAGCAGAAATCACTGCTGGATGAAAAGCACAGAAGAGAAAAGGAAAGAATGGTGCTGAATAAAAGACTCGATCAGCGGAAAAATATGCTCCAGGCACGGCAGAAGTGGATGGACAGGGCTTTTTCAGATGCCTATAAAATGCTTGTGGACCAACCGTTGTCAGAGTATAAACAACTTGTTATATCTTTGATTGACAGGGTGTCTCATTCACAAGGTGAAGAAGTTGTCTTCGGCAGGAAAGGTGAAGAAAAATTTTTAGAAGAATTATTTAAAGAGCTCAATAAAAGGAAAAAAAGAAAATTTACTAAATCTAAAGAGAGGAGAGATTTTCCGTGGGGTTTTGTATTAAAAAAAGAAAAGGTTGAAATAAATATGTCGATTGACAGTCTTTTCAAGTATAAGCGAGTTGACTTAGAGCAGAAGGCATGGGAGATATTTAATGCTGACGTATAGTCCTGAATTTGTTGAAAACAGTGAGTATGCCTATGCTGTTGCAAGAATAAGAGCTTTAGAAACCAAACTTATTGATGGTGCAGGATACAACTCACTTATAACAGCACCTATGGATCGTTTTCACCCCCTGTTTACTGAAATAACAGGGATTAGAAACAATGGATCGCCCGATGTGCACCTTCTTTTGAAAAATCTTGAAGAATCGTTTACTGGCCATCTGTATATGATTAAATCTTTCATCCTTGAAGATGAAATAAAAAGGCTCATATCACTGGAATATGATTATGAGCTTTTAAAATTCATTATCAAAGAAGAAAAGTTTCAGAATATATCTATCCCGTACGAATTATCAAGTCGTTCAAATTCTTCTTATCCGGTACTGAGATCCATGCTTGATTTCGGGCATGTTCTTGATACTGGAGAGATAATGTATAATACTTACCTTTCACTGAAAAATACAAAAGTTCTGACCGGTAATATCATAGATAATGAGTGTGACTATTCATATTATACCGAACTCTTTCAGATTCTTTTTGAGTATAATAATGCTTTTGTTACAGATTTTTTTGTGAGGAAAGTTGACATACGTAATATCAGGACAACCCTGCGGTTAAAAATACGGGGCGAAAAACGTACGTCGATTAGAGACCGCTTTCTCCCCTTCGGGAGCATTGATATCAAATTTCTTGAGCAGGGATTTGATCACAACCTGGAAGGATTTGCAGCTATGATTGTATTTTCTCCCTTTTCCATGATTTTACGCAATGTAGATAAAAAAGGGGATGAAGAGAATCAGGTTGTACAGGCAGAAAAATTATTGGAAGAGGATTTAGTACAATATTTAAAAGAGAGCATTTTTGTTACCTTTGGTATTGAACCGGTTTTAGCATACCTGTGGGTAAAAGAGGTTGAGGTAAAGAATCTAAGAATAATACTTCAGGCAAAAGCTGCCGGTATTCTGCCGGAAGAAATCAAAAGGTATGTAAGAGGACTTTATGGCTAGTATTGCTGTTTTGGGTGAAGAACGAAATATTCTGGGTTTTGAACCGTTTGGTGCTGATGTTCATTTTTTCTCAGAAGGGGATGGGGAAATTGATAACTGGTTTAAAACCATAGTAAAAAAACAATATAAACTTATTATAATCACGGAGACGGTTGCTGTGAAATTGAAACAGCAGATTGATGCATTATGGGAAAAAGAGGTCCCGGTAGTTTTAACCATACGAGGGTTAGGTGAGAGCACAGGAATTGCTTCAGAACGTCTTAGACGCCTGGTAATAAAGGCGATAGGGGCGGATTTATTTAAGGAGAGTTAGGATGGAGGTTGGAAGAATAGTAAAGATTGCAGGGCCATTAGTCGTTGCCTCGAATATGCAGAATGCAAAAATATATGATGTTGTCAGGGTGAGTGAGAAAAAGCTCATGGGAGAAGTCATTGAGATGAGGGGCGACGAAGCATCAATACAGGTGTATGAAGAAACTGGTGGTCTGGGTGTGGGGGAACCTGTATATCTTACAGGCCAGCCGCTTTCAGTTGAGCTGGGCCCTGGTCTGATTGAATCGATTTATGATGGAATTCAAAGGCCTCTTGATGAGATAAGGCTTAAAGTTGGAGATTTAATAACGCGGGGCATTACTATCCCCGGCCTTTCCAGGGTAAAAAGATGGAATTTTAATCCAGCAGTACAGGTTGGTGACAGTGTTGTAGAAGGCGATATTCTCGGTATAGTAGATGAAACAGTTCTGGTTGTTCACAGGATTATGGTGCCGCCCAGGATTAATGGAAAGGTTAAAATGATTGAAAGGAAAGAATGCCTTGTTACTGATACAATAGCTGTGATAGAGACAGAGAATGGCAGGGAGGAAGAAATTTCCATGCTAACTAAATGGCCTGTGCGGAGACCACGGCCGTATAAAGAAAAGCTTGCACCTGACGAGCCTCTTTCCACCGGTCAGCGGGTAATTGATGCATTCTTTCCTATAAGTAAAGGCGGCACAGCGTGTATCCCGGGACCATTTGGGAGCGGGAAAACGGTCGTGCAACACCAGCTGGCAAAATGGGCTGATGCACAGATTGTTGTCTATGTTGGATGCGGGGAACGGGGGAATGAAATGACCGATGTTTTGATAGAATTCCCCAAATTAAAAGACCCTCACTCCGGCGAACCTCTCATGAAGCGGACAGTCCTTATCGCAAACACCTCCAATATGCCTGTGGCTGCCCGTGAGGCTTCAGTTTATACAGGGATTACAATTGCTGAATATTACCGTGATATGGGCTATTCAGTTGCATTAATGGCGGACTCCACTTCACGATGGGCAGAAGCAATGAGGGAAATGTCAGGAAGGCTTGAAGAGATGCCTGGAGAGGAGGGCTATCCTGCTTATTTGGGCACAAGAATTGCGGAGTTTTATGAACGGGCAGGTAAGTTTGTCTGCCTTGGCAGTGATGGAAAAATCGGTGCATTAAGTGTGGTCGGGGCTGTTTCACCGCCAGGAGGTGACCTTTCTGACCCTGTTGTGCAGGCAACTCTTCGGGTAGTGAAAGTCTTCTGGGGCCTGGAAGATAAGCTTGCGTACAAGAGACATTTTCCGGCCATAAGCTGGCTTAACAGTTATTCACTCTACATTCCCAACCTCACAGACTATTTAGAAACAAATTACGGCAGGGAGTGGCTTGACAATATTAACAGGGCAATGGCTATACTTCAGGAGGAGGCAGAGCTTGAAGAAATTGTTCGTTTAGTTGGGCTTGATGCCCTTTCTCCAGATGCACGGCTTGTCATGGAAACCGCAAAATCAATCCGTGAAGATTTTCTCCATCAAAATGCCTTCGATGAAATTGACACATATTCATCATTTGAAAAAATGGTAAAGCTGATGGAGCTGATTATGCACTTTCATGATCTTGCTGAAGATGCCCTGAACAATAATGTATCAATTCTTGATATTGCATCGCTTCCAATTCGGGAAGATATAGCCCGGGCGAAATTCATCCCAGAAAATAAGGAAGATGAGTTTGAAAAACTGAAGGAGAGTGTTACAAAGAGCTTTCAAGAGCTCAAAGAAAAGGTTTTAGTGGAGACGTAAATGATCAAAGAATATAATACGATTAAAGAAGTCGCAGGCCCATTGATGCTAGTTGAACAGGTAGAGGGCGCAAAATATGAAGAGCTTGTTGAGATTGAGCTTCCTGATGGAGAGCTGAGAAACGGGCGAGTCCTCGAGGTTAACCGGGATCAGGTGCTTATTCAGCTCTTTGAAGGTGTAACCGGGGTAAATGTGTTCAATACGAAGGTTCGTTTCAAAAGCAAAGGAATGGAGCTGGACGTATCTAAAGATATTCTCGGGAGGGTATTTGATGGGCAGGGTAGACCTATTGATAAGGGGCCAAAGATCATCCCGGAAAAAAGGCTTGATATCAATTCTTCTCCAATAAATCCTTATGCACGAAATTATCCATCCGAGTTTATACAGACAGGATTTTCTACAATCGATGGTTTAAATACTCTTGTAAGAGGACAGAAATTACCGATATTTTCCGGAAGCGGTCTTCCTCATGCAAAAATGGCGGCGCAGATCGTACGGCAGGCGAAGGTGCGGGGAACAGGAGAAGAGTTTGCTGTCGTATTTGCTGCAATGGGTATCACTTTTGAAGAGGCGCAGTACTTTATACAGGATTTTCAGAAAACGGGAGCAATCGAGCGTACCGTTCTTTTTGTAAATCTTGCTTCAGATCCTGCTATTGAGCGAATTACAACCCCGAGGCTTGCGCTTACTGCAGCAGAATACCTCGCTTTTGAGATGGATATGCATGTTCTTGTTATTCTGACCGATATGACAAATTATTGTGAGGCTCTGCGTGAGGTTTCTGCAGCACGCCAGGAAGTACCGGGAAGAAGGGGGTATCCGGGGTATCTTTATACGGATCTTGCATCAATATATGAGAGGGCAGGCAGGATTCGAGAGAAAAAGGGTTCTATTACCCAGATCCCTATTCTCACCATGCCTGAAGATGATAAAACCCATCCGATCGCTGATTTAACAGGATATATCACAGAAGGACAGATAGTACTATCACGTGCAATGCATCGAAGGGGTATTTATCCTCCTGTTGATGTACTTCAGTCACTTTCACGGCTAAAGGATAAAGGAATCGGAGAGGGGAAAACCCGTGAAGATCATGCCGATGTGTTTAACCAGCTTTTTGCAGCGTATGCGCGAGGCCTTGAGGCACGGGAACTTGAAGTCATACTTGGGGAAGCTGCACTTTCCGATATGGATCGAATTTTCTACAAGTTTGCAGGAAGCTTTGAAAAAAGATATATAGCTCAGGATGAGTCTGAAGATAGAGATATTGAGTTTACACTTGATCTTGGATGGGAGCTTATGTCAGTTCTTCCAACTGTGGAATTGAAAAGAATTCGGCCGGAATTTATGGAAAAATATCTTCCAGGATTTAAAGAGAAGGTTGGGGCTAATTCATAAATATTGGTTAGCTGCGAAATCTTTATACATTGTCATATATGAAAGAGGGTTAAATGATTCTTGCTATTAATCCAACACGGATGGAACTTCTAAGACTGAAAAAGAGGCATGTTCTTGCCATAAGAGGGCATAAGCTTTTAAAGGATAAGCAGGATGTGCTTGTTCGAAAGTTTCTTGAGATTATTGAGGAAACAAAAAAGCTGAGAATTCAGGCAGATAACGAAATTCAGTCTGTATTCCAGAGCTATTCAATTGCCGAAGGTGTTGTAGGAGGCGCTGCTATAGAAAGCCTGTTTGCAGTACCGGGCGCACAGACTGAGGTAAAGTTTAAAACAAAAACAATAATGAACTTAAAGGCTCCGGAGTTTGAAGTAGAGATCACCGGAAATCCTTATAATTATGGTGATGAAAAAAGCTCTATACTCGTTGATATGTGTGTAAAGAAGTTCGGTAATCTTCTCAACACTCTGCTGAAGCTCGCTGAACTTGAAACGACCTCAATCCTGCTTGCAGAGGAGATTGAAAAAACAAGAAGAAGAGTAAATGTCCTTGAATATATTCTCATTCCCAATATAAATGAAACAATTAAATATATTACAATGAAACTTTCAGAAATGGAACGGTCAAATCTTACACGGCTTAAGAAAGTAAAAGCGATGATTACATCAAAAAAAGGCGGGAAAAAATAGGACAATACTTAAAAGCTTTCTTTATTTATTTTTTCAATCCAGAACTAGATGATAATAAAACACTCTTACATGATTTTTATGATTTTCAATTGTAAATTCACTGCCAAAAGGCAGCCACCTGTTTTGCAGGTAGTCTTTACTGTTTCTTAATTGAATGCAAAATAAAAATATTGACATATTTAATTTTTAAGGTTTAAATTTTTTATCAGAAGCTAATTAATCGCCGGTAAATGTTTGTATTATTTTGAGATCTCTAAATATTCCGGCTCAATAATTAGTTTCTCACTCTTTCATTAAAACAAGTTAAATAACTTACATAATCTATTTGATATGAAAAACCGAATTATTCAACATAAACTAATTAGGAAACTGAGGTATTTTAGCCTCTTAATCATCGTTTTTACTCTTCTGCCATTTCAGCTCATATACCCTCAGGAAGAATCCCTGAAGCCATGGGTTGCTATCGTTCCGATGATCAATACAACAAAAGATGATCAATATGATGCTGTCTGTGATACAATTGACAACACAGTTAAACTGAATCTGGAACTCATACGTCGATTTATTGTCTCAAAAACAGAGAGCATGGATCCGTATGTGCATCCTGGTAGGATGGAAAAATATGCAAAAGAAAATAGAATAGACAACATAGTATTCGGCAAGGCCTATTTGGACAAAAAAGGGAATATCGTGTTTCAGATGTCAGTATATGACAGGGTCAAGAATAAGGTGACTATAACAAAAGAAGAAAAAGCAGAGAATATTTTTAAGATTTTTGATGCAGCAAACAAGCTGGTGGTATCCCTTGTTCAGGAATTCAGCAAAATGCATATAGGGTTTGGAACAATAGAGCTCGTAAATAGTGGTGAGGAGGGAAATTTTTCTGTATACATGGATGGAGACCATAGTGGAGATAGTACCTTTAAAGTGGGTGATATATTAAATGGGATTCGTACAGTTGAGGTAAGGCAGAACAGGATGCTCGGTATGGAGGTAATATTTTCAGAAGATGTCTGGGTATATGATAGCAAAGTAACGAAAATCGAATTTGGGATACCCTATTTGCTGGATAATGAAAAAGCAGAGCTGAACAGGCTGGAAGGGATAATAGATGAGTTCGGTGACAGGAGACAGGAAAAGAAACAGGTGATAAAGAGTTTTGATGAGCTGTTACATTTATTTGATGATATTTCCTACTGCCTGAGCCTTGAAACACTGCTGGAAAGGTATCGCCAGATGGAGGTGGAATACAGGCTGCAGTTAAATCACTGGGATATAGAAGATAATTTTTTTAAACCAAAACAGAGTGTTTTTGATGAGTTGGTAAAGATATACGAATCAGCAGATAGTTACCGGGATCCTGAGATTATACGGAAAAAGACCTTAAAAAATGCGAGTTTTTTTTACAATATTCTTGGGGTAAACGCAGCGTATGACTTTTCACAGGGCGAGCTGGCACGGGGCTATGAAAGATACCAGCAGATTGACCGTATGGCAGAAAGAATTCCAATAATAGATTATTATCAATATGAAGAAGAAAAGAGGTGTATTGATGACACAATAGGAAAATATCTTGAAAAAAAGAATATAATCAGAATACTGGCGAGCGTAAAAACAGAGAAAAAATTGGAAACTTATTTGGGGCATAAGTTAAAAGCTTCTGAAAGTTTGTTTAAAAAGAAATCGAAAATAGCAAAAAAGGAATTGATCATCCTTTCCAATCCATCCGGTATGGAGGTATATGTAAACGATAAGCATTATGGCATCAGTCCTTTGAGAATTAAAAGATTTTCTGATGAAGCAGCACGTGTGTCTGTAAAAGACCCCTGGTTTAGGCAGGAAAGCACAACTATCGATGTACAGGATGGGAGAAACTTTTTGTTTTTTCGAAGTTCAATTACAAAGAAAATAGGAATATATCAGCCGGAAATAATAAGCCAGAAGAATTGTAAGTTATTCTGGGATACATTGCCAGATGCAGTTAGTTATACTGTACAGATTGATAGAATAGATGGTAATTTTGAAAAACCGTTTTTTAACAAAACCGGAATTAAACATAATATGTACTTACTCAGAAAAGGATTTGATGAAAATAATAAATATCTTTTTAGAGTTCAGGCAGTAAATGAAAATAAAATAAAAAGCAAATGGAGCTATAGTGAAGCGTTCGAAGATAGAATAAAATGGAGCTTTCCTACCGGTGGCCAGATACTTACATCCCCGGCTGTGGGCCCTGGAGGTATCATTTATTTCGGGAGTAATGACCGCTGTTTATACGCATTGAGGCCAGATGGCAGTTTTCTATGGGCTTTTACTACGGGCGGCAGTATCAGATATTCGCCGGTTGTTGGTCATGATGGGACAATTTATGCCTGTAGCGATGATAGATGTCTCTATGCCGTGAATCCTGATGGAACACTTAAATGGGCTTTTGCTACGGGAGGCAATATTCATACTTCACCAGCTGTTGATCCTGAAGGAACGGTATATTACGGGAGTGATGATAGATGCCTTTATGCCGTGAATACCGATGGGACAGCAGAATGGAGGTTCAGCACAGGGGGGGCTTTCTGTTCAACACCTGTCATTGATTCCGAAGGGACGGTATATGCCTGGAGTGAACATCATGGTTTGTATGCTCTGAACCCTGATGGAACACTTAAATGGATATTTCGGACAGGAGGGAGTATCAGTTCTTCACCTGTGGTTGATGGAAATGGGACAATATATATTGGAAGCGATGATCGTTGTCTGTATGCTCTGAACCCTGATGGAACACTTAAATGGATATTTCGGACAGGAGGCAGAATCAGGTCTTCACCTGTGGTTGATGGAAATGGGACAATATATATTGGAAGCGATGATCTTTGCCTGTATGCACTGAATCCTGATGGAACACCGAAATGGATATTCGGAACATACAGTCGTATCAGATTTTCACCTTATGTTGACTCTGACGGTACAATATATTTTACCGATTGTGATAAAAATATTTTCGCTCTCTATTCTGATGGAGTACTTAAGTGGAAATACACGCTTACACGTTCCATTTCTTCCTCACCGGCAGGTTTTTTTGGGGGTATTTTAATTGGAAGCAGTGATAAACGACTTTATACATTGATTACTGGAACACTTTGAGTAGGGGCAATTCATGAATTGCCCCTACTTCTTTGCAGCAGCTAGAGATTTATGAAAACACGGTGTCAATCTCGTCGAAACCGGTATATCCGGCTGGTCCCGCCATGATGTAAAGTATTTTTAATTCGACTTGCATGTTATTATTATTAAAACATTGTGTCGTTGAGTATAACAAAAACTTCTGCATAAAGCCTTTTTATTTGATAAATTTTTTGAATTTTAAGATTTATGGTCTATACTGTATAAGTAGGATAAAGAATTCATTTATTTAAGGAAAACAACTAAATGAAAAAGATAATTTTATTAATTATTTTCGTTTTTATAATAATAGCATTTTTTCTTGCTGGCTGCTTAAAGAAAGATGATTTAGAGGGTTTTGTACCGGTTGAAGAAGTTTCGGAAGTTTCGGAAGAACCTGATGATATTAGTGAAGAGGAAACCGAAGCATTTACCCGCGGTATTGTTATGTTTGCATCTGGAAATGTTTCTGTAAACAATGATGAAAGCTGGGTCCCACTGGATGTAGAGGACTTTGTCGAACTTGATAACCGAATCAAAACGGAAAGTGATTCCTTCTGCGAAATACAGTTTACTGACTTTGGGATAATACGGATTCAGGGAAATACTGAACTGCTTATCGGTGAAGTTTACCTGAAAGAAGATCAAAATAAAGTGAATGTAAACCTCAAGAATGGAAAAATCCTGTGCAAGGTAAATAAGATTACAAAAGGTGAGGAGTTCCAGGTAAGGACAAGTACTGCTCTTGCGGGGGTAAGAGGCACTGAGTTTATGGTAACTGCAAGGAAGGATAAATCTGTACATTTTGCCGTAAAAGAGGGAACAGTATCGGTAATCCCTGTTTCAATTGCTGATAAAATCGCAGAAATGAAATTTAATTTAAAAACTGAGACAGCAAAAGAAATATTAGATGAAATAGCTGTTCCGGAAATTATTATAACTGATGAAAAAGAGATAACCATAGAACAGCAAGAGATAGTAGAGGCGGCTCAGGAGTTTGAAGATGTTGCAGTGTTCATCGAAGAGAAAATTAAGGAAATAGATGAAAAGACAGTTGCTTTTGAAGAGAAAGAAAAGTTAGCCCAAACCAGCGATAAGGAACTCTCTGATAGGGATATGCAGGAAATACAGGAAATAAAGCAGGTTATCATCAGTTTAAAAGAGGAAGTTATATCTGTCTCTTCGGAAAAAACTGAAGAGGTCGAAGAAGTATTTAAGGAACCCGAAGCTGTGAGTGACACCATTGAACAGGAACTTAATGAAATTGAGAAGATGGAGACAAAAGAGTTTGTTATAGCGGTTCTGATTGTGCCTGAAAAAGCAAAACAGGAGAAAAAACCTGCCTATACAAAAGTAACTATACAGGTACTTCCAAAGGACGCAAAAATATATATCAATGATGATTCAGGAATAGCGAAGTTCAGCGGACTCTATTTACCAGATACAGAGCTGACCATAAAAGTTGAAAGAGAAGGATATATCACCAAGGAAAAAAAGATTATAGTGTTGGACCAGGAGGTACAGTCGGTAACTATTGAGCTGAAAAATTCACCGGTTACATGGAAATTGAATATAGGCAGCACACCATACATCCGCAAGGTCGTAGTTTCGGGGAATAATATTGTCATTGCCGATGCGTATGGCCGGGTTTCCTGTATCAACACTGACGGCACTAATATTTGGACAGTCTCAACCAAAAATAAGCCGAATAATAACTCAATGCCGGTTGTAATCGGGAATGTGGTCTTATTTTCGGGATCAAGGGAACTTGCAATATTAAACCTGAAATCTGGCAAAGACATAAAACGAATCCCTCTTGGAAAGGGTAACTTCTCGAGCCATCTTTTCGGCAGAAGAATAGTCCAATTTAATGAAAATATTCTTTATCCATCGAATAATGCACTTCTTTTTTTGGAACCTCGTACCTTTAATGAGACAAGCAGGATTGAACTATCGGAAAGTTCAAACAGTGCTCCTGCTGTTTATAACAACAATATTATTATGGTGAATCAAAGAGGTGTGCTGTGTAAAATTAATCCTGAATCAGGGTTGATTGAAAACAGGATTGAATCAGATGCTCTTCAGCCCGTGGGTATTGCTCCTGTTATACGCAATGATTTAGCTGTTTTTGCAGGCAGAGATGGAACAATTGTTCTTACTGATCTGATGAAGGACGAAAATATCTGGGAAAAGAAAATCGATATCGGTAAGGGTACGGGAATTTTCCAGGATGTAAATATAGGAGATAAAGCTGTGTATCCGTATACAGGCAAGCAATTCTATGCTCTCTCATCAGAAAATGGTGAAGAATTATACAGACCTGTATCTTCAACGTGTCCACCAATGTATTATAAAGGGAAACTTTACTTTGGTGACAGCAGGGGACAGTTTATTTTAATGAATGCTGAAACTGGTAAGATTCTGAAAAAATATCCTCTTGACAGTCCTATTACTCTTCAGCCTGCTGTATATAATGGTGATATTGTAGTAGCAACAAAATCAGGTACGATTTACAGGCTTATACCCAAATATATGTAAATTAACAAACTCTTTTCCCCTTTGTATCTAGTGGTCGATTATTTGTAAATATACAGTTATTAACCACAGAGAATCAGAAAACACGGTAATATAGTTATATTCCTGAGAAATAAAGTTTTTATTTTAGATTTTTTCAGTAAATCTATGAAAATCTTCTGAATTTTAAAATTATATTTTTAGATAGTTTTATATAATATCTAAACCTCTGTGTCTGATGCCTGCGGCCTTAATGACTCTGTGGCTTAATAGATACGATAATTTTATGGTTGTCAGAAAGATATATAAATGATATGCTCTCCCCATGAGCAGCCTGGTTTGGATAGAATTAGACTCGAAAACCCCCGATCATAATTTAAATGAGCTGCGCAGCTCTGCGAAAAAAGATGTGCTCTTGTGTGCAGTAATAAAGGCTAATGCGTATGGTCACGGTACAGCTCAGATGGTAAAGCTTCTGCCATCAGCAGACTGGTTTGCTGTTAACTCGCTTGAGGAGGGGTTGGAGTTAAGGGAATTGGGTGTAAAAAAGCCTATCCTTTTGCTCGGACATGTGCCACTCGAGCAAATGAATGAAGCAGTGCAAGCTGATTTTCGTCTCACGGTTTTCAATCCTGAAAGCATAGAAGCCATCTGTTGCCCTGATCATTACCACAAACCTGTTAGAGTACACCTGAAAGTTGAGACCGGCACCGAACGTCAGGGAGTGCTGCTTGAAGATATACCGGATTTTGTGAAGAATATTCAGGATAAAAAAGAAATAATCATAGAGGGAATTTCCACCCATTTTGCAAATATAGAAGATACTTTAAATCATGAATATGCTGACAGTCAGCTTGCAATATTTAACAAAACTCTTAAAATTATTCGGAAGCAGTGTGACACGCCTCAGATTATTCATACTGCATGTACAGCAGCAAGCATTCTATTCCCCGAAACCCACTTCAATATGCTGCGTGTTGGAATAGGACTTTACGGATTATGGCCGTCCCGCGAAACCTATCTTTCCACGATTATGGGTAAATTACGTGTTCCTGATCTAAAGCCGGTATTAACATGGAAAACAAAAATTGCCCAGATTAAGACAATTCATGAGGGAAGTTATGTTGGTTACGGCTGTACATACAAAACCACACGAAAGACAAAACTGGCGGTACTTCCTGTTGGCTATGCTGATGGATATGACAGGAAATTGGGTAATACCGCTTATGTCCTTGTAAACGGCAAACGTGCCCCAGTAATTGGAAGAGTATGCATGAACCTTACAATGATTGATGTAACGGATATACCGAATGTTAAACTCGAAAATGAAGTAGTGCTTCTGGGAACCTGGGGCAAGGAGACTATCACTGCCGAAACAATGGCCAGCTGGGCTGGGACAATAAACTATGAAATTGTTACCTGCATCAGTCCCTTGCTTAAGCGTAAGATTGTGTAATACCGTTCATTCTCACGTCATTTATTGTATCCGCTTACAGCCTGCCTGTATTATTTTTTCCTAAAAATAGTAAGGGAAAGTACCGGAAAAATCTCCTGTTTTAAAAACACATGTAAAGAGGGCATCAAGTCCAGGACTGTATGGATCGAATGACGTAACAATAAACAAAGCGTTTTGCGCGAATATATGAGCAGAAAACGGATTGTTAATTGACAGAATACCAAACTGGACTTTCTCCTCGATACAAGCTTTTGCCCATTCGGCCTGCCGTTCATTGGCCAGGCCAAGAATAGCAATATCGTATGATTTTAACTGATTTCGAACTTCATTAACTCTCCGCCTGTTTTTCTTTCTGTCAGGAAAAAATTCGATGTATATAACATCCCAGTTATTAAAGTAATCTTTAGCGAGGGATGAGAATTTACGCGTGGGTGCAAGAATTACACCTTTAAGATTATTTTTCAATGCTTTATTAAAGTATTCAGGAATCGAGCCTTTAATGTTTGAAGAAAGCTGAACGGGGCCTTCCATGATCGCTTTTTTAGTCTCTTTTAAGGCATTTATAAGTGCCTGTTTATTTTCCTTTTCAGTATCCTTCATTGTGTAAAAATGTGTAAGATACTGCTTTTTTATTTTTAAAATACGAAGTACCTTTACATTAAGTTCCTCTTCACTGAGGATCCTGTTTTTAAAAAGTTCAGTAATATTATTTAGAATTTTTACCTGCTTTGATTTGGTATGTGCAATTAAAAGCAGGTCATTTCCCGCATTAAAAGCGAGAATAAATGCTTCCTCAATACTCTTTGCATAATTCTGAGAACCTTTCATTTCCAGATCATCTGTAACAACGATTCCTTTGAAATCCAGTTCTTTTCGAAGAAGATTATTAACAATAACAGGGGAAAAAGCTGCAGGATATAGAGGATCAAATTCACTGTATATAATATGTGAAACCATACATCCGTCCAATTTTCTTTCTTTGATGAGCTTTTTGTATGGTAATAGGTGTATCTGGTCCAGTTCTCTTCTTGTTGTGCTGACTGCATTTGATATTTGATGGCTGTCAAAATCAGTCATTCCATGCCCGGGAAAATGTTTCGGTGTCGCCAATATGCCCAGTTTTTTCTGTTCTTCAATAAACGATTTTACCATTGCGGAAACAAGGTTCGGGTCCGAACTGTAGGAGCGGGTGCCGATAACAAAATTTTTAGGATTCGTCAGTACATCTGCACATGGTGCAAAGTTCATATTTATTCCAAGGTCAAACAGTGTAAGCGCTATGAGCCGCGAGATATTCCTGTTATTTTCTGCATACGTTGTGGCCCCGATAAGACCCGCTGCAGGAGCTCGTGAAATGCCTGGGGACCTGAGATGATTGACAACACCGCCTTCCACATCTGTTGCTATAAATGGAGGTATTCCCTGCCCGGAATTATCTGCTAACACTGCTATGGAATTTGTTAGTTTTTTGAGCTGTTCCTTCGATTGTACGTTTCGTAAGAATATTTTTATATTCCCCAGTTTTCCTGATGAAAGCCAGATTCGATAGTCTTCATCAAGGGCAGTTCCATAGAAACCGAATATCAATATCTGTCCGATTTTTTTTTCAAGACTCATCCTTGAAAGGCGGGTATCTATATCTTTTTCTATAAAGTTCTTAAATAAAGGTTTCTGTGCAGCTTTGCCATGTTCATGGCAAAAAAAAGCGAAGAGAAAGATACTACAGGTAAAAAGTATAATTTCTACTCTTTTTTTCATATATTAACTTCCCTGCGGATACGATACGGGAAGCCTCTTATTCGCCACAGTGTTCATACTGCAAATACTACCTGGCTTTATAGATTGGGTTATGCATGTAAAAAGCATAACCCAATCTGTTGCTCATTAATGATTAATACATTCTGGTAACTTTTACATTATCAATACTTACCGATACGCTGTTCGTTCTAAAGGTGAGATAACCTCCTCCTTTTATCGGCGCGCCAAGGTCAAAGGGATAGTAATATTTCTCAGGATCAAACGGGTCATAAAACCTGCCTTTACCGGTTTTGGTATCGACGAGCAATTTAAAAGGCACTGTGTAAGCAAGGAACTCATATTTAAGATATTCCGCAGGTATTGCAATCAGGTCTCCATGTTTCAATGGATCGCTGGAAGGGTATATCCCTCTGTATAGCCCCATATTGATCTTTCCCCTGCTCTCGTACACCTGGAAAAAAGCGCCTGGAGGCCCGTAATGCTTGGGATCCCATGTTATCCAGGCAAGCAAGGATTGGCCGTTTCCCCAGCTCCTGACATCAGTTGGATTGTTTGTACAGATATGGATACCAAATCCCGCATAATCGTCCTCACCACCACTGATATACTTAAAATCAAATTCATACAGCATTTTCCCGGACTGGTATACTGGTACCGTAATCATCGCCATATATTCTTTGGTATCAGTCTGGGTCAGCCTTCCATTGATTACTTTCCAGGTACCGCTCACAGGCTTCCATCCAGCAAGAGACGGACTGGTGAATGTTTCCGTTAACCTGTTGGTTTGGGAAAAAGCCAGCATTGATGAACATAAAAACACCATCACAAGTAATAATTTTACAATTTTCATTGATAAATCCTCCTTCTGGTATAATTAACCTAATATATTAAACATTATCCTATTCCATAGGTTTTTCGTCAAGTATTTTCTGATTAATTTTTAAAAATCTGGTTTATAGTTTATACTTACTAATAAGGAATAAAAGAACATGGAGGAGGTATCTATGCATAAGAAGGCGAGTATTGATATTTTAGTTGTACTCCTGTTTTTCAGCGCGTGCTCCATCAAGGTAGGGATAAAAGTTCCTGAAAAAAAGTTTATAAAGCCCATTCCTGTATCTGATAATCCCTATATACAGATGGTACGTGCTTTAGATTCTTTCCAGCTTGACGCAAATATCCTGTTGAATGCAGGTTTATTTACCATTCCTGAGCTTCCTGTTGTCGGCAATGTAAACCTGGAGGTGCCTGAGAATTTGAATATCCATGTTTTCTTAAATATTAAAGTTGAAAAGACATATAGCGAGGACGATGCTGGCGTCAGACATCTTACAGCTCTAATACCAAGTATTGAACTGGCCAGTATTTCCCCAAATATACCCATTCCTGTAAGGGCCACAGGAATAGGCTTTGATTTTAAAGGCCTGAGTTATGAAAAAGAAACTTTAACAACAGAACTGACTCTTAAGCTAAATCTCATCTCATTTTTTATTTCTCCGGCAGTGGGTATTCCTGTTGACCAGGTTAATCAGGATGTGATGATCGGTATGATTAATGCGATTCATATCAATTCACTGAAAGGTAACTTTACACCTCGGGAAACTTTAAGCCTGAAAGAAATATCGTTGGTTCTTCGGGAAGGTTCCAGTGTTGAACTTAAAAATACTGTTTATACAGACGAGGAACATGTTTCAGGAATCATTTCTCTAAACCTTGACCTGAAAAATTTTATCTGGATAAGCGGAGATAACAAACTACGTGGCGATGATACAAGCAGCCTTAAGTTGGAAGATATCAATTTTACTTATCAGGAAGGTTCCTGCCGGATTGAGGGAAAAAAAGATCCTTTTATACTATCCTTTGCTGGTTCTTTCTTTTCGAAGGTTGCAGGGTTTCAAATCGCCCCCTCTTCTGAGCTGGTATTTAAGTCATTCAATGTCCAATACAAAAAGGATTCCGGGCCAATAGCCTCTGCTTCGATGAGGACAAAATGGTCAGTAATAGATGGTTTTATTGATCTACCCGAGGCAAAACTTATACTTGAAAATTCCGTATTGGAGATTTCTGAAACGATCTTTAAAAGGAACCAGGAAGGCAGTTTACTAACCGTAAAGGATATGAATATGGATGTCCGGGTGTCCTTTGAACCAAAAAATCCTGATGAATTGCTTCGGATGATAAACGAGGGGGTCCAGGATAGCGTTAAGCCTCCTATTACCTCTTTTCATGTCACGAATATATATCTGCCAGGGCAGAATTATAGAATTGAGGGCTTAAGTCTTGAACTGGAGAATTGGAAAAAAATTAACAGGGTCGAGGCCCGGTTTTTACTGAAGCTGGAAGCAGGGCCGCTTTTAGATTTTGAAGTGGGTTTTAATCTATCAGTGGATACTGTTTTATCCGCAACTTTGATGGTAGATGATCTGATGGTGCCCCTCTCCTTTGAATATGATGGTAAACAGTCACAGTTTTCCGGGGAGAGTGGCTTTAAAGCGGGTGCCACCTTGAAAACGAATAAGCCTGCTCTTATTTACAGGGATACACTTGGGCATCATATATCAAAAATACCCAAACAACTCAGCGATATAAGGAAAACCCCTTTCAGTATTTTTCTACTCCCATCCACTTTATCTTTTAAGGCCGAACCCCGGCTGGTAGTAAAGGAAGAAAGGTATTATCTTGAGATCAGTCAGCTTGCTTTTTCAGGAAATATGAACACCAAATTTGATGCTGGAAAGGTGGCTTTAATAAATCTGGAGATTCCTTTTGGGTCCGATGCAGTTTATAAAATTGCTGCTTCAAAAAAGCTTCCGATGGGAAAATCCATTAAATTAAAAGACTCGGTAAAGATCAACGGTGATATTCTGACAGCGCCTTTTTTATCTATGGAAACAATTTCTGTACCTCTTGGTAAAAGACCACCTCCAAAGGAGGTGGCTTCCTTTTGGCGGTGAACTATTCTGAGTTATCCGGGAGTAAGGTTTATGCTTTCTCGGATGGGATATGGCAGGTCTACCAATCTGGAAGGTAATTGGATTCTTTTTATTTTGTATGCCTTTAATAGTCATTGACAGTAAAACAGGACCGATAGTATAATTGATAAGCTGCAGAAAGGCCAAAACATTGTCGGTCAGGTATTTTTCTATATAAATAATAAAGAATAGATTACTGCTAATAGCTTAATTGCCTATGGAAGATAAAGCATTAACTGTTGTCGAACACCTTAGCGAACTTCGCCGGCGTATTATCTATATTTTATTAAGTGTAGCTGTTACTTCAGGCGCAGCATATTTTTTTATTGATGAAATTCTCGCATTAATAACAAAAACAGGTGGGATTGAAAATCTTGTTTTTATAAGCCCGACAGAAGCATTTTTTGTAATGATAAAGCTCTCTATTCTTGTTGGTATTCTGGCTGCCATGCCTTTTATCCTGTTTCAAATATGGATGTATGTCGGTGTGGCATTTAAAAAAAAAGAAAAGAAATATTTAATTTTCTTCGGCCCAGTTTCCTACGTTCTTTTTTTAATAGGTGCTACCTTTGCATTCAGGGCAGTTCTGCCCCTGGCAATAAAATTTCTCCTCTCCTTTTCAAAGCAGAATATTATACCCATGATAACACTGAATTTATATATTGGATTTCTCGGAAAAATGATTATGGCTTTTGGTTTGATGTTTGAACTTCCTTTAGTTATTCTCTTTCTTTCCAAGCTCGGCCTGGTCTCACCCAGGACACTAATAAAGGGGCAAAAATATGCTATTGTTGGGATTCTCCTTACGGCAGCAATTCTTACCCCTCCTGATGTTGTAAGTCAGATAATGCTCGCTGTACCTGTATTTGCGATGTATGAGATAGGCATATGGATTTGTATAGTTGTAACAAAAAAAAGAGAAAGAGAATTTGAAATAAATAACCCAGCAGCAAGTGAGATTTAAGGAGAAAATATGCCAGTAAAAAAGAATATTTATTGTGTTGAAATATCTGATATCCTGGAGCCCGAACAGGAGGATTTTGTTATTGAAAGAATAAAAGATTATGTGAATAAAGAAAAAAAAGCCCTTGAAGAAGACTTTGAAAAAACAGATACCATTGAAATTAAAAGACTCTTAAAAGAAGAGGCACAGAATCTTGCCGCCTCTTTAGAGGGAAAAGATCTGAGTATCAGGATTTATACTATAAAGGAAAAAACTGAAGAGAAAGAGGCCACTCAAATAAAATGCCCAAAATGTGGATTCAGACTCGATTATGCAGATTGGAGATGCCCTGAATGTTATTATGAGTTTCCTGATTATGAACATCAAGGTGATGAAGAGGAAAGCGAAGAATGATATCTTATTCTTCTGGATTATTTTTATCATAAAAATCCTTAAGAATACTCTTAATGTCTTTTACCTTCTTTGTGCTTAGCACTTTCTCAGCCAGTGTTTTAGCGTCACTTAATGTGGTATTCCGGATTGTTTTTTTCACTTCAGGTATAAGTTTTGGCTCCATGCTTAATTCGGTAATGCCTATACCCAAAAAGAACGGCGTGAACAACGGACTTCCGGCCAATTCACCGCATATTGAACATGGTTTGTTATTTTTAACAGCAGACTGGGCGGATATTTTTATCAATTCCAAAACCGCGGGATTTTCCGGTATATAATAAGGTGCAACTCTCTCATTTGACCTGTCTACTGCAAGGGTATATTGAACCAGATCGTTTGTTCCAATACTGAAAAAGTCACAGTGTTTTATAATATATTCTGAAGCTAGAGCTGCTGAAGGTATTTCAATCATGACTCCAACTTCTATTTGATCATCGAACTCAATTCCTTCATTTTGTAACAGTTCTTTTTCCTCTTTTATGATTATTTGAATATGTGTTAATTCTTCATAACACGATATCATTGGAAGAAGTATCTTGATTTTCCCAAAATTACTTGCCCTTAATAGAGCTCTAATCTGAATTCTGAATATATCAGGTTTCAGCAGTGAGAGGCGTATGGAACGAAGTCCAAGATATGGATTTGCTTCCATAAATGGGATGGACTGCTGAAAAGGGAAAAATTTATCACCTCCAATATCAAGTGTCCGTATGGTTACAGGTTTATCCTTAAAAATTTTCAACACTGCTCTGTACATCTCAAACTGTTCTTCTTCGCCCAGCAATCTGTTATATGTGATAAAGGGTAGTTCTGTCCGGAATAAACCTATTCCTTCAGCACCATACTTTAAAGCGATATTTGCTCCCGGAATTCTTTCAATGTTTGCCGATAGCCTTATTTTAGCCCCATCTTTTGTAGCTGAAGGAAGTTTTGTCGTCCTTTTAAGAACTTTCAGATGGTGTTGATACTCCTGTTCTGTTTTTTTGTAAAGATTAATAATGTCTTTTGTGGGGTTTATGATTACATCTCCAACATGTCCATCAATAATTGTAAGATCACCGGTTTCAATTTTTTCTGTTACATTTTTAACATTAAGGACAAACGGGATACCTAGAGATTTGGCCAGGATGGTTGCATGAGCGGTTTCTCCACCGGATTCTGCAATGATGCCTTTTATTCTCCTGGTATTTATATGAACTATCATTGAAGGGATAAGTTCTTTCACCACACATATACCTACTATATCTTTCATAATGTCCGATTCTTTCTCTTCCTGCAGTGTTTTTATTATGCGCATTGAAACATCTTCTATATCTCTAACACGCTCTTTAAAGTAGATATTATCTAAATTATTAAAGGTGTCGACGTATGTTTTTAACCCTTCAAATATAATCCACTCTGCATTTCTTTTCTTTTTCGAGATAAGTGCGGGTGCTTCCTCGGTAAAAAATATATCCTCAGTGATTATTATATGGCTCTGGAAAATATCGGCTTCAGAACGGCCAAGCTCATTTTGCACCCTCATTTTGTCTTTTTCAAGCTGCCGCTTAACTGTGTTCAGGGCTTCACCGAACCGCTGAATTTCGGAGTCAATTTTGTTCTCTTGTATCGTTATCTTAGGAATGATCATATTTTCAGGATGATATACAAAAGCTTTATCAAAAAGGACGCCATCAACAATCCCATCACCTCTGAGAATTATACTTTTTTTCATTATTCGTTCTCTTCAATTCAGCAGGTTTACATTAATTTTTTATTTACATTTTATACAAAAATAGTAATATGTCAAATGATTATGTCGTCTTTGTTCACTGCCAAAAGGAAGCAATCTCCTTGGAGGTGGTCTTTTACATTCTAAATCATAGACATTCACCCTCTCACTGAATATATTTATTTATAATTTGAACGTATATTTTGCCTGTATTATGAAGAGAATGCTTTTAAAAAATAGACTCGAATCTCAGATACCCAATATTCTTACATTCTTTAGAATTATCCTTGTTCCATTTTTTATATTTTCACTTTTCGGAAGGGGTGCTCTTTCAGGCCTTATTGCTCTCATCCTGTTTACCTTTGCATCAATCAGTGATTATTTTGACGGCTATTTTGCACGAAAATGGAATATACACACTCAGTTCGGGGTGTTTATCGACCCACTTGCTGATAAAATCCTGGTTGGCGGAGCCTTCATTTCTTTTATACTGCTTCCCGATTTTTTTATCCCCATCTGGCTTGTTATAGTGATACTTCTCAGAGAAATTACTGTCACCTTACTAAGGATGGCTGCTCTCAGGAAAAAACAACCGATTAAAACCGAATATTCGGGAAAGGTAAAAACGGCATTCCAGATGTTTTCAGTTTTTTGTATATTGATAATTCTCTTTATCAAGAAAATCTTTCTTTCAATAAAGCCTGGGCTGATTAATATCGGAGGAATTGAATTCTGGACAAAAATCGCAGGGGATAGACACGGATTGATTATATATTACCTCCCTCTTATTCTTGTTTCTATTTCAGCATCTCTTGCTCTATTTTCGATGTTTCAATATTTAATAAAAAATATAATTCTCTTTTCTCATTTTGGAAGGAAAAAAGCACTGCAACTGGTTGTAAAAATAGTATCAACAGGCTTTTTTGCCGGGTATATCCCTGTAGCGCCTGGTACTTTTGGTACCCTGGTCGGGATTGGCATATGGGTGCTCCTTTCACGGTCTATATTTTATTATGCGGCCACTTTCATACTTGTAACATTAGGTTTTGTTTTTTCTGATTATGCAGAAAAATATATTTTTCTTAAAAGAGATTCTTCAAAGATTGTAATTGATGAAGTTTCAGGAATATTAATTACTTTTCTTTCATTTCAGTTCAAACCGGGGCTATCCGGTATGATTTATCTCGTATTTGGGTTTCTATTTTTCCGTTTTTTTGATATTATAAAGCCACCACCAATCAGAATTATTCAGAAGTACAGGGGCGGTACTGGTATTATGCTTGATGATATAGTATCAGGGATTTTTGCAAATGCTCTTCTTCAGATTTTGAGAGCTGTATTTTTTCATATTTGAATTTTTTTTGCACCCTGATAACGTGAATTAATTTTTTTCTATCTTCACTGCCAAAAGGAAGCCACATCCTTTGGAGGTGGCCTATAATATTTATAAAAAGATTAATTAAAAGGCTATGCCTTTAAAAGCCTTTTGGCTTGGAAACCACCACCTGCTTTGCAGGTGGTCTTTTACCTTATCTTAACCGCATTAGGTATTATGGGATCTACTATCCACTATGATCGTTATTTAAACTCCTTTCAGCTTGAAGCGGTATTTTACAATGATTCACCGCTTCTGGTCCTTGCAGGAGCAGGGAGTGGTAAAACAAGGGTAATAACGTATAAAATAGCTTACCTCATTAATGAGATGGATTTGAATCCTCAGAATATTCTTGCTGTCACTTTTACCAACAAAGCCAGTAATGAAATGAAAGACAGAGTAAACTCTCTTCTCGGGAAAAATGTTGATGTATGGATAAAAACCTTTCACTCAGCTGCTGCAAATATTTTAAGAATTATGGGAAATCATTTTTCTGTCAAACCACATTTTACAATTATAGATCAGCAGGACCAGATATCAATCGTGAGGAAAATAATAAGGGATCTTAATATTGATCCCGAAACCTATCAACCGGGAAAATATGCATTTTTAATTGACAGAGCAAAAGACAAACTTTTTAATGCGGAAGAGGCGGAGCTGGAAGCATTCTCAACAGATTCTGTATTTTACGATATATATAAAATCTATGAGAAAAAACTGGATCGTGAGAATTTACTCGATTTTGGTGACCTGATCTTTAAACTTACCAGGGGATTAGAACAAAATGAACAAGGTCTTAATTTATTAAAAAATAGATTTCGGTATATCCTTGTAGATGAATTTCAAGACACCAATCATGCACAGTATACTCTGTTAAAAAAATTAACACATCCAGAGGGAAATATCTGTGTAGTCGGGGATGAAGACCAGTCGATTTACGGTTTCCGGGGAGCCCGGATTGAAAATATTTTAAGCTTTTCAAAGGATTATAAAAATAGTAGAATCGTCAAATTAGAAGAAAATTATCGATCATATCAAACAATATTGACAGCATCATCTCACCTGATAAAAAAGAATTCCGGCAGGTTTGGCAAAACACTCTATACAAAAAAAGGAGAAGGGGAAAAAATCAGGTTCTGCCGGGCATTCTCGGACAGGGATGAGGCAATCTTTATTGCAGAGGAGATTCAAAATCTGAAATACCATGACAGGTATGAATATTCTGATATGGCAATTTTTTACAGGATGAATGCACAATCAAGGGCTTTCGAATCTGTATTTTCCAGGTTGCATATTCCATACATAATTATAGGCGGACTGCGTTTTTATGAAAGAGAAGAGATCAAAGACATTCTCGCTTATTTAAAACTTGCCATAAACCCGATGGATGAAATCTCTCTGCGGCGAATTGCAAATAAACCGCCAAGGGGTATAGGTGAGAAAACAGTTGATGCTCTTGTCAGGTCCACTATTGAGAAAGGTTATCCAATATATCAATCAGAATCTAAAATTCATATTGCCCCTTCACGCGTTCCCTTTGTAAAAAGCTTCCTTGATTTTTATGTTGAATTAAAGGATCTGGCACATAATACATATCCACCGCAGCTATTAAGGATACTTTTTGATAAATCCGGATACCTTGAATGGCTTAAAGATGAGAATAAAGAGGAAAAGGTCAGAAATGTTTATGAGCTATACAATGCGGTTGAAGAATATTCAAAAGCGAACCCGTCTTCTTCTATATCGGAGTTTATTGAAGAGGTAAGCCTTAATCAGGGAGGTTATGATAATAAATATCAAAATAATAGAGTATTTCTTATTACACTTCATAATGCCAAAGGGCTGGAATTTCCGGTAGTTTTTATAGCAGGGATGGAGGAGGGAATTTTTCCCCACTATCTGTCCGGAGAAAGTCCTGCTGATATCCAGGAGGAGAGAAGGCTCTGCTATGTTGGTATGACAAGAGCAATGGAAAAGCTTTATTTAACTGCTGCAAAAGTAAGAAAGCTCTATGGGAAAAGTGTGGAAAGGGGGCTTTCAAACTTTGTTTTTGAGCTGCCGGAAGAACTGGTTGTGTTTAATGAAGAAAAGGGAACCAACAATATTGGTTTGATTGAAGATAACACATGTGGGATTAACGCCAGGGGGTTTTTTCAACGCCGCCTGGGTCCGCAGCATCTAAATGCTGACGGGGAAAAGAAGGTAAAAAGAGAACCGGAGATTAAAGTGAATGACAGGGTTATTCATAAACATTTCGGAAGAGGAAAAGTTGTGGAGGTAGAGAATGGAGTCGCCGTTATCTGTTTTGATGATGGGAAAAAAATGAAGTTTCTGTTACAATATACACCTCTCGAAAAAGAACAATATAATAATTTTTAATTGCATTTTCTAAACCCTGTGCTATAATATGAGAAAAGATTGGGGACTGCGATGATTTGGAATAGAGAAAGAGAAACCTTAACTGATCGAAAGAAAAAAATAATTCATGGGGAATTATTGAAAAACCTTGTGAAAAGGGTTTATGATTCCATTCCATTCTACAAGGAGAAAATAGATGCTGCCCGCATTAATCTGGATGGTATCACTTCAATAACAGATATAGCAAAATTGCCATTTACAACAAAGGAAAATTTAATAGATAATTATCCCTTTGGAATGTTTGCTGTACCAATGAGTATGATTGTAGAAATTCATACATCATCCGGAACTACCGGAAAACCCGTAATTGGAGGATATACCTCAGGTGATATAGATATGTGGGGTGAGGTAATGGCTCGATGTCTTACGGCGAGTGGGACAGCAGAAAATGATATAATTCAGAATGCATACGGATATGGACTGTTTACAGGCGGCCTTGGAGTACATTATGGAGCACGGAGAATCGGAGCAAACGTTATTCCTATTTCCGGCGGAAACACGAAAAGACAGATTATGGTAATGCAGGATTTTAAAAGTACCATCATAACCTGCACCCCTAGTTATTCACTCTATCTTGCAGAGGTTGGAGGAGAATTGGGGGTAGACTTTAAAAAGGTATCTTTAAAAGCAGGGAACTTTGGTGCAGAACCGTGGTCTGATAACATGCGAAAAGAAATTGAGACACGGCTCAACCTTATGGCCTTAGATATCTATGGTCTAACAGAGATTATCGGTCCGGGTGTTGCAAATGAATGCCGGTATAAAAATGGAGTTCATATCTGTGATGATCACTTTTATCCAGAAATTATTAATCCTGAAACCGGTGAAGTGCTTCCCCCTGGTGAAGTAGGTGAGCTTGTCATTACAACATTGACACGAGAAGCAACACCTCTATTACGATATAGAACAAGGGATATTACAGCACTTATTCCTGGAGAGTGTAAGTGCGGGAGAACTTCCGTACGGATGAAAAGAATAATGGGTAGAACAGATGATATGTTGATTATTCGTGGAGTAAATGTATTTCCATCACAGATAGAAGAGATTCTTTTTCATATCGAAGGCCTTGAACCCCACTATCAAATTATTGTAGATAGAGTTGGAAATCTTGATGAACTTAGCATTCAGGTTGAGATGAATGAACGTCTTATTTCTGATTCAATCAAGGGGCTTGAAGCAACAGAGAACAAAATAGTGGCAGAAATCGAAAGTGTGCTTGGTATCAAAGTCGGAGTAAAGCTTGTTGAACCCAAAACCATTGTGAGGTCTGAAGGAAAGGCAAAGCGTGTGATTGACAAAAGACAAATTTAGTATATGTAGAGGCAGCCCTACGTGGATTCCATGCATAAAAACATTGTGATGTCTGAACAAAAAAGGAAATAAATATGAAAACAAAACAGATATCTGTATTTGTAGAGAATAGAGTAGGAAGAATAATGGAAATTACTGAGATACTCGGAGATAATAAGATAAATATCAGAGCATTATCACTTGCCGATACATCAGATTTCGGTATCCTGAGAATGATTGTAGACGATATAAGAAAGGCAGTAAAGGTTTTAAAAGAAAAAGATTTCATTGTTAAGGAAAATTATGTTGTGGCAGTTGAAGTGCCGGATAAACCGGGCGGACTGGCGGCAGTGCTGAAAGTATTGGGAAAGAAGAATATAAATGTGGAATATATATACGCATTTTTTGAACAGCCTCAGGATAGGGCTCTCATCATTTTCA
>Ga0114925_10000064_pt1 | contig 34457 bp, 28 predicted proteins | sample SumtaG_2_FD_87287 | JGI IMG/M metagenome (GOLD analysis project Ga0114925, IMG submission 87287) | Deep subsurface microbial communities from Indian Ocean to uncover new lineages of life (NeLLi) - Sumatra_00607 metaG | ecosystem: Environmental > Aquatic > Marine > Oceanic > Sediment | place... | reverse complement strand
TTTTTTTATTTTTATAATGAATTTTTATTTTTTTTTATTATTTTTATTTTTCCACAATTTATAATTTAAAAAAAAAAAAAAAAGGGGGGGGGGGGGGGGGGAAGAGAAAGAAAGTAACAAATTCAAATACTATATTACACAGATTCAACTTCTATTTTAAATATACTATTATTAGAATCACCAGAAGAAGGAGTTAGCAAATTAACAATATCCTCCTTTTTCAAATTACAAAATTTCCTTGTAATGTCAAAATCGTTATGTTCATCCAAACTACATGACGAAATCTTGTCTTGACCTTTGATTAATCTTCCACCATGTTCTAGTTCTTCCATTCTTCTCTTTTTGACACACTCTTTACATTTATTTATAGACTTGCATATGATAAAGACTAACAGTAGTATAAGAAATACCAGTGCAATGATCCAAGGAACTATATTCATCAAATTTTCATTCTTTCCTCTTTTTCTTTTAACCTTTAATATTATTCTTTTTGAATCCTGCAGCTATTAATATGTAACTCTAAAACATTTAAAAACCATTAAAAAAATTCCACCTTTTTTCTTTACGTGTTTTTTCCCACCCTAAAAAAATTTAAAGTTTTTCAACCTCTTAGTAATTTATCATCATCACCATTACAATCAAATAAGAGGGAAAAAAAAACTACCAAAAAAAGTTTTAAAAACTTACTGATCCTCTTCCGCAGAAACACTGAATTATTCTGATATCGTCCATGTCGTTCTTATTTACCATTATTATGAACTCGGAGGTAGGGTGAAAGTAAAAGTTGTTAGCTTTGTCGATGTTTTTCCATCCAATAACACATTCTGAGATAAATCTTTTCGCGGAATCTTTTGTCGATGCGAATACTGCTATTGTGAAGGGCCTCAAAGGGTTTTTCTTAATGTTAACGCAAAGTGCGAGTGAAAGTTGTGCGACAACGAGTGTTTTACCCATTCTTCTAGCGGAAACGAAGAACATTTCGTCATATTCCTTTCCTTGTTCGATTTTGTGTTTCTTCAGTATCTCAGGTTTATTCGTCATCCATTCGTTTCGGTATATGTATTTGAATATCGTAGGTAAGGCAATTTTGATGAAATCGAGTTGATAATCATACAACCTAATATGTTTTAAATTTGTTAATGTTTGAATTATTCCCCGTATGACCTGGTCTCCGTTACTTATTTTGTACTTCTTGGCTAAATATTCCTTTGCAGATTTGTCACTTGTTGTTCTAGCAAGGTAGTATTTTCGTTTTTCTTGAATAAAGTTGTGATGGTACGATCTAAAATCTCGAACTAAATTATTGACCCTGGGCCTCTCCCGAACAAGGTTCATTTCTTTTTCTTTCTCATTTGTAATTAAATTACGACGATAGTTACGTAAATTATAATCTAATTTTATTATTTTGAATTATAATAGGTTGAATATTGGTTAAAAACTAACAAGGCACTGGAGGAGGGGGGTAAAAAAAATAAGGTGTCGTGCAAGAAAGAATGCAACGGAAAAAAACTAGTAAAATTGGAATAAACGGCGGAGGAAGCGCAACTGCTAGTGGTGGTTGTCCAAGGGGAACACATGGACTTGTAACAACCCAAACTGGTTGTATTGGAAAAGCAGATCATGAATTCCTGTTGCATCGTCGAATAATGGCAATTTCAAACGTTTTGATGATCTTCATTTATTTCATTTTAACTTGGTTCACAATAGATCCTGACGTGGCCACAACAGGAATTGTTCCAGTAATTGGTTTGAATTTGATTGTGATAGTGTTTTCAATTTACTCGTTTACACCTTTTATCCTTCAGATTTACATAATATCTGCAATTATTTACTCGATATTTTTGATTATTTACGTACTATTCTGGAACAAGTTTTCTGGGTTAACTAAAACATTTAATTTGGTAGTTTTTGGAATAAATACAGGATTAACAGTAACATTGAACATTGTTAATATTTATTTGGCAATTGTCATGTGGAGAAAATGTGGAGGAAATTGGGGATGGTATCATGAAGATAGGGTAGCAAATACAATATTATCCAATATCAATTACTCGAGAATTAGTAATAATCCTTTCAGAAAGGATGGAAATAAACATATTGAACGATCAAGTCATTACAGGTTAGGATCTTATTATCCTCCACAACCTGATACTACCAATGTATAAGCAACAGCAACCAAAAAAAAAATATTAGATTATCAAACAAGTGTATGAATTTGGTGGGAAATTTTGTCAATTTGTAAAAAAAAACAACAACTCTTTTTTTTTTGGCCAATCTCAACTTCCACCCCACTTCCAATTAAGAAATGAAACTGATTGTGGTTTTGACGTCTCTATTGTTCATATTGTTGTATATTAATTCAGAGGAAATTGGGGAGTCAACAAAAGAAGAAAGCATTGAAAGGGTGGAGGAAGAGTGTAGTTCTTCAGAATGTAAAATTCCGAAAGCAGATACTTGTTCAGAAAATTGCAATCCTGATCCTAAAGGAATTGTAGACAAAGTTAATGAAATAAGTGAATGGATTAGAAAAATTAAAAGTATCAACTTACCAAAAATGTGTGTAGAATTTGAACGAAGAACTAGAGAATATAAAGATGAAACAAATTTTGAATGTTTGTTTTTGAATTGGGTTACTCAAGAAATATTGACTAATCCACTAAAGAGGGACAGTATTGAACAAGTTATTTTGAGAAATGGGAAATTAATTTACGACGATTTAAAGCTTGAATGGTTCTGTATAAATGATAAGAGATATTTAAATGTTTATTTTGATATTGGAGTTCTGAAAAGGATTTCGTTGTGGATTAGAGATTTTCTAAGATTTTGCAGAATAAGAAAAGATTTTTGTTGTTAATGACAAAAAAAAATGGAAATTTTTTGGTGTTGTTTATTTACTTTAAAAAAAATCTCTTGAGACTTTCTTCTATCCCACACCCTTTTTTTTTTGTTTCATTTCACCCACCCTTTATTTATTATACATACCACCCTTATATCCATAACCAGTTCCATAACTAGTTTGCATCCTTACTCCTTCTTCCATGCCTTTTGATACATGTCTTCTTTTCATGTAGCTGTGTCTTTTATAGCTGTATATTCTAAACAATCTGTACACAAGATAGGAAAATCCACCAACTATACCACCAACTGCAGAAGCAGATAAAAACCAAAATGCCATTCCGACTGGACCTCCAGTACCAGTATAAATAGCATTCATAATGTTCGACACGAAGAAAACAAGACTGACTGTTGTTCCTGAGGTAATAATGTAAGTAGCACCTGAAATAATAACATAAGCAAGACCCTGAGCCAATCCATAATAATCATTGATATAACTTCTGTTCTGGAATTTATCCTTACCAATCAAATATACTGATGTCTTCCATGCCAACAACTTGTCAGTTGTTCCAAGGTAGATCATAACTAAAATAGCAGTTCCGAACATCTCAGTAAACCAAGCACCAACTGCACTTGGAGAAAATGGGATTGGGGCTGGAGGAACTGCTAATCCTGGAACAAGCCACACTCCAAGTGCAGTTCCGGCCATACCTCCAGCAACTTGTATCAATGAGAAAATTATTCCAACAATTGCATTAGGAATAATCCTTCCAGTAAATAACCCATAATCATAATAGTAATCACCACCTGATTCCTCAGTCTCACACATATATCCCATTGGATATGGTCTCATCAACGGACCTTGACCGGTAATAAATGATCCAAATAAACGAGCAATTCCATAGTGAGCTCCAGAAAGATACCATCCAAAGTAAATTAGCGCAATCATTATAACTCCTACGCCTACTGAGCCAAATGGTCCAAATATGGAAAGAAGTACATAAATAGTGAGGATGACAGCAGATCCAAAAAATTCAGTTAATCCAGCAGCTATGTATTTCTCAATGTTATAAGGCATTTTTTTTTCTTTTACAAAAAACTTTCTTTTTTTCTGTATTTACTTTTCTACCTTCTTATTTCTTAGTATGTTATGGTTGACTCATGTAAAAAAACCTAAATATCACTTTTAATTACTTTTTGAGATATATCTTATTTGATCATCTTCGATTTTTCATAGATTAAGTCATTTTAGAATAGGGTAAAAAGAAGTGCAGAATTTTGATGTGGATTAATGAGTATTGGACAGGCCGAGTAATAAACAAAACAGTTAAACAGTTTTATTTAAACTTTTTTACCTTTATTCTTCCAAAAAAAAAGGTAGGAGGGAAGACGAAAGGAGAAAAATGAATCCTGATGAAGAAAGTGTTCAAATTTACATGATAAAAGACTTTTTCCTGAAAAGAATATGGAGGTCCATAGTTTTCCATTTCTTTTCAATGTGGTATACAATATCTAGCAATTACAATTATTACACCGTGAAATATGCTTGGGTAAGAAACTGTTTTTGGGGGTTAATTGCAATTCTCATCCTGTATTATTTATACAAATATGGATTTCCATTCATTAAAAAGAGAAGAAGAAAGGGATTTTTTAGAAAAAGATACAATTATGATTCGTCTGATGACGATGGATCCTCATCTGATGAATCTGATGATGAAGAAGAATAAGAGAAAGATTTAAACAACAATTTTGTAATTTTCAGACAATTTGGTATGTAATGAAACGTTGTAAAAGTAATTAATATAACCTGGAGCTTTCTTTGGATCTTCCTCTTCCTCTTTTTCTTCGTAAAATATATTCATTGTGAGATTCAACAAAGTTTCGAGCCCTCCTTCATCAAACTTATTTATCTGTCTCATATTAATTGGATTTAGTACTTCTGTCATTTTACTCAAAAACTTTTGTCTTGTAATTTTCCTAAGCATTTCAAGATAAGTATCTTCGGATGTCAATTTGTATATTCTTTTGGCTTGTGGATTTTTCAACAATTTAATTCTTTTTAAATTGTAAACAGTACTACTTATCTCTTTATCTATCAAGAGAGAAGATCTGACATTGTAGAAAATGTTAACAACATTACTAATTTTTTCTACCACTTCTTCTGTCAATAATATAACCGTAGTTCTGACGGATGCCAACTTTGTCTTAAGTTGTTTAAAAACATGTCCATTTTTCTTTGATATATCAAAAAATTGTTTATTCCAAAGAAAGTGAGCACTTCCACTAGAATTTAGGATTTGTATTGTAGACAAATAGTGTTCATTAAACCCTTTACCTTTTGTTCTTATACTATAGTCCTTATCGTCGTTAAAATAGAAAAACAATCTTGTGTTTAGTTTAGTCAAAAACAATATTGTCAATTTTTCTGAACTGTATTCAGACTCATCAACTGACATGTCCATATCTTCAAGAAAGGCTTTGATCATCACTCACAACTTTTTTTTTTTCCTTCCTCCCTGAAAAAAAACTACTTTTGAAACTTATGTCAAAGACTAGGAAAAATATTCACAGAATAATATTTTAGTATACTTTTTACATCGAATCATACTTCAGTTTTTTTCACCAGTAATAATGGATGATCAAGAAGGAGGAGGAGGAGGAGAACTTTCAATTCACAGAAGAGTTAAAAAACGACGAAAAATTGTCCGAAATAGAGGAAGAGGAGGAGCACGGATTACTCCAAGAGCGAAAGTATCAAGAAGGAGACGATCTAACGAACATGATGGAGAAGTTTTACAAACTGTTTTGACTTTTGAATCAGAGTACATTGACATTGTCCATTTTTCTGGTACTAGAGGAAAACGTGATGTTTTTAGTGGAAAATATAGTGAAAACGACAATCCATTTGATGAGGATGAAGATTATGATGAAAATGATGAGGGTGGGTTGGCTGAGGATGAAGATGAAGATGCAGAATATGGATTCTTACAACCTTGGAACAGTCCACTAGTCATAACGATTGAAAATTCGTCAAAACATATTACTCACAAGACGAATTTTGATGACGAACAAGTCTTTAACATAAAAAAAGAACACAACTTGCTTTCTTTAGCAGAGAGTTTGAAAAAAGCCACTACACGCCTCAAACAACTATATGAAAGAGTTGTTATTGGGAAAAATGTGTTATTTCATGACAATGGAAATACCATTAAAACATTAACACAGTGTTATAGGAAATGGATCATTGGTTTTATGAGAAACTACTATGGAAATCTTTCAGTTGGAAATTCTGAAACAATCAATGAAGACAATTTTCTGATACATTTGAATATCGAAATATCGAGATCTCATAGAATTTTGATGGAATGTACTCACGGATGTGGAAGAAGGAAGAGGAGGAAAAGAGACAGAAATAGGAGGAGGGAAGATCTGGAAGTTGTTAACTTCTTTTGGTACATTCCATTTATTGGGGGAAACGATGATACTAATCCTTCAAGAAATGAAATTGAAATTTTGATGAATCTACCACCATTGAGTGAAACATCGTCTAACAATATGAAATTTTTACCGGAGTCTTTAATTTTGTTCAAAAAGAAAAAGTTCATGGAAATGAATTTGTTGGAAGTCTTGAAATCAATAACTTTAATCATGCAGAATCAACAGTTGGATGTTAAGTTATACAAAAATTACAGAAAACGTATTCACATTATGTACTACATAGAAGTGTTGATTAGTAGACTGGATGAGTTTGTAAATCAGGGGTTTGGAAGTGAAATACTTAACGTTGAGCAAATGAGGTTTAAATCATCAAGTGGAAACATGTTTTACTCAAATATGTTCTTCTTTCATATATTCAAACATTTATCGTACTTTTTGAGATTCAATTTTTTTGTACCAAAATTGTTTGACACGAGGTTTAAATATTTAAGATGCGAACATTTTTTTCAAGAAATCTTACAAAACGAGAAGAAAAAGGAGGAGGAGGAGGAGGAGGAGGAGGGTGAGAGTGATGATGATGAAAATATAAATTTTGGAATGATCAATGGTTATGTTGAAAACCTTACCTCATTTCTAATTTCATTCATTGAGGAATCTGTTTCTGGATCAGAAGAGACGATGTTCACCTTTTTCCAAAAAATGTCGCAGGAATTAATATTGTCTAGTTTGATACCAGGAATAATAGAATACAACATGTTGATTAATTCTCTAAGTGTTGACATGTGGGATAAATTTGTGATAAATATTCACAAGAGATCTGAGTTGTTGAAAAAATATATACCAGAAACTCACAAATTTATTGAGAGTTATACAATGCTGTTTGCCAAAACACTGAACGATAAGAATTCAAATTTGGTTTTTGACGACTTTATCAAAAGTTTCATGGAAGGATGTTTTTACAGAAGAAAAGGGTTTGAAGATTTGTTGATCAATGGAGATTTTGGAGTGTTTAAACATGACACTAAACAAAAGTTGAAACTTAACAAAAAGTTACAATATCCGTTCATGTATCCAGCTCAAGTTGTTCAGAATGTGACATTATTGTCTGCGTTTAGTAGATTATTTAACAGCATTTCATTTAGAAACAATCTGTTGTTCAATCAATGTGTTGTGTTGTTTCATGAATTGTATTACATGACTCCAAGTGCACTGAACAAGGTCTTTTGCAATAGTTTTAAACATCCAATTATTATTCAAACCAGTCCCATGAGATTCGATGTTCTGTTTAAAACTAAGTTTTATTATTGTAATCACGATATTAGATGTTCAATTACTACATGGATGCTTTTTGTTTACCACAAATGTAATGGAAAGATATTGAATACAAATATATCAGAGAATATCAAAGGTATTCTAAAAATAAAGGAAAAAAAGAAAAAAAGAAGAAGAGAAGTAAGTACAACGGAAAATATTCATCGTTCTTTAATGATGGTTGAAGACGATGGTGAGGATGAAACAACTTTTCAAGTTTTGAAACATACTGGAGATTTGGAACTGTCATGGATATTCAATCCAGTCAAAGTAATAGAAAAGGAATGTGACGATGAAATTCACAATGATTACAATCCAGAAGGATTTAAAACATACGATGATGGTCCTGAAAAAGAAAATTTACAGGGTTACGCAACTTATCAAGATTTGTCCAATATTATGAACACAACATCAAAAATGTATAAATCATTATGAAAGAGGTTTTTGTTTTTATTTAAACCTTAACAACATCATTCGTTCAAAGTATCATCAGGTAGAGAAGGGGAAAAATGTTGCAAATGGTATCCATCCCGAATATGATTGGTATTCCCAATCAGAGATACGTAGTACCATCACTACTTGACGAAGTCCAAGTTGCGACCGTAATTGAAATAATGAGAAGACCAATTTATGTAGTGAATATGAGACCCTACAGAGGTAGAAATCTCGACCTTGGTATAGAAATGACAATCAATGGTGTTAAAGATCCCAAACTTATCAAAATGATTACAGTATTCTGGTTACCAGAGATAAAGTTTAAAGCAAGAAATTGGTTACTTGGGTTCGGAATAATACCATACAGGATAGATAAAAATAACAAATTTGTACATCCCAAAATAATCGATTTTGATACTGGAAGAATATTCGTTTCGAGGGATTTGAAACTTAACGAAAATGTGTATCTTTTCCAATCTAATTACAACGAAAAAAATACTGGAAAATTCAAAACATCAACGATGAATGGATTTTTGGAATATGACCCATCAGTACAATTTTTCGTTGTAAAATCAGAAGCTCCTGATCATTTTGGACAACTGAACTCTATGCTTTCGACGTTTTTTGATGATTATTACATGCTCTTGAAAAACAACGCATTTTGGGAAATGACAAATGAAAAAAAGACATGGAGGAATGGGGTCATTCAAGAAAAACCAGTTTCTTCTAGAGAACAAATGGAGTTTATAGAAAGGAGATCCAGAATAACAATAAACGCTGTTAGTAGGCAGAGTAATCGTCCTGGGACAAACAGAGGTGGAATACGAAACACAGAGCCTGTGAGAAATGAAACAAATCAAATTGCATTCGAATTATTTCCAGATAGATTTAGACCTCCATTGGAGAGGGATGGACTAATTTACTTGCGTCCCCTGCAAGAATACAAGGAACTTAGAGTTCAAGATCCAAGTTCAAAACCAGAGGATTTAGCAAATAGATTTGATAGAAAATTGGCTATTGCGCTTGGAGTATCTTTCAATCCATGGGATATTGAAGCAAGAGGGACGATGAGTGACGTTTTTCTCATGAATTCTCAAAGTTTGATGGCTACTACAGTCAAAAATGAGTTGAAAATTTATCAAAATTTGATAATTGAATGGTATTGGAGAATACTGGGTCCATATCACATTCCTTTAGTCAATGCAAAATTGAATCAAGCAAGGAATAAAGGTGAGAATCGAGGATTTCAGAATCAAAGAACTCAGAACAGAATGGGAGGGACAAATTTTGGTAAAAGAAATAATCCTTCGTTCGGAGGAAGAGGAGGTCCAAATAAAAATTTTGGTCCTCAATCTCAAAGAGGTTTTGGAAACAAAGGAAAGAAACTATCATTATTGAGACAAAAAACAAATCCATATCTCAGATCCCAAGATGTTGTCAATAAGTACAAAGAAAGAACCCCTACTTTTTTCCAGAAATCAAGGAATTTTGATGTTAGATTTCTCAAAATGACTACAGATATCAAAGTGAAGTTTATTAAAAGACCATTTATCCTGAGACCAGATCCTAAGAAATTGGAAACCATGTGGTTTGGTGGAGCAATCAATGACGATACTTATTGGGAAACAATGAGTGATTTGTATGGGGTTCCACTACAACCAGTGTCAAGAACACAGTATATGTCAAATTTAGTCCAAGCAAACAAACCTATAATGGATATGCAACTAGATATGCAGAAAAAACAAATGGATATGCAATTTTAACAATCTAAAAAGGAAATGGCTGAAAGACAGAAAATGATGATGAAAATGGGTGGAATGGGAATGGGAGGAGGAGGAGGTGGTGGTGGTGGTGGTGGAAAACAAGGATTTGGAAGTGGGGGACAAGGATTCGGTGGAGGAAAAGGAGGAGGACAACAACAATTTAGAATGATAAATTTTCCAAATATGTTCGGGGGTGGTGGTGGTGGAGGAGGAGGAGGAAATAAAGAAGAGAAAATATTCCAACGAAAAAGAAAGATTTAACTTACAAAAAAAACAACAACAACTCTTTCCACTAAATTTGTCTATTCATATATTACATTTTTTTATCTACACATCTCTCCTACACATCTTAGTTCTTATAAATTTTTTTATCTTTGAATAATTCATTGCTCCAAAAAACATAAGAATACCTCCTACAACCAAACAAATAATAAAAATTGTTATCATTTTAAATCCACGAAAATTAAGATTTTCTTTATGCCTTACTATCCTTTTCATATAGATATTGTTAATCAATCGTATACTTTTTCCTACGCTTTTTTGTCTAAAAAAGTAAATGTCTTATTTCGGATGATAAAAAAAAGGGCGGGGGACAAAAAAATTAAAAAAACGAAAATGAAGAGAAAGCGAAGGAAAAGAATTGTTAGAGAGTCTCTGACCAAAAAAAAGAGACGGAAAGTGAGGAAAAAAATAAAACGTAATAGGATGTTGCCGATTAAGAATGATAATATCATAAAAACATACATTATCAACATTAGACTCATTAACAAGAAGGTCACTATAATTGGACGAGATTCTAATGGATTAAGGTCTGTTTGGTCGATTGACAATTTTCATCCATATTTCTATTACAAGGGAGAAAATGAAAGTTATTCGGATTTTGAGGATCTGGAAAACGAATTTATTCAAAGATATTCAAACTGCTTCAAGTTAAACCGTCCCAATCCAATTAATATCAAGAAAATCGAACATTTGTACGGAAAGGCACTATTTGGGTATGAAAAAAGGAAGAGTAGGTTTTTGAAGATTTGCTTGGTCAGTGAATATGATCGTATAGGATTAGTTAATTTGATCAAATTTCGTAAGCTTCCAAACATGTTTGAAACATCCGTATCTTCACTGGAAAGATTTTTGGTAGACAATCTTAGAATCAGACCTGGTATCTGTATAAAACTACCAAAGGGTGAAATTAATGGACTCAAGAACATAAATGAACACTACATTATAGAATATTCTGTATTCAAGAATGCGATTGAAAACGAGAATGGTATCATTGAAAATGAAAGGATGAAATTTGGAACTTATCGTATAATGTCATTTAAGCCATTTGTTATGAATAATGGTGAAACTTATCCAGTTGCTAAAATTACCGACGAAATAAAAAGGGAAAGATTCAACGATAGTTTGACAAAAACACATGAAATAATTGCTGTTGTTTGTGTAATTAAGGATTATTCTGTTAAGTATGAGAAAGTTGTCAGAGAAAAACGGGTTATTGTTTCTTCCTGTTATGTTGAAACAAAATACATCAACAGCTCCGAAATGAAAGAAGTTAAAAGGGAAAAAAATGGTGTGATCAATGACATGGAGGTTTTCACTTTTAATGGAAAGGATAGAAGTAAGAATGAGATACAAGTGATTCAAAAGGTGTTATACATTATGAAAACATGTGACATTGTTATTGGATTCAAAGTAACAGACCCGTATTGTGTTAATTCCATTCAATATTTTTTGGGAAGACTATCTTTTTTGGGGAGATACTCTACTTTTTTGGATAATGAAAGCTTGATAGAAATAGCTGGATTATTGAAACCTAAGGGAGATTTTAACAAAAACTGTGTTAATCCATTCAACTATACCATTTTACTTGACATACTGGAATATGCCAACAGGAGAGATTATAAAGAGATCAAAAACGATTGTTTTGAAAATGTTTATATTTACTTCATGAATGAAGAGGTTGATTCTGATAGAAAATCTGAAGAATATTATGAACAATTGCAAATAAGGAAAAAAAAGCCTCTTGATACATCTATGATTGCAATAGACATATTTAAGGAAGGGTTTGAGTCTTGTGGTTACAAGTTGAAACTGTTTTTCCATCAGAAAATATTCGAAAATATAATGTACAGATCTTCTGAATGGGGATTGGATGCAAATGAAATTTGGCTACCTGGCTCAACAAAAATATTCCGATTCAGATTGCTACGAACACTCTCAAAAATGAAAATTGAGGAAAGAGATGAACAGTTGAGAGACGAAGGAGAAGTTATTGAAGACAAGGATGTGATGACGTTCATAGTCTGTTCTTCTGAAAATATGTTTCATGCGAGGAGGAGATCAGATAATTGGTACATAGATACATCTGACAGTTCAAGGGGTGGTAGAATCCTAAAACCAGTGTTTGGATTGGTTAATAGTCCAATAATAGGAGTTGATGCAGATAGCCATTATCCGACTGTAGTAATCAATCAAAAATTGGACTATACCAACATGTTTTCATCCAATGAAATAAGTGTTCCTGATATTCGAAACATGGACGTTTTTGAATACAAAATTGGGATGGGAAAGATTGGTTTTGTTCAAATTGCTGATAAGTATTTGCCACTAGTCAGAATGTTAAAGGAACTCAGAATGGAGAGAAACAGAATCAAGAGAGAATTGTCTCTACTCATATCATCATCACGAGAAGGAGATAAAGAGGTTGAGAACAAGATTAAAAGATTTAAAATTTTGGAGAAAGTTGTGAAAAGATCATTGGTTTCGTTTACTGGATGTTTATCGTCGACATTTTCGTTTATTTTCAGAAATAATATTATTGGAGAAACGATGAGGTCTATAGGACGAAAGGTGTTTGATTTAGCATGTGAAAAGGTGTCAAATTCGTGTGCAATATTAACTAAGGGTACTGATGAAACCTCCTCAGTGAAAATCGTGAACAAGTTAAATCTTGACAGAAACGTGAATGTTCAAAAAGTAATCTCATTCAAAGTTGTTGCTGGACACACAGACGGATTTGATATAATGGTTTCAAATGGAATTTCAGATGATTTGACTTGTGACGTTTTGAAAAACATTGGAACTCAAATCTGTTTTAGCATTAACATGATTTTCAAGAATACTGAATATAACGGACATCCAATGTTCAGGTACACGAATAATGACGTAATTATTACAAAAGTTTATGAATCTTCAAGTGATGGTAGTACTGAAAAGGAAATTCGATTCAAAGTGGATTATATATTGAAAAAGGCTATTTATTTTAATCCAAACTCGAAGATAACATTGGATTTCAATGATAGTATCAATTTTTGTGGATCATTCAACAATTTATTATCAATATGTGATCTACTGAAGAGATCGTACTTTACTGCAGTCAACGATGTTTTCAATGGAGTTTTTAAGTGTGTTGATTCTTACGTAGATTCCATTGTCATAGAATCAATTGATAAGGTATTATGTGGGAGAGGAGGAAAAGGAAATTGTGATGAGGACGACGAAAATGATAATATTTATGAAATTGATGAAATCATGGAAAGTTTGATTCAATATGAAAGAGCAACTGAGAAAATGCACAAAGAGAAACATCTTGACTCAAGGAGATATACAGTTTCCAAAGTGTTGAATCATTTTCAAAAGAAAGTCAGATACGAATATGAAATTCCTGCTGTGAATCAACTAGTTCCTTTCATTTGGATAAATATCAGTGATCGAGAGATTAGTGCTGCTAAAAAGAACTTGCTGTCTCCTTCATCATCCTCACCGTCTTCATCATCGAATTCTCCTTCGTCTTCGTCTCATTCTGCATTTCCAATTCCACCAGATTTCTTTGACAGTGGTTATCATAGAATAGATAAGAGAAAGTATGTTGAAATTATTGTGAAAGGATTGAAGAATCTTCAGAAAACTTCAATGGACAAAAGTAATTGAAAATTGTAATTTCGTGTGAGAGAAATTGTTACAAATAAACAAGAAAAAATAAGACGAATTTATATTATCTGAACTAATCATGTACATCGATAGAGATATACTAGTACATCAATAGAGAAAAAAAAAGGAAGAGAATTAAATGATTATTTAATGTCAGATGAATGGTAAAAATTGACTAATGAATAAAATTAATATTAAGGTTTTATATATTGACTCACTGTCCATTTAATTCTAAAAAATAAGGTCCAAAACAATCATATCCCAACAAAAAAAAACGGGGTGGACAAAAAAAAAGGAAAAAGAAGGAATGGCTTATTTAACTGATGACAGAGAATACCAGGATATCATCAAAAAAAGACGAAATGAAATTTTGCACAAATTCGATTTAGGATTTTGTCAAGGACAAACTATTGACAAGGAAAACATTCCAATTGATCAGTTGGATCATTTTATCAAGTTGGACAGGGAATTGCAAGGTGGAATAATTACTATCTATGGATTACCAGGATTTGATGGATACAAGAATTATGTCATACTGTTTGATGAAAATTCTCCATTGACAGAAAAAATTTTCCAACATCCTAAGAAGATATCTAGTGTCATAGGAATTTATGAAATCAAAAGTGGTAAATTCAGAAAGGTTAAAGAAGACGAGGAGGAGATTTTTGTTGATTTGATGTCTAACAAGAAATACAATGGCCCATCAATTTTTTACAGACTCAAAATTAATGGGAACAATGTTTCTTACATGGAAAAAGACAACAAAAAATGGTTCAACAAATTGTACAAGAAAGATTGGGCTTCATTGTTACAATCTAAGAATGGTGAAGAGGTGCTGGTTTCAGTCAATAGTTCATCTGAAAAATCTTCTCAGGATTTGGTTAGCATAATGAACAAATTGAAAAAGAGCAGAAAGATTTCATTTCTTGATTTTATGGCACTTCCATATTATGGTATTCACGAGCAATACTCAATTCGTAATAACCAGAGAAGTGCTTGGCAATTTGGAAGTTATATTGGATACAAACTTAAGGATAGTGATGACAAAGAATCATACATAGTTAATCCAGAACAAGAGACCCTTCCAAAACTTGGAATTGCAAAAAACTTACAATTTTCAAATGTTCTGAGATACCACAAGAATTTAGATCCAGTAGAATATCACAAGCATGTTGGGAAGATGAGAATTAAATCTCTTGGATTCCAAAGTGAAGGATCACCGTCGTTGAAAAGTGGTGGAGGATATTTACATGACCGAGAAAAGCATAGAGGGTGTATGGCTTATTATTGTGGAGTGACTCCGGATGAATTCTTTGAAGTGAATGACGTGGATTCTTACAGTCCTTATATGATAGCTGGATCTCCTAAATCAAATAAGTACTGTGAATTTAGTACAGAATGTACAAAATTGTTTGTTATTCCAGATGGGAAATTCGTTATTAATACTTATGAACAAAAACCAGGAAGTAGATTCCCAGCTACTGCATTTTACATAGACATTGATGAAAATGAGGATGATGAAATGGAAACTGAGGAGAAGGTGGAAATGAAAGACAAACGAACAAGAACTCGAATTGGTAAATCAGTTATGTCAAAGGCACCATTACTTCATTTACCATCCAGTCCTACTAATTTTGAAAAGAAGAAGAAGGATGAAAGTGAAAAGATTATGAAAATTGAAAAGAGAAATTTCTTTATTCCTAAAATTCACATTAGTGGAAAGAAAGCGAAGGGGAAATTAGAGATTGGTAGGAAAGAAGAGTCTAAGAAAAACAGTGAAGTTGATATTCTTATTGAGCAACTAATTGCCAAAGGAGTTCCAAAAGAAAAAATTGTTGAATTAAATCTCATTGGAAGTAAAATTTCAAAGGATAAAGTTGATAAAGATAGTAAGAAAGTACTAGAAATGGACATTACTCCCTATAAGAAAAACCTCGTGAGTATGGAAAATTCTGAAAATCTTCCTACTTGTTATAACAGAATTCTTGGATATGAAAATCCTATTGAATCAAAAGTTTACAAACACCATTTGCTTTGTGTATCTTAGAAAGTTTGGAGTTTGATTGGGGAGGGATGGAAGAAGAAGGGAAATTTATTTTTTTTTGGATAGATAACAGAATTTAGTATACAAAAAAAAGGAAGGAATGAAGGAAGAATACATTAATGTAATAAAAAAAATGGTCTTTTTTTTTAACCTACAACAAAATATATCGAATATATAACTATTTTTCATCCTGTTTGTTTCATAACAATACCAAAATGTCAAAGAGGTCACGAAAAACCTCTATTGTTAATCAAGAAAATAGTCGTGGGGGACAACGCCCTATGGTACGCAAAAGAAGAAGAGTAATACGTGGAGTAATAACCTCAGGGGGAGGAGGGAGGAGGAGGAGGAGGAGTAAAGGAGAACAAGTTCAAAAAAGGAAAAAGAGGAAAAGAAGGAAAAAGAATTCTCCAAATTTCGATGGTACTTCTAGAGATGACATTGGATTTACTAGTATTCCTGGAAGTTATGAACAACAATATATTGTGGAAGAGGAAGAAGAAAGAGTTCAAGACGAAAGGGTTGTAAAAAACGATGATGATGAAATTATCGAAATCCCAATAACTATGGACGATTCTGATGATGAAGAAGCTATCAATTTCAAAATAGAAAATTGTCTGTTTTGTAAATTATCAGATGGTGAAAAAAACGAGTTGTCGATTGATTCTACAATAATATTGGATGTTGAAAACAGAATGAGGAAGGCAATTTTCCTTGGAAATGCAATTAAATGTGCAAAGGGATGTGCTAGGGATATTAACGAACTGGTTATCAAGACATACAATGAGGGTATAGAGCATAATCTGAGCTCTTCTTCTGGTAAGAAGAGATCTAGGAGGCTTACTTGGAAATGTATTTTGAATCATTTCAATCATGTTCAAAAACCTCCATTTTGTTACAAAAGGGACCTGGATATGTTAGACAAAATGATTCAAAATACTTACAGACATGAAATGTATTGTACAAGAAACGATGGACCTTATGAAATTGATCCTAGGAACAATAAAAGAGTTAGAAAAAGAGTTACTCACGTCAATTTAGATGCGGTGAAATTGGTTACGCAAATGATTGATAAGAAGGTTCAATTGAATATTAAAGTTAACAAAGAATTTTCGAATGGTGGTGGTGGTGGTAGGAGAAGAGGAGGAAACAGTAGATATTCATTTGCAGATAAAGTTTCAAAAAACAAAAAAGGAAGGAAATGAGATAATGTTAGGAGAGAGAGAGAAAGAGGGGAAAAAGGTTTCTTTACCAATAAATAAGATTTTTAAAATATAATAACTTCATATTACCGTATTTTCAAATATTACCTTACTGCTACCCAAAATTGATAGTTGGGGGAGGTTTTTTTTTTGTTAAAAAACAATGGCAGAAGCATTCAACCAGAGAGATTTTATTGAAAACTTTAGACGTGGAGGAAGAAGAGGAAGGGGTCGTATCAACATAAGAAATTACATGTCTTTCACACCATCATCTCAGACTCCTCAACTTGGAACTAGAGGAAATATTGGACTTAACAGAATAAGAAGAAGAACTACCACTGGGGAAATAAACATTCAAGGAGTTAGGGAAAGTGGATTACCTGGAAGAAATTTCCCAGGAACTCTAAATCAAATTCAAAAATTTGCCGGAAATCGACAACAACAAGGTCCAGCAATTGATTTAAGATCTTTATTTCGAGCAACTTCAACTTCTGGTGAAGACGATGATAACAAAGCACATCAAACTTTCATTCCAAAAATTTGGACTGAAGTTGGAACTGGTTATGATAAGGATATTCACACTGGAGATTTGATATTTACACTTGATGATGATGAAATTACTGAAAATCAATACAAAAAACCAATGAGATCTGTGTTGAATTTGCAACAAATGAATCGAGAGTTGTTTGTTAGAAAAAGACACGGTCTGGAGCTTGTTAGAAGGTATATGGCAAACAAAAAGGAAACAATCAATCCTAGTACTCCTCTTAGAGAAATTGTCATTGATTATGATACTCTCATGGATCACTTCAGAAAGGAAAAATCGAATTACATTGAAAATGTAGAGTTCAGAGATGATGAAATCAAGGCAACAAGGATAATGAAAAAAGTGGTTAAGGATTGGGAAGATGCTAGACCAGGAGTTATTAATGAACTGTGGACTTTATACGATAATTACAAAAGCCGCACAGTTTCAGATTTGGCAGAAATTTTCAACAAGTATTTGGCATTCTTGAGTCCAGAATTGATTAGATCAAAGTATCAATTTATGGGAGTACAGGTTGATTCTATGAATCAGGTACCTATTAAAATGGGAAATTACACAAGAGCTGCTACATCAACAGTTTTAGTAAGAGGTCCAGAATATGTTACAAACATTTTTGGGGAAGCTGGTTACCCAGTTGGAAGAGTTGCAAAACAATTTCCAATGAATGGTATACATTTTAATGAATTACCAGAAAGAAGTATGATACCTTCTTTGGGTAGAGGAAACAAGCTGCATATTGTATTGATGAATGTATTACCAAAAGCTTGGCAAAAGGAATTGAATAGAGATATGGATGTTCCAACTAGGTCCCACCCACTTAGTTTTGTTCCAACATGGGCAGTTCCTGTTATTGGTCCAACTAAATCTCATTTGTTGTGTGATTTGGATAATGAATCTCCATTTGTTGAATCAAGTACTATCAAATACGATAATCCGTATAATCTTGGAACAGAAAAATCTGAGAAAATATCTACAAGGTTTTACTATACTTCTGCAACATCATGGCACATTGGAAAAGTTATGGATATAATGGACTCAAAAGTGAAACCTGGTGGTTTTTATCCAAGAGTATGGGGAGTCAAAAACTACGATTTGTCTTCAACTGGATTAACGGATGTGTATAAATCTAGAGAGGTTGCTGGTTTAGTCAAAATCTTTATTAAAGGTTGAGAGAGAGAGAAAAAGGGAATGGATACAGACCATTTTTTCAACCAAAGTAAGAATGAGTTACTTTGAGAAAGAAAAAAAAAATAGAAGGTTGTTAATGAAAATTAATTTAAAGAGGAAAAAAAAAAGAAAGAAAGAGAGAGGGGGGAGGAAAAACAAAAATTGTGCTTGTTTCAAGGAAATAAATGATGTATTATCAATTCTTCTTCTTATTTTTTTTTCACTTTAATATCCCATATTTTAACGGAAGAATACTGGTATTAATTACTGGAGTTCAAGGTTCAATTCCTTGTGGGATTCTCTTCTTTTTTTGAAAATGCACTTTTTTTTTTCCTCAAAAACATATGTCTAATCAGTTCTAAATAGTAATATACAAAACAAAAATTGAAAAATATTATACGATTACCCTACACAAAAATTAACAAATAATAAGAAGTACTGAGTAATAACTCGTAAAATAATTACATTTTTTTAAATTGAAGAATTGAAAATGCGAAGAAGAAATCCGATATTATTGCAGAGAGGAGGAATCGTGAGAGAACGACCATTTTTATTGCAGGAAACTCCCTTTATTCAGAAAAGAAGGAGATCTGGACAACCAGCTCCAGATAGAGAAAGGGCTCCTATTTTACACGGAATAAATAGTCCTCAAATGGATCAATGTACTGTTCATACAAGTTGTTTTGTTGCTCATAAGGATCACAGTATGAGAATTGCCTACATAGCTGGTGGGAAGCAAAACTTTATTCCTGGAGGTATTGCTGAAACATCGAAATTGTTTTCGATAACCAAAGGGGATCCGTTGTTTATTCAAAGAAAATTCTTACTTGGAAATGGCAAAGAAAGTCCGTTTGTTTCTTCAACTTTGAATGGAATCAACCACAAACCGTATACTTGCAGTGAAGATATGGATCATGATTACATCTATTATGGAATTTCTGACGATAAATCTCAACATGGAGAAGTATCTACCAACAGAATGAAGATTACTGTTCAGCTGAGTAAACACGGAACTGTTGTGAATAATGGTCCAGATCGTCTTAAGGGTGGAGATCTAGTCAGAAGAGGATTTCCTTACTTTAACAAGAATTCTAGTCAAAGAGGTGAAATTGAACCAAATTTGGAGTGGATTAATCATCACGTCAGTTCTATTCATCCAGACAATTACAAAGTAATGATGCAGTTGAGAAAGGTTACTCCATCATACATAACAGATATTTACAGGGATATTTTTTACAAATTGTTTAACGATTCTGAAGATTTGGCTCAAAGAGAAAGAGGTACAAGGTATTATCCAACTGAAAGACATATGAATCCTGAAACTGAAGGTAATAGAAGGAGTATTCTTACTACATTGGATAGAGCGTCAGTTTCTTGTTATCACAACATGTGTATAGTTGGAATGCAATTTCTCAGAACTCTTATGGATCAGGGACTTATAACTGGTGTTGCTGATGCTGCTGCTGGTGAAGAATATAATTGGGAAGAAGCAGGTATTAATCCTAATGATATTCAAGTAAGAAAGTTTGCCTTTATGCAACGGATTGCTGGACAAATTGGATTTTTCAAGACTGAAGCCTACAAAACAGCATACCCAGAAAATGACGAGGCTAACAGGCAGAGAGAATCAAATACGATTCAAATGTTCTTGACAAGATACTTCCATCCATGGACACCTCAGGATATGAAAAGTAGAAACAGAGCTATATTGATTGATGAGGCTGGAGGAAGATATCACAACCATTTTGTAAATTTATTGTTGGAAGGTAGTAAAATTGGAAAACATGAAATTAATAGTGTATTGTCACACAGAATGAGAAGTATAGTTGGTATGATTTCAAAAGGAGGTCCACCAGGATCTCAGGTTGATGGAAACTTTGGTCTTAGACATATTTACTAGGGGGAGAAAAAAAAAGGTGAAAAAAATATGTAAGAAGAAAAGAGGAATGGATGAAATAAGAAGAATTTTTTTACTACACAAAAAAAAAAGAGGTGGAGAAAGAAGAAAGAATCCTTTTTTTATTCATTGTTCCATCTTTCTTTGCTTTTTTTTTAAAAAAAAACTGTCTCAAAATAAAGGGAAAATTTTTTGTTTTTTTTGATGCATAATCATACTATTAAATAAGCAATCACAAAAATTCCAATGGAAACACAAATGAATATCACAAAATTCGACACAACTCGTCTAGCTTTCATAATACAACAACAGTAACAATAATAACAACAAATCACAATAAATGATGCAAAAAATATGAAATTCCAATAATAAGCCAAATAATAGGACGGATCAAAATGATTTACGATGTTCACAACAAAATTACTTAAGTTTTGTATTATTTGTAATGCTTTAACCAAAATCATAACTTCCTCCCACAAAAAAAATTAGACGGGGGTCTAAAAAAAAGAGAAATTATGAAAAGGAGGAGGAGAAACCCGATCATAAAGGATAAGAGACCAAAGAAGAATGGTAAAAGAAAATCGAAAGGTCAAGAAAAAATTAACGAAGGAAACAATTGGTTTTCCTTGAGGTTTTTCAAGGATAGGGACATGTTACCCGCATCTTCAAAAAATGTTAATCCAGTCCGACAAGTGTTCAAGGAAAAGAAAAACTTGGAGGAAAATGCAATAGTTGATGGTTTATTCGCATTTGCACACGAATATATCAGTGGAGGGGCTAAGTCATATGCATCAATGAATTTGAATGCCTTTTTACATGAAATGAGAACTTTACAAGAGGACAACATGAGATTTCATGAAACGATTTTCGATAACAGATTTGTCAAATTGAAGCTTGACATCGAAACTGGAAAGGAGAACAATGAGGATTTTGATTTTGTTTCTTCCATAGATTATTTAATCGAGCACTTGGTGGAATTCTTCAAAGAGAACAAAATCAAGTGTGAAAAATCTTGGTTTGTTATCGAAAATGCAACTAGGGAAAAAAAGTATTCTGTTCATGTGACAATGTATAAGGGTATATGTTTTGAAAATGTGGATACTTTGGTTAAATTTATTCACAAATTTCAATACTGGTTAATTCAAAGGGAGGTTACGAAACTAGAATTAATTAATGACAAGGAAGATGAAACCTCCTATGAAAGTACTGAAGATTGTAAAATGGTCTCAATCTTGTCTCGATCAAGTTCTCATTATGAAGAACCTTCTTCAGTCCCACCATTTTGTTCAAATGATAATGACTCTACTGTTGATGTTGGTAATGAAAGATACAAGTTGATCTCTATTTTCAAGAGTATTATTGATTTAGAGCCACTTACTCACAAGAATGGAACATTGAGATGTTATTATTCAACAATTGCAAGTGAGATTAAAAATCCAGATGCTAGATTACACATATCCAAAATAATCGAAATCCCAGTTATATCGGATGAAAATCCATGCAAAGTTGATGAAGTTGAAAAACATTTTGACAGATTGAGAAAAATGGATGAAGAAATGATACCTCACTGTTTAGCACAATGTATATTTCCTGAAGTTGATGGTATTCGTACCAAAATAATATCATTGAACAAGAGCAGAGATTTGAATGAATACGACAAGTACAGAAAGAATATCAATGAAAAAATTACGTACTACACATTTTTAATGTACAGATTGTACAATGTTCCAATTGGAAAGGGTATGGTTAAAAACAGAGATTCATTTATTTCATTTGACAGACTCAAAGACCTACACAATGACGATCAAAACGAAATCTTCTCCTTCATTCATTCATTTGTTAGTGGAAGTAGAAGAATCAATGGAAATGACAATAGAGGAAATACATCTCAAGACATTGAAAAGTACAGATGTAAAATAGTCATTTATGAGCATGACAATCAAGAATTGTACGAATGTGTCAGAAAGTTACTGAAAAATTACGGAGTTTGTCCTTACATCCAAGGTGTATTCAAAGAAGCTCAAGATCCAAAGTTGAAAATTTTGAAAATTAACGAAAATTGTAGTGCTATCATGATTGGAGTCAAAAACACTATTTGTGAGATTATTCAAGTTAATGAAAAGAGAAGACATCAAAAACACACTTCAGGACATTACAATCCAAGTGTTTTTTTCAAATTGTTATTGGACAGTGGTACCTGCTTTCAGAAATGTTTCAAAACGAAGTGTAAACAAAAGAGAGGACATCAATTTTACATTGGATCAAATTTGTTTAGTAGAATAATATCATTGACAGTTGAAAATGAAGGATTTATGGAATGGTTCAAAAAACAAACTTGATAGAAAAAGATAGTTTTTTTTAATTATATGTTTTTCCCTTTTACTATATTTTTAAATAACACACACACACAAAAAAAAATGAAGAAGAAGAAAGGGAAAAAGAATTTGTTCTTAATTGGAATCAGTGATCTCGTTAATCGAAGGACCGTACTTGATTTGAAAACTTTTGTTGATCCTAGTGACATAGATCCAAATTTATTGCGAGATATTTATATTTATCCACCAACTGGTCAACTAAATACCTTGGATAAACTTGCTGCTGCAATCAAGGATGTCAAAAGAAATATTCTACCAAGACTCCATAACACAATTATACCACAACTCCTTTATCGTTTTTCCTTAGTTGGATACGGAAAGTATACTCTTTATGACGTAACTCAACTGTTGATGAAAAAGTTTAGAAGAGATGAAATATTAGAAGATCCCTTGGATCCTACAAGTAGTAGAAGACTTGGATTAAATGAAAATGAACTTGATTTGCTCAAATGGATGATAAACGAAGAACCTGGTTGGTTCTTCAAACCTAATGATACTTATGAATTTGTGAAAGACCAAAGATGTTTCGTTTGGAACAGAAGAAGGGAGGTTTGGGAGCCCGCAATAGTTTTGAAAACGTGGAGAGATAGTAAAGATTGTGTAAAAGAAGGCGCGGATGTAGACACTATCATAAAAACACAATCTTCGAAAATTGTGAATGAAGATTGTTTAGCAGAATTAGGAAGAGAAAGGTTTCAAATAAGATACACTGAAAGAGGTACTTCAATGTTTAACCAAATTGCGTGGAAGGATCTTGGTAATTTGAGAATAAACAGAGAAGAAGAATTACCATTTGACGAGGATACTAGAATTGAGGAGATAGAAAGAGATACAGACACAATATTACCAATGTTGGATCGAATGAGAGTGACTTATATTGAACCAACTGAGTCCTGGGAATCCCAAAGAGCAAGTATAATCGCAATTAGAAATACTTTCATAAAATTTAAGTTTACTCCTAACCAAATATTTCGAAATTTCATAGACGAAATAAAAAACGGTGTTGGAATGACTAGAATTGCGTTTAACAACATTGTCAGAACACCATTACAAGCATTGACATTAAGGGAAATTCCTCAAGCACGAAGATGTTTCTTTTCAATGGATTTTTATGATGGTGGAATACTCGAAATTCCCAATGATGATATATTTAGTAGAATAGCAGATCTTCATTCAAATGGGTCAGTAGAATTCTATGCCATATTTATTGAAGATAGAGATCAAATTCACATAGATTTTGTTTCTTCTAATGTCGAACCACGTGAAGGAGAAGCAGAAGACAGATATAGGAGTCGAAAACGAATGTTTGAAGCAACTGCCGTGAGATTTCTCATAGTGAAATCACGACAAGCACGTGCAGGAGTAACAATAGAATCATTTCATGAAATGACAAATGAAACAGCACAAATGTTGCAAGAACAAGGAGAAGGTATATATGGAGCAGAAGGAACACTGAGAGTTGCTAGACAAACTGATGCTGGTATCATAAACAGGTATAGAGCACGATTGGGATATTTTAATATTCCAAATATGGAAACCATGAGCTTGAATCAGATTATAAATTATTTTGAACGTAGGACTGAAGAAGCTCGTAACGAATTTAATCGAAATAGAGATGAAACTACAAGACAAGAATCTGTTGCGTTTTCTAATATGGTACAAACATTGGGAAACGCAAGGATAGAATCTGGGAGAGTTTCAGCTGAAGAATCATTGGAGGGAACATCAGAACTCATTGAAGAAGAAGATGATGAAGAGGTAGAATTAGACCCTGAATTTGAAGAAGATCTTGATGATTTTATTGTTGATGATGATGAGGAAGAAGTGGAGGAGGAAGTGGAAGGAGGAGGAGAATTTGAGCCACTGGGAGAGGGGGGTGAAGTTCCACTTGCACCACCTCTTGGGGATATTCAATCAAGAGACAACGTTAAAATTAAATTAATAGGAACGAATGGATCTGGAAAGGCAGCTAGTGCAATTATTAGTGCTTTGAAGAAAATAATTCAACTTGGTAAAAAAGTTCCATGGAAAAAGGTTATAAAATTTTCCATGAAATTTGGATTGAATTTTTACAAAATTATGAAAGCAGTTCAACCAGACAATGAAGTTGTGAATGCTATTGATGATGCAAAACTTGTTGCAAAAAAACACAATTTCAATCAAGAGTTGCTAGATAGAATGATAAGAACAACAATTGAAAATAGTGCAAAAAAGGGGATTTCTATAACAAGGAAAAAATTGTTGGGACCAATAATTAGAGCAATAACAATGAAAGAAAGTCAAAAGGAAATACAGGGTCTTACTTCAGATCCGAGTGGAGCAAGTGGAGTGGTAAAAACAATTGCCTTAGATTCAAGGGTTAGTGAAGAAAAGGCTGTATTAAAAGACGAATTTGCAGATTTAAGAGAAGATAGAGAAAGAAAAAAAATGAAGGAAAGGGGAAAGGAAAGTGAAATATTGGAGAAGGGAACAACTTTACCAAGTGCTGCTGTTGTTGTTGTTACAAAGGAGCCAGAACCAAAGGTTGTTATACCACCCGCTGCTAGACCTTCAGGATTTGTACAACCACCAACAACTATTGTTATGCCAAAGGGTACAAAAACATTTGAAGTTAGAATTCCAATTACTATAATACAAAGGAATGAAGAAAAGAAGAAAATACTTGAAAATATTACCAAGAGACTTGAAAATATGGGTGAAATATTGGATGAAGACTAAAGTCCATCCCAACGATTTGGGTCTGACTAAAAAATTTTTTGTGAAAAAGAAGAAAGAAGTATGGAGAAGTCTTTTTTCCTAATATTTATTAGGACGTCCAGCTTAGGTGATTGTTTAAGAATAATGTGTTGATTTAATAAATGATAAAAAGTTTTCAATAGGAAAAATTGATATTGTAGAGTCGTGTATGTTACCCGCTGCATCTTTAATGCTTTAAAAATCTGGATTTTTCATCATAACTACTCTCCCTTCCCAGGCCGTTCCTTATTTTTTTTTGTGAAAGTTGGCGGTGATTTGAGTATTTTCAAGAAGATGAAAATGTCTACAAAGAGAAAACTTGAACCAGAGTCCGTTTTCATACCATATGATTGTCAAGAAGTTATACTTTCTTTCGTTCCATGGTATAACCTATTTCAATTTCTTTCTGTTTCAGGTATTACCAATTCAATGTCATCTAGAATAATCAAAATTCAGTTTGAAGAATTTGTCAAGAAAAAATTACCACAAATATGCTTTGGGCGTAGGCGTAAGGTTCAAAAAGGAGAAGTAATCACAGATTTATGTCAAACTTGTATTCACAAAGAGAAAAATACTGTTTGTTATAGCAGACCTTTTATTCCAAGAATGAACATGTGTGTTCCTGATGAAGTTGAAAAGTATAAAAAGTGTCCAAACATAGTGAATACAATTCAGAGACCAAGTTTACATCTAGGTATGCGAACATTTATTTCGACAACCGGAAGACAAGAAGACAAGAATGTTAAAGTTCGATTGAATCAAAACCCAAAGTGGTTGTGTAGAGCTAAGACTATAAACATTTCCACTAAGAACAAGTTTGTTAAACATGTCTACGGATTTATGGATGAATGTTTTAACCAAATGAAGAGCTGTTTCGTTTTTTCATGGACAAATCTATACATTTCAGAATCTGATATAAATGAATGTGAAGTATATGAAATTATAGAAATTGCCATTGAAAAATTTTCTAACAAAGGACACAATAACTGTAGAAGAGGGGATGTTATCGTATACTTTAATCCTCACAAGATGAAGAAGTTACAGAATTTGAAGAAATGGCTTATTCATTTTGGTGGAATTCAATATTATCAACTAATTAGGAATAAGTTGATATCTAAATGTCCAAAGAATGTACAATTTAAAAAATATAGCTAAAAAAAAAACAACTATTAAATTCTAACACATTATTTTTTACAACGACTAATTTCTCTCAGAATCTTATCCTTTCTATTTGTTTGTACCAAGATATCCTTTTTCCACAATCCTTTCAGAGTTTTCTTGTTTACACCAAAATAATATTCTCCCTTTCCATGTTTCAGATCCTTCAAAAATTCTCCATTATACCTATCCCCACATTTGAAAAAGTAAATTCCTTTTCCCTCTTTAATGTTGTTGAAATAATTTCCCCTATAACTATCTCCATTTTTAAAGATGTAGTTTCCATATCCATGTCTAAATACATCTTTCATTTTTCCAAAATATTTGTCTCCATTTCTATATAAAATCCTCCTATTACCTTTCATTTTTTTTTTTGATACGCACACACACAGAATATCCCACTGAAATTCAAAAAAAAATCTATGTGCTACTCTCGCTGCCCTCCTTCATAAATTAAGAATGAATTTATTGGAAGTATTACCAAACGAGCTTTTGTTGAATATTTTTATTAACTTGTCTCCACCTAATATTTATAAATCAATTGTTATGGTACAAAGAAAGTGGAAAGAACTTTGTAATGAACAATATTTTTACAAAAATTTGTTTGAATACACTTTTAATACAAAAATTTCTTCAAATAATGATTTCAAAAGTCTTTTCATCAATAAATATTGTTCAAATATATTTAAATGGAATTTAAACGACGATACAATGTCCGTTACAAATAATGGTTTAGTTTTATCTAAAAAAATTGAAAGTTTTAACGAGTGGAAGACTGTTGGTATTGACAAAGTATTTAATAAGAGAAAGAAATACTCCATTGTAGTAAAATATGAAATGTCTGATTCAAGTAAAGCCGAAAATTGTATTTTAGGATTGTATAATCCTACCAAATTTAGACCTGATGATGTAATTGGTTACAATTGGAATTCGATTGGATTGTATTTTTTTTATGTTGGTAACTTAAATTATTCAATTTTATTAGGGTCATATTAGATTCAAGGCTTATGATGTGAAAAAAATAGACCCAAATTTAAAATATAAAGTGAAATCGGGTAATGTTTTAAAAATGACAGTGGATTTTGAAAAAAACAACTTATCATACTATGATGTAAAGGAAGGGAAATTGCTTGTTTCTCATGATATATGTTTTGAGATGCCTCAGTGTTTTGGAGTTTCTATATTTTCAAATTCACAAATAATTACAATTGTTAGATAATATCCAAGGAATGTACGATTTAAAAAATATCGCTAAAAAAATCAACTCAGTTTTTTATTCTTTCTTTTTTTCCAACTTTAACTTCCTTCCTTCTTTTTCTTCTTCTCTTCTACCACTTTGACTTCCTCCACCTTCTTTTCTACCACTTTAACTTCTTTTTTCTCAGTTATAACAATCATCACCTCCTTTTTTTCCCCCTCCTCTTCCTTCTCCTTCCCTCTTTTCTTCTCTTGGTAAATTAATGATTCAGTCTCCATTTCTTCAAGATTTCTCTTTCTGTTCTTTGGAGAACCACCACCCTTCTTTACATTGGATTGTCTGAGGTTCTTAATTTGGTTCAACAAATCCAATCGTTTTGAGGAAAGTTGTTTTTCCATATACCTAACCTTGAGGATATCAGTCTCCTTTTCTACAATCTTTTCTTCTATTGCATTACATCTTTGCAAAACTTCAGCAAACTTCCCAATTTCCTCAATAGATTCAAATTCTTCATTCTCTTTATGACTTGGATTGGCATTTCCCACAGCTTTTTTAAGAGTTGTAAATTCAACTTTGTGCGCGTTAACTATTTTCTCACTTCCCTCACGTTCCAATCTTAAATCAGCTAAACTGGTTTCAATTTTCAACAAGTGATTTCTCAGCTCTTTAACTTTCCCATCTCTTTCAACTCTTCTTTGTTTTCTTTCTCTTCCAATTTTGGTCCTTCTGCTTTCATTCGCCATCCTACCCTTCTTCTTTTCGCTTTCCTTTTTTGCCTTTTCATTAAAATCATCAAACACTTTCTTCTGTTTTTCATAATTGTCAGACAGCTTCAGATTGTATTTTTTAAGAAATTCTTCTCCGCACATTTCTCCCCAACGATTAACTACAAATCTATTTCTATCCATAATATTCTTTTCATAGAATCTAGATTGTAATATAGCTCTGGTAGCAATAAGAGATCGTGGTACATCATGAATCCCGATAGGTTTATATTTGTTTTTGTAGGAAATGACACCCATTACAGCCGGAATCAACTTATCCATAAAATTAGCGAACGTGTTAGCAATCGAATCACAGAGTGTTTCCCATTTTGACCAAACTAAATCCACGAAACAAAAGCATTGGTTCAAGTCGAAGGTCAACATTTTCTCGTTGTACTTTGGGTTGTTTTCAATTCGTCCTTTATTTTTAACGTAAAGAGACAATCGTTCGATAGCAGGACTAATCTTGTACCAATATTTCTCAACGAGAGCATCTTCCGTTTTCATGGTTTCAGATACTCTTTGTGCTAGGTTGGACATTGCTACTGACGCACCAACTTCCATCTGCATTTTCCTCTCTTCAGCAGTTAATCGTCTTTCATTCACGTTTTTCTTAGCAGGCGGCGATTTAGCTTTTTTATTCCTTTCGTCACTCATTTCTTTCTTCTTCCTTTTTTTTTCTCAAAAAATTTTTTTTGTCACCCCCCCTCCCTCCCGAATTTCATTCTCCCCCTCCCCTAAAACAAAAAGAACAAGTGATTAAAAAGGGTTGCTGTGATTTAAATACTGTGAAAAAATTTGTGTTGAGTAATAAAAAAAAAGGAGAGGAAGCAAAAAAAAAATGAACGTTTTGTTGGATGTTTTTGAAATCGGAAGTAATTTTATCATACTTCTTCCAATCGTAATCCTATTTAACAGTAGAATGGTCGTGTATACAATTGCATGGATAATTGCTACAATTTCCAGTTTAATTTATCATCTATGTAGGATAGATGAATCAAATTGTTTTGTTTCACTTGATCAAGTAAGAAGTTTGGATCATCTACATGCATCATTATTGCTTATAATTGGTGCTTTAACCTTGGTTCATTTTATAGAAATAATTCCAGTCTACATTGAAATTATTATCATTGTTTCAAGTTACATCATCAATCTGATACTAGTTTTGGTGTTTTGGTTGAAGTTAATATATGTAGTACATATTGTGTCGGTTATTTATGCAATTACTATATTGATAACAACGCCAATTTATTTTGTAAGGAGGTATTCATTTGAAAATGGAGTGACAAGAAAAATGGCTTTTACGAAGATGATCAACAAGATAAGAAGTCGCAAAGCCTTTCTTTTTGGATTTACTATTGGAATTATTGGATTCTTGTGTTTTATAATAACACCATTTTTCGATAACGATATACTTTATCAGATACTACATTCATTTTGGCATTTATTGACATCTATTGGATATACTATTGTCGTATTAGCAATAAAAATGTGACATCAAAAAGTATTACTGAGTCAAATTAATTTAAAAATTAAAAGAAGAGGAAAGGAAAGGGAGGGGGGACATACACACTCACCCAAAAAAAATGAGTGAAGAAAGGAAAAAGGAAATAAAACATAGTGATGAGGAAGAGGATGACGAAAACAAAACTCCGAAATTTGTTGGTGGAAATGGATTTCTTAACAAAGCTGCAAAATTTTTAATTGATCACGTTCCTGGTTTCGACGAATTACCAAGCGCGAAGGATAGAAATGTTGTAAATGATATAGAAAAATCAAACACATTCTTTTGGGAATGGACGGATATAGGAAGGGTACAGCATGACAGGGAAATTGAATTGAAAAAGACTATTTTTCTGAAATACAATCTCAAGGAAGACGATGGAACCTTCGTTCTTACAAGTACAGTGAGTGAAGGTAAAAAGGTAGACAGTGTTGGTTTTATTATGCAACTGATCAAAGAGAATCATAAAGAAGGTTTCTCCTCCACTAATATTATTGCAGTATCAAAGATATACTGTTATTCCATGTTAAAAATACCTGGTGTTGATATTGACGTAAACTTCAGCTTGAAATTCCAAAACAGAAAAAAATCGATCAAAAGTTGTGTAAGAGTATCAAAATGGGGAAGTTCCTCAAACAAAAGTATACACACTGTATTTGATATTGAATCCTTTTCACAAGTCCTGAGTGTGAAAAAAATGTCTTATGCTGTTGGTAAAGATTACGTACTTGAAAGTATTCCAGAAAAATACGGGAAAGAAGTGTTGAAAACGGATATTAATGATATGCTTTACGATGAAAATCGAGATGGTGATAAGTTTTTAAGAAAGAAGAAAAGGAAAGAAGAGGATGATGTTTACAAAAGGAAGAAAAAAATCGTGAAAATGGAATACTTTCAAAATCATGGGGGATTGAAAATTCTCAAAAATTCGTTTTTGGGATATTGGTTGTGGAAAAACAGATTCAGATCATGGAGTTCATTATTCTCTACAACAAATTACAAGTTGAAATGTGACAAAAGTGCTATTGTTATTAATAATGGACTCTATCCAAGATTAAGATCAATAATAAAACAAGAGGTATTCGGAATAATGTCATATGTTGATGTGAAGAAGACATATTTGACTCCGATGGCTTCCAAAAGTGAAGAAAATGAGGATTCAGCAAAAAAAATAGATTCAGTTGTACACATTTCTGTAGATATTCACTATTTTATAATTGATACATCTGAAAATAAGGATGAAAAAGAACTTGTTCAAAAAATTTAAACTTTAACCCCTTCTTCTATAAATTCTTTTTCTTTAAATTCTTCCTCTAATGACCTCTTAATTTCTTGTTGCTCTTCATCTAAAACGTTCTCATCCTTTTCAATACTTTCAAATTCATTTAGTTCAGTATCAAAGCTAACCATTTCAGGATTTTCCATATACTTTTTCATAATCTTTTCTTTCAAACTAATAGCACTGTCTTCTGATAATGTAACATTGAAATCTTCCTTATCGAAGCTATCGACTTTTGGTAATAATGGAAGTTTAAGTAGTTGTTTGCACTCTTGAAATTCTGGTTCCATAACAATTTTGTTAAGTAGATTTCTTCCTGCGTCAGTTGCACATGAAAAGGTCCAGTTATTTGTCTTACCAATTTCACTTTCTATAGGATACAATATCTCACCCAGCATTTCTTCAGTTAATTTAACAAATTCTTCCGTTATTTGAGATTTCTCCTCAAAAACGATTTTAACTTCTGGTTTCATCCCACTTCCTGTTTTCTTTTTCTTACGAAACCCAAAATTTACAAGATCTCTCAATGGACTTCTTTTTTTTCTATTCTTTTTCTTGGTTCCACCCTTTTTCTTTTTTTTCTTTTTTTTCTTTTTTTTCTTCTTCTTCTTCTTTTTCTTCTTCTTTTCACCTTCAATCACTTGAATTTCAGTCTCATTTACTTCATTAATGTCTTCAGTAACATAATTATCAACACCACTCTCTTCATCACCCATTTCAAGTTTACTGACATAAACATTCTTTTTCCTTCCTTTTTTGCATAATATACAAAAACAGCAAAAACATGAATTAAGACATTTTTTGAATTTACCAGGAGGATGAAAAATCTTATCGTCCAAGTCTTCAAGTTTCATTATATCTGATGTGTTCAAAGACTGATATTCTTCGTTTTTAGGCACTTCGTCATTCAATTTATCAATTTCATCACCTGTCTCTTTTTTTCTCTTTCTTGATTTGCACTTTCCACAACAATGACATAAACGTGAGTGAATCCCGCCCATTTTTCTATTTTAAGAAAAACCGTTAAATAAAATGGAATATATATTGTGTAATTTAATTCAAAATTCGGTTTATTTTACACGAATTGTATATTTTGCCAAGTCTTTCGGATACATTATTCTCAAATATCCAACTGTCGTCAAAATATCTTTCATATCAGAATTTTTATGTGATGGTGATGATGTTTGAAGCATTTTTTCGTTCATTGTAATTGTTGAAAATTTATATCCACGTAATCCAAATTTCTCACTATCCAAAAATACAATCTCAAAATCTTTTTCACTCCAAATAAAAGTGTACGGATACAAGTTTGTCTTACTTTCATCTATTCCAGATCTTCTAGTTTTATCTTCAATGGTTATGTCTTTGTCAAGGATATGATATGGTAAAAACCGTATTTTACTGATTCCCTTTCCTTTAGTATTTAACCACTTCAAATAATTTCCACCACCACTACCACCACTCTCTATCATTCCCATCATACTTTCTTCTTGCTCTGATCCCAAAATATCATAAGAAATATTTTCACCAAATTTCTTGAATGGATCCCATCTCTGAACCAATCTGAAATTAGTATTTTGTACTTTGTATATTGGAAAATAAAAACCCATATCTTTACCACTTGTGACAATATAAAAACTTTCAGGATTCTGATTTATCAACATAATATCTCCTTCACCAGCAGTTCTTGAACCTATTTGATCGTTTGTAACTAATCTCAATGAAACTTCCTCTATTTCCTTTGAAGATATAATTGGACCAACAACCTCTCCTACCTCCTTCTCCTCTTCTTCAAACATTGGAGGTAGAACTTCTTTCTTTTTCTCCTCCTTTGTTCTCATACCTTTGGTCATACTATTTCCCATCTTGTTGTTTTACAGTAATTTAGTTGTTTCAAACTTTATATTAGTAAAATATTTATTTCTGAATTTTGTTTTAATACAAGTTAAATGATAATGAAGTTGAAGAAAGATGACAAAGTGAAAAATTTGGGGATTTTTTTTATTCAGCAAGTTTATTGTCAATTTCTACAACTCTACGATAACATGAACTCGATTTATTGGGACAATCCAATTCATCATAACATCCTCCCAGATTCTGAAGCAAGTTTCTATAGTACTTAAAGTACTTCCTCTCAAACGGAACGTTTATAACTGATCTAAAAAAACATAACAAAGCTTGTTGACGTTGAATATTGCCTATTTTACACAATTTTCTACTACCATCATTTTTCTTGTTTTTACATTCTCTACATCCTTTTATGTGCTTTGATCCTTGTGTCATAAAACTTACTCCCTTATCAAAGTAAAACTGAGCCTCTACATTGTAAATAAATGAATCAAACGGTTTGGATTAAAACTAGACATTTAAACACCTCCTCTTTTTTTTTCAATGAATTTTTTCCTACTATTTTCAGGTTACTTGAACTTGAATTTGATCAGCTGAAAAAAAATTGGTTAATTGAAATTTTTAGTGACGGACTGGTACGACTAGGGATGGAATGAGGAGTGACCTAATAATCCGTCCATCCGACATGCACACATTGGGGAAATTTTTTCAATATGCGCACAATGAATTTCATCCTGATCACATTGAAATTTTTCCATCCGGATGACAATGGAAATTTTCAATATGCGCACATTGAAATCCGATTTTCCATTATGCGCATATTGCCAAATGAAAGAACTCGTTGAGAGGAACAAAAAAGGTGGTCCATTGTGCGCATGTCGGATGTAAACGGGCTTATACTCGGATGATTTTTTCTCATTTTTGGTATTTTTTTTTCCAAGTACAAAATTTTTTCTGAATTTGAAGGAGTTTGCGACATCGCAAGGCCTCCCAAAAAATTCTCCGTCGCTAAAAATAGACCAAAAA
>Ga0114925_10000061_pt1 | contig 35279 bp, 44 predicted proteins | sample SumtaG_2_FD_87287 | JGI IMG/M metagenome (GOLD analysis project Ga0114925, IMG submission 87287) | Deep subsurface microbial communities from Indian Ocean to uncover new lineages of life (NeLLi) - Sumatra_00607 metaG | ecosystem: Environmental > Aquatic > Marine > Oceanic > Sediment | place... | reverse complement strand
TAATCGTCTGACATATTCATAATATGCTTTTCCACATATTACATTTACATTCTTTAAGTCTTTTACAAATAATTGCAAAGTAATTCGAATGTCATCTGAGTATTTTGTGTTAGTCAATCCTGAAGGAATTAGTTCAGCAAGTTCAGAAGCAACTCTAGTTAGTTTCCTTGCTTCTTCTTTGGCCTTTTTGTCTATAAATTTATAGATTGTAATCTTTCTTGTAACTTCATCAACTGATCTAGTACTTTTTTCAACTACTTGATATTGATATGTATCCTCTTCAGCTTCTGCTGGTTCTGGTAGAGTTGTTATTCCAGTCCCTTCTTTGCTTGCTTTGTAATATGTCTCGGCAAAACTTTTTATACTCTGACTAACTCTTGTTCTACTTTCTTGCATGAACTTAGATATTCCATCTAAATCATTACTTTTTAAATCACTCTGATATTTCCTAACCATTTCTTTTGAAAGATAATATAGTGCATTTGGTATTGTCTTTTCTCTAGAAAATAGATGAGTTCTGGTTAAATGTTCTAAAGCATATTTGAACAAAGCAGGATTACAAAACTCAATCTGTTTAAACATTAAATTTGTATAGTATCGTATTATGAAGAATACCATTGAAGTCTGAAAAGATGACTGATCTCTTTCTAAAAGAAAGTACTGCATAAGAAAAACGTAGAAGTTCGATTTTGGATCCATATGAATTTTAAATCTAGATTCTTTCCTTTTTCCCCAACGCCTTTTTGTAAAATCTTTAACATCTCGTTCTGTTAAACCACAGATTCGAAGTAATTCATGATAATGCTTCCTTATAGATGGATAGAAACATGGTTCGGAAAGTCGAGATAAGTTCGTACCGACTATCTTAGTTAGAGCACGTTTTAATATGGATTTGTTAATTTTAGCTTTTGAAAGTAATTCTTCCATTATAAAATCCTTACTGTAATACTGTCTTCAGTAAAATAAACATACTCGGGACCATATTCTAATAACTCTGTTTCTGTTAATTCGATTAGTTTAAAAGTGTAGAAAATACTTGACTCTGGTTTCACGACTCTACAATGGTCTACTCCGTCTACATTCTGGACTGTCTCATCTATCTCTGATCTATATATTTCAACGTTTGGACCAAATCTGTCACTAAACTCGGCTATTATAGCATCTCTTACAGCATCCGAAAGGTCACTGTAAGTACCCGAATAAGTATCTTCTTTAAAAACTTCTACATCTATTTCTAGAGGCATTTGGTAATCGGGAATTGGAATCCAACCTTTACCTGCAAAGATATATTTCGTATTTCCTATATAAAGTATATCATCAGCCACTGGTTCAATAAAGGCCCAAGTAACTGCTGTTGCGTCAGTACAATAAGCTATCTCGTTACCATGTCCAGACCAATCTCCTCTGGGACGATATGGATCAACTATATATCTACTATCTAATAAAGGACTGACTGGTGGGATATTTAGAATGTCTAGTATAGAGCCCTTAGTAACTGGGTTTAACTTCATATTCTCCATAGTTCCAGTAGTATTGCAGAATTTGACGTTAGCGAAGTCAGTTAACATCTTGTAACTTGCGAAGTCCATAGAAGTCATCATTACTTGAAGAACTTGATTCTCAAAGTCTTTCTTTATTATTCCATTATACCAACTTTTCTTAACTACTGGAATATCGTAAATTATTGTACTAGTAGAATCAGAAACTGTATTTGATCTCATAAAGTCAGTTAAATCTTTCCTAAAGACTATACTACCAGAGTATTTTGCAATTGCTGCATTGCTTGCATCATAGATTGTAAAATAATATGTTTGTTCGTTTGCTGGTACCTCTGTATAAGGGTTAATAATTAGAACAAAGTTATGTGCAGTTGTGTCGTTCGTCATATCATATTTCATACTAGTGGAAGCTACTTCCAGTTTACATGTAGTAAGATCTGCGTCTGTTTCTGTTGAATTATAATGAAGTTCAAAAACAGCAGTATTTCCGACTTTTGAAACAGTTAAATTATCTGCGTATAAATCGTAATCAGAGTTATAACTGGTCACAAGTGCTGGAGTTTGTTCTGCTGAATATATTGTATAAGTGTAGTTCGCAACTGAATTTAACAAGTCTATATCCATGTCAAATAAAGTTATATAGTCTACTCCACTGATAGATATAGTTGTTCCTCTCGGAATAGTTGTAGTAGTAATTGGAACTGTATTTTTTGCGTTTCTTGAAGGAACCATATTCTCTATTGTAGTAGTCTCAGAACCAAAAAGTAACGTTGTAAAAATATTTATTTCATTTACTTTAACATCGGACCTTTTTAGAACAGGTAAAGAGTTCGCTGCCAATGGGGAAGTAGGTATCACTATGTCGATATTTTTGTAGTCACCCCCTGATACTAATCTTCCAAGAGCAGTTAAGTTAGCAATCGAATTCTTCCTGATGTCTTCTATAGATTGTTCATCTTTTCCGTTAACAGCAGGAGATGGGTTCGTAACAATATAATTTACTATTTGAGTTGTGGTACCCGATGTTGTATATATTCTATCACCAGTTTTTATAGAACCAGCTATAACGTTTCCGTCTGCACCCTCGGTTTCAATGATAGTAACTCTTATAGTTGCCCCTGGTGTTGGCTGAACGCCTATTAGACTATTTCCGAAATAAAGTCGCTGACCTTCGTCAGTTCTTCTTGTAACATAACCTTTGTCTGTTGATGACATTAAATAAATACTATTAAAATTAGTCCATGTTGTGTATGCAGTATCTCCAGGATTTCGAATCTCGACTGTCATCTCAGCAACTTTCCCTGTAATTGGAACGTCAAGAGTTACAAATTGGAAGAGTGGTGTATCTTCGTCAATTTGGAATTCTTGTTCACTTGTTTTATATTGTCTTACAGGAAGAACGAAGGAAAGGATCCCATCTTCTATAGTGAAGGGAATATTATATCTCTTACTTCCTTCAGCTAAAACTATTGTAGCAGACGCATTACTAGTAATTGTGAGTGTTGTAGTATAATACGTTGTAAACTCTATATTACTACCAGCGTAAAACTTAAATCCTTCTGAAATTGTAAAAATAGCAGGAGAAACTTGGAAAGTTAGAGGAACTTTTATTAGAACATTTGCAGTTGCGTAGGACGCATCCTGAGATGTATATCCAAGAAAAGCAGAAAGGTTTAAGATTGACTCGGGTAGTTGTGCCTTTGTTAAGAAGAACTCTTTGTAAGTAGAAATCTGATAAAACATCAAATTTCCTGTAAGAGTTGAGATAATGTCTATCAAAAAAGAAAGGAAAGACGATTTCGTAAGGTCTACATTTTCTAACTCAAGATATGTTTTTACGTAGTCCGTTATTTGTTGTCTTATTGAGTCTCTCGAAAGATAAATTTGACTTGAAATTGATTGAGTCATATTATGTCCTCAAGTTATAGTAAATAAAAACCTGAATTTTCGTCGTACAAATCTTTTAGTACTCCTCTGAGAGTTTCATTTTTAGATAATAACTTTGTTAATGTTTCAGAGTCACTTAACGTATGGATCTTTTTATCGTATTCATAGAATACATGTGTTTCTTCTACTTGTTTGTCTATTTGAGTAGTCGTTTTACTTTGAAAAATTTCTAGTTTTAACTTCCAAAATCTTCTATCAGTATTTGCTGAAATCTCAGCACCAGTAACTGCGAATGTAGGATATATATCATTTGTTGGTCTTAAATATTCTTGTTCGAACTTGACTAGGTCTCTTGTATATGGAGTTATACCATAAGTATTTGGTATTACTATATTTGTTTCATTCTCTTTAATATAACCAATATCTTGTGCGTCAAAAGCTGTAGAAACTTCTTCAATAAAGTATATAGGAAGTAGTAAAATCTTGTTAAATTTTATTCCTGTAAGATTTCCAACTTCTTCATAAGCGCCACCCATCAAATCTTCATCTTCCCAAACAGTAGCTTGAGTATTTATATTGTAGTATGTAACTAAGAACGCGATTCCATGTTTACTATAATAATCGTAAACTAGTCTTTGATATTCATGAATATAATCGTAGATACGAGCATATCGTTGCATTCTTATTTTCCTCGTAATGATTTTAAACTTTTGTAAAAAGCCATTTTTCTAGATAATGTCATTCTCATAGTTTGTAAGTCTGATTCTTCAATACTTATATTTATATCTCCGTGTAACTTATATACTTTAGTATCTGAAGTACTTTGACTAGGATCGAACTCCAAACGTAGGGGAGACCTTATATATTTTCCAACCTTTTTTGGGACGATTTTAAACTCTGTTCCTGTTTTCTTTACTGAACAATCTAGGGACTCAATAACTACCCATTCAGTTTTCTTTTGTTCTTTATTATATTCTAGTTCCTTTCGAACTCGTAACTCGATCTCAGACGTTGGAAAACTAGCTATCCTTGGACAATAATAAGTATCTTCTTCTGTTACTGACTCTGCACCAACAATAAATAAAGCGCCGTAAGTATTTGTCAGTGGCGTCAATAATAATGGAATATATTCTCCAGTCCATTTTGGTGAGAAACGACCTTTGAATTTTTTCAACGCCGCAAAGTATAATCTCATTAAGTAGTGGCCTCCATAAAGTTGGCAAACATAACTTCATCTAAAGTTAAATTAAGTTCTGACTCTTCTCCCATATAATTAACATTTAATGTGACATCAAATCCTTTTAAATTTGACAAAAATGTAATATCGATATTAGTAATTTTAGCTCTATCGTCATATATCATAAGTTGAGTAGCAACTTCATCTTTAATTTTCTCTACTGTTTCATTATCTGCTGGTTCGAAAACCATTTTATATAAATCGCTACCATAGTCGGGGTCCCATATATAACTTCTTCTTGGGGTTAATAATATATTATTCCATGATGTAAGTATTACATTTATGTTCGTAGTTCTGGCAAAGTCTCCTTTTGATGAAATTTTAGCTAAGTAGTCAGCTATCCTTCCTCTAGATCCAATTACTTCTTTATTGAATCTATCAAGTAAATTTGCCATAGAATATCCTTATTTAAAGAGTTTCTTCTTGAATCATCTTCTTTCTCTCATCCTCAAGATCTGATTTCCATTTTAAGTAGTCTTGAAATCTTTTAACTGGCATCATAATAGTTTCTATATATGATTGTTTACTCATTTCCATACACATATAAATGCTTTCAGCTTGATCTTTTTTGAACTCAACAATTTCATTATGCCGTGTACACCATACGAAAAAAGTTTTCCACTAGATCAATATTTAAAGTTTCTTCCGTTCCACAAGAAGCACAGAAACTTTTCATCTTTAATTCGACCGCATATTTTCCAAAGTTTTCCATATAATTCTCATGAATTTCTCGCTTGTCCTTTGCTGGTAAACTTCTATATGCATCAATTATATCTTGTCTGTCATTGTATGTAATTGGTTCTGTCTTCTCTTGGATATCTTCTTCAAACTTATCAATTATTAATGTTTCTGTAATTGTGTCTATACTCGAACCTGGAGTATTTAGAAGTTCTTTCATTGCGAAGATTTCATCGAAAAGAGTGGGTTGTTTGATAGTAGCAGTTACGACTTTGGAGATAGGAAGTTTAGCTTTTACTCTTTTTGTAAGAACATCTTTTCCAGGATAAGTATTGAAGTTGAATGTGCTTGAAGCTTTAATTGTAACTGGATATTCACTATCACATTTTCCACATCTAACCATGTAGTTTCTTATCTCTTCATAAGTTATATGGTATAGTCCATACAATAAAGCATCTCGATCTTTTATTGTAACGTTCTTTAAAAAAGAATCATAATCTTTAACTAAATCAGGTTTCTTCACAAGTGCATCATAAATACACTTATTAAGATGTTCAGTTATTTTAGTTGGAGTCATGAGACTCCCTTTCAAATGTTCTTCCTCTTGTACACTTAACGACCGTACATTAAACGATAGTCTTGTTTGTGGTGTAATTACTTCATACTCAGGAAATTTTAAGTTGAAACCTGTAAATGTCATTGTTCTATCCCCTTTCTTTCAGTTTCTATCTTGGTCTAGTTCTAATTGCTTGGGCAACTTTCTCAGTATTATCTCTAAGTGATTGATTTAATTTCGTAATTTGTTCGTCTACTTGTTTATCACAAGCCTCTGGTTGTTTTGCTAATCTACAATCGATAGTTCTTAAGAAAGCAATTTTTCTTCTTGCTTCTATAATCTTTATTCTATACTTACATATTTTTCTTTCTATCGGAGTCTTTAACCTCATACACCTATCAGTAACTGTTGCTACATCGGACGAGATCCGTTCCCATATTTTCCACCCACCTGTTCCAAGGGAAATCGTATGTTGTGAGATCTCTGATACGTTTTGTAAACTATCTAAGTACTCTTGTATAGTCAACATTTTACTTCTGTATTTTGGCTAGTTTCTTCTTTAAACTAGTAAGTTTATTTGTCACTGATTTACTACATTTTGCTGGATCTTTTGTTTTGGCACATCCCGTAAGTCCCCTACTTAAGTCAGTTATTTGTGCTTTTAAACCTTTTACCCTATAAGCTTTCATACAAGCAGTTTTCTCTTTACCACTTTTTCCTTTACAGGCTTTAGCAGCTTGACTTAAGAATCGTTTGTAGGTTTTTATTGATGCATAAGTAAGAATAGCTGCAGCTGCCAGACCTCCAAGAGCTATTACTCCACCAGCGGCTGTTGCCGAAATTCCTAGTTTAGCTCCTACAGCATAAGCACCAGGAAGACCTTTTAAGAATGTAGTTGCTTGAGCAGCGCCGGCCACTGCTGCCCCCTTTCCTTTTCCAGCTGCAAGTACACCTGCTCGTTTTAAACTTGCCGTAATACTTCCTTGTTGTTTCTCTAAACCAGTAATCTTTTTCTGTGCAGTTTTTAACTGTAATGCCAAAGTTGCTTTGTCTGGAGCAGCAGCAGCAGCAATTCGATCCTTTATTACTTTAGCTTTACCTTTCCAAAATTTAAGACTTGTTTTGACTATATCTAAAGCTTTTTTAGGATCAGCTATAACGGCAGCACCTCCTCCACGAGTTGCTCTTTGTTCAAAAGTACGTTTAGAGACCAAGAACTCTACTATAGGGGCTGCTGAAGAATAGTCTGGAGAAATCGGTCCAACTTCAAAAATAAGATTCCTTGTTAGGTCTTCACCTATTGCTTCTGATAATATTGGATAATTAGAAACTACTTGTTCTTTTAACTGACTGAAAAGTAACATTTCTTCTCCAACATTGTATTTCTCTTCTGGTAATGTGCCATCAATTAGGAGTGACATAATTTGGTAATCAGACGCTTCATTCATAACGAAGTTCTTAACTATATCTTTATGCTCAATCGAGGACATACCTACTACTTCTTTAATAGTGTCTCGAGCACTAAGTAGAAACAACATTGAGTCAGTAAGATTAATATTTTCTGTAAGTATCATTTTTTATTTCCTCCTCTTGGGAAAGGTTAATTATCTTAGATTATTGTTCTCTTGTACCATATCTCTTGACAACTTCTTTAGCTTCCATAAATGTATTTGTAAAAGAGTCACATTTATCTTTTACCCAAGGTTCATGCCAACCATAATCAACATTGAATTCGATTTCAATATCAAGTCTACCAACGGTTTCTACATCACTTGTAAATAAATCTTGAGGGTCTTTTGCTGGAAACATTCCGTCGTAGGCTGCATAATATTCGACCGTTTTTCCATCAGGAGCAGTTGTCCAATAATACATCATTGCAGCATATGTTTTCTTTGTATATCCTTCACCTTCGTCACCATCTATCAATATGTCACTAATACCAGTTCTATAGTCACGAATCATTTTTACCCAACCATGCATAATGTCTAGAATGGGAGTTTTGTTAAATTCTAAAAACTTGACCGTAACTGTATTTCCATAATCGATATTTGATGGGACTGCCCATTTTATCCCTCCTAGACCAGTGTACTCAATTTTCCCTAAAGTTCCACCGGGAGGAGTTACGGATAAACATGAAGCCGCTAAAATATTCTGTATTTCGGAGATACTAGAGATTTTTGAAATTCCTTCTCTTGTATAGTCAACCAGTTTTGGGGGTAATTTAGAAAACCATATGAAATGGTAGCCTGTAGTATATGGGTCAGCAACTCCGACTGTAGTTCCACCAAACCTTCTGGAAACTATATTTTGTCCAAGTTCGGCAAATGAATACTTCATTTTATTTATCCTCCTTTAAAAAGAGATTATTCCTTTATATTGTTAAAGTCCTTTAAAACTTGCTTCCAGTTGTGGAACCTAATAGCTCTGTCATCTATATATGCAACAGCAGGAAGTTTTTCGGCAGTAATTTCATCGTAATAAATATTGTGAACCCGAAGATAGTTTTTTAAATCTTCTATTAATTTGGAAGCAGGTGGTTCAATGTGTGTCGTTAACGCCCTTGTAGTAAAAATAACTATTTGATAACCTCTATTGTGTAACTCGTCAATAGCTTCTTTGGTGCCAAGATTGGGTTCGTCTACTAATTTCCCGTCCATCCAACCATGTTTATAACTGTTAATAACACCATCGAAATCTATCATAATTCGTTCGTTTTCTGTAGGTGGACTTGTCTGTTCAGGATAAACAGTTCTTAAGACATTCTTCTTTTTCTTCTCAAACGAGTCAATAGGAAATATAGATTCGTCTTTTTGTATCTGTTCTAAATATTTTTCTATATCCATAATTAAAGTTCCAAGTTAACAACGCATAAATTTATATTTTGTTCTATAGAACATTACTGTTTAGTTGTTTCTTTTCTATTTGTTTTTTCTATATATATTACTACATAATAGGTGAGAAGTTGTTAAAAATTAACTTTAAGGAAGGAGAAGAGAAGTGGACCGAACCGAAGTAGTTGTAACTAACGTCAAAATGCCTTTTTGGTCAATGGTTAGGTTTATGGTCAAGTGGTCAATTGCCTCTATACCTGCTGTAATTATCTTGGCGATCATTGCTGGAGTTATTTTTATCGGACTTATAGCTGGTATGGAAGTATTAGTAGGATCATAATGACATATGTAAGTGACCATGCAAAGGAATGTAAAAGATATCTGGATAAAGAATATTGGGAAGTACATAAGTTTTTAGACCAGTATTCCAAAATATTCCCTCCAGATATTTTTGTTGATTATCATAGAACTTTTCTTCATAATAGCTATGGAGTAGAGATAATTCGCTCTAAGTGGGGTAAACTAGCGGAGATAGCTGCTTCCATACATTTATTTCGTGACTATCGTGAGAAACCACTTACTCGTTTTTCTTTGGATACGATCTTAAAGAGAACACCTCAGGTACTTATGTACTTTAATAGATTAGACCATGGTTATTGGCCACAGCCTCATGTTATACAATATTGGGAAGGAAAAAGTTTATGTTATGTAAAATTTGGAGATAATAGATATGTAGATTTTTCCAAAAGAAATGTCAAGAATAGCTTGTAAAATATGTTTAGAAAAAGATGATCCATTTATTAGAGATTTGATTACTAAGTCCGCAGACGCTTATTATTATTGTAGGGTTATAGAAGACAGACCTGAGATAAGAGACAGGATTACTGAGTCTGAATATGCTTATTGGTATTGTAAAGATGTAAAAGACAGATCTAAGATTAGAGCTAGAATTACCAAATCTCAATGGGCTTATCGGTATTGTAAATTTATAAAAGACAGACCTGAGATAAGAGAAAGAATTACTTGCAAAAAACTTTTAATGGAGCTATTAAATGTGGATCTTTCCAAAAGAAATGTCTGAAATAGCTTATAAAATGTGTTTAGAAAAAGATACATCTGAGATGAGAAATTTGATTACTGATTCTGAATGGGCTTATGAGTATTGTAAGCAAATAAGAGACCGACCTAAAATGAGAAGTAGAATTACTGACTCTCAATATGCTTATCGTTATTGTGTAGAAATAAAAGACAGATCTGAAGTAAGAGATATGATTACTGATCCTGAATTTTCTCTTTGGTATTGTACTTATATAAAAGACAGGCCAGAAATGAGAAGAAAACTAAAGAACAGAGGAGATAATAGAAATTGAGATCACACCCGATAATTGAAAGACTACAAACTTATGGATATGAAGCTTACATAGTTGGTGGAGCAGTTAGAGATTTTATTCTAGGTAATAAAAACCCACATGATATTGATATAGTTACATCTGCTCTTCCCGATGAGGTTGAGGAGATCTTTAAAAATGAAACTGTAGTACCTCTTGGAAAAAAGTTTGGAGTTGTGATAGTTAATGGAACTGAAGTTGCTACATATAGACGCGACCGATATCATGGTTGGAATAACAAAGATGTAGAAGTTACTTTCCCAGTGACTCTCGAAGAAGATTTATCTCGTCGAGACTTTACTATTAACGCAATGGCTTATGATGTTAACAAAAAAGAAGTAATTGATCTACATAATGGACTTTTTGATTTAGAACATAAGATAATAAGATTCGTTGGAGAACCAGGTGAAAGAATATTTGAAGATCCAAACCGGATGATAAGGGCATGTAGGTTTGTTACGAAGTTAGATGGAATTATCGAAAAGGACTCATGGGATGCTTTAATTAGTCATTCTGAATATATAGAGACTTTTGTTTCGCCAGAACGAGTCCGATTAGAAGTTCTAAAAACAATGCAAATAAGAAAAGCTTCTAATTTTTTTAGAACTCTACATCAGATTCGAGCTTTACAATACATTTTTCCTTCTTTAGAAGACTGTATTGACCACCCACATGGACCACATCATTTAGAAGATATATTTGAACATAGTATGATATGTGGTGATTGTATTTCAGTTCGTTATCCACTTTTAAAACTAGCAACTTATCTACATGATATAGGAAAGCCAGTTGCATGTAAAATAAATCCGAAAACAAATGACTTAACATTTATGGGACATGTTGAAGCAGGGTCCAATTTAGTGAAAGACGAATTAGGTGCTTTGAAGTTCTCAAATATAGAAGTAAACTACATTTCTAAACTAATATATCTACATATGCGAGATATTGGATCTAACCATAAGAAGGCTATTAGACGAGTTCTACGAGAATTAAATGAGTCTAATATAGAATACAAAGACCTACTTCGTATGATATTAGCAGACAAAAAAGGAAACTTAAAACGACACCCATATAGTATACAAGAAGCAAGGACTTTGGTGGGTTCAATAGAAGAAGTAATAAGCGAGAAACCACCAAATAGATTTAAAGATTTAGTTTTGAAGGGGAATGATATAATAGAAATAACTGGCTTTAGTCCTAGTCCAATAATTGGAAAGATTCTGAGTTTTCTTTTAGATAAAGTTACTGACGAACCCGAACTAAATACAAAAGAGAAGTTAACTAAATTAATAGAGGAGTATAATAATGGAAGATATAATTGAAAGATACAAAAATCCACTTGGATATTCTGAAGAGGTTAAAGACATAATATTTGAAATGTTAGGAAGGATGTTAATGTCAGGTCCAGAAGTATGGACTGGTGAAAAAGAAAAGACTCCAGTTAGTTTAGAGATTCCTCATGAGATAATAGAAGAAATTAACATAATGTGTAGAGAAAAGAAACTTGTCCAGTGGGATTTCGAAACTAAGTTGTATACTCATTTAATACTAGAAGGATTAACATTTATTTTCTTGTTAGGGAAATCTAAGGTTCTGCGAGATTTACTAAATAAAGAAGCAAATGAAAAAGTAGAGGAGTATAAATTATGAACCAACTAGAAGAGATACTTGAAAAACTGAGAAATCCTCTTGGATATTCTGAAGTCGAAAGAAGTATGATATATGCCGTAGCAAAGGCGATCGTTGATGTAGGGCCAAGTCTATGGTTTGGTGAAAAAGAAGAAACTCCAGTTTCTTTAGAAATCCCTCACATATTAACAAAAACTATAGGAGAATTTTGTAAAAAGGAAGGTCTCAATCAGTGGGATTTTGAGAGGAAACTATATACTTCTTTAGTGTTAGATGGATTAACTTTTAAATTCCTAACAACTAGCTCTGACATTGTTTCAGAATTGGTAAGTGAAGCAAAGAAGAAATTACTTAACAAATTACGGGAGGATAGTAATGATACCAAACGATTTTAAGTTGATATTTAAAACAATAGTCGGAAGCAATTTATATGGAACTGATATAGAAACTTCAGATGTTGATATAGGAGGAGTTTTTATACCAAGTGAGGAGTACTTTTATGGTTTCTTAAATAAGATTTATTTACGAGACTATGAAGATAAAGAAAAAAGCACCACGCTTTATGATATATGTAGTTTTATGAAGATGTTGCTAGTTAACAACCCGTCAATTATTGAGTATCTATTTATTCCCGAATCTTTCTGGAAACATCATACAAAAGAATGGATTGCGATAATCCATATGGAAGAACATATTGTTTCTAGATTATGTACTGACTCATTTATAGGTTATGCACATGAACAACTAAAACGTATTAAACGACATAGAAACTGGCTTCTAAATCCTCCCAAAGAACAACCAACTCGTGAGAAGTATGGTCTTCCAGATAATCGTTCATTAATACCAAAAGACCAGATTGGAGCTTTTAATAAGTTATTATCATTATACTTACAACAAATTGGAAAGTTTCATGGTCTTAGAGAACAATTAGATAAGATGGAAGAAACGGTTGCTTTTATTGCTTTAACGCAAAATTTGAAAGCATTAGATTATAAAGCAATCAAAACTCTTGTTCCAGTGAGTGACAATTTTCTTGAAGCTCTTGAGAGAGAAAAGGCTTATATGAACGCTATGAGAGAATGGAATTCATATCAAAACTGGAAAAAGAACAGACATCCAGCTAGAGCAAAACTTGAAGAAAAGTTTGGATATGATACAAAACATGCTGCCCATTTATATCGTCTGTTATCAGAAGGAGAAGAGATAGTTGGAACTGGTCATATTACTTTTCCTCGACCAGACGTAGGTCTCTTACGATGGATTTTAAATGGGAATGTTACTTATGATGAGTTAATATCGCTTACGGATGTTCTTACCAGTCAACTTAGAGAACTTAAGGAAATTAGTCCTCTACCAGAATCACCAAATGAGCAATTGGTAGATGAACTATGTATTAAATTAGTAAAATCATATTTAACCAAGGAGGTGTGAAAATTGACAGTCTTACATATTATATTATTAGTATGGTTTGTAGCTGGGTTTGTTATAAGTATTAAACGGATGTTATACTATAACAAGATTTATGGCTCTGTTACTGCTGTAGACCTTTGGGTTTGTCTCATATTATTATTTATTGGTCCTTTAGTCGTGACTGTTGAGTATATTATTACAATAATTAAAAGAAGAAAAACTTCTAATAGACCAAGAAAAAGTGCGAATGTTGAGACATCTTAATAAACTTTTTCGTCATTTATCTTGTCCAGCTTGTAGTAAATGCAACTACAGATGGACAGGATAAATAGGAGGTAAGTGTGAGTGCAGCAACAAAACAAGATATAATTTCGTGGTTTGAAACAGGAGTCGAAAATAAAGAAGACCATATGATAGTTCTATGCGACCAAATTGACTGGTACGACTTTCCTGTTTATACTAAAGGACTAGAAAAGTTTAAAGAAGTTTATGATAAATATAGTCCTAAACATAGTGCAATTAAGATAATAGAAGTATACGATCTTAACATGAGTATGGATGAACAAATGGAAGAGATAAGAGCATTTCATTATCCAGAAGGTTTTCAGGAGATTTTAATAAAGGAAGAAGGCAAGAAATGGGAAACTTAGTAGATACATTTGTTATAGTTCCAAAAAATAACTACTGGCGAGAAATCATCTTCAATTTAGAAGACGAAGAAAATAAAAACAAGGTCTTAAAAGCTGTAGGTAAAAAATGGAGACCTATATTAAAACTCTTAATCGAACATTTTGATGAACTTAATGAAATAGTAGAACAAAACCGGGAGAACGCCGATAAAATAGAATCAATATTAGAAGACAATGGTTTTTGTTGGGGAGACTATCATAATCGGTTTCGTGGAAGATGTTTGCGACAAGTCCTTCGAAAAACATTCTACAAGACTCTACTGATTGTTCAAAATGACTATGACCCAGATAAGGAGAACAAATTTATTATTTTGGTTTCTGACGAGGTTATTAGTGAAAAAGAATGGGAAAATTCAATGCCAGAAGATCAGAAGTCCTTACATAAAAATGCTCCTTTACTTTTAAAAATGGGGAAATTTAGACAAATAAGAACGATCGATGGTGTAGTTTATACAAAGTTTGGTAAAGAAAATGGAACAATTCATAAAGATGGGTAGAAGGTTCGATTCTGATCTGTCAAATATGAAATTTAGAACATTGAAAGACAAACGTACTGGAATAGAAATAGGTGCTTATTTTGATAAATGCTTTAAAAATGATCGCTATGAATTGTTATTTAACACACTGACAGGGTTTGAAGCCTTACGAGGTATTAAGGGTCACCCTGATCCATTTTCTCTTGATATGCCGTCAATGATTGATTGTGGGATAATGGGACATTGTAAGAACAGATGTGATTTTTGCTATCAGGGAGATAATCAAGAACCAAATATGAAATTTGAAGATTTTAAAAGAATTGTAGATGAGTGTAAACATCATACAAATCAAATAGCATTAGGAGGAAGAGGAGATCCAAATCTTCATGAGGATTTTGAAAAGATTGTTGAGTATGCTAGGAGTAATAATGTAGTTCCGAACTATACTACTAGTGGAATTAACTTAACAGATAAACAAATAGAGATATCAAAACTTTGCGGTGCTGTAGCTGTATCTGACTATGGACAAGACTTTACATATAATTCGTTAAGAAGATTTATAGACAATGGAATGAAAACCAATATTCACTTTATATATTCTTCTGTATCTCACCCACTTGCAGTAAAGATACTAAAGGGTATAGATATATGGAATGGTAAAGGTGATTTAGAAAAACTTAATGCAATTATTTTCCTTTTGTTTAAACCACAAGGTAGAGGTAAGGAGCTTCTATACTGGGTACCAAAAATTAGTCAAATACGTCAGTTTAGTAAACTAATTAAAGAACCGAAATGTAAGTTTAAGGTGGGACTTGATAGTTGTATGGTGAACAAAGTAAAAAAGTTTGCTAAGTTTTCACCACAGCAAGAAATGTCAATTGATACGTGTGAGTCTGGAAGGATGTCTGTTTATATTACTCCAGATATGAGATTAGTTCCATGTTCTTTTGCTAATTATAAACAACATAGTGTATCTCTTGAATATAAATCAATTGAGGACGCATGGAATAGATCAGATCCTTTTATAAGATGTAGAGAACTTTTAAAACAACATCCAGATATATGTCCTTATGAATTATAGGAGGTGGATTATGGAAGCAAAAGAAGAAATGAGAAGAGATATTCGAATGTTTTTGTGGTTTACATTCATAATTAATGTTCCTCTTAGTTTGTTTCTCTCCTCTATTAGCAATTTGATAGTTGCTATTTTTGTTTTGTTTTGTTTAATGATGACTCGAAAACCAAATGAACTGGAGAGTAAAAAAAATGAGTAAATTTAAAGTTAAGGCGATTTGTCCTGGTTGTCGAAAAACATATATGGCAAGAATGGAATATGAATGGAAAGGTAGGGGGGTGGTACGAGTGTACTGCCCCTCTTGTAAAAAGAATAGGAGAAGTCAAAATAGGGGTATTCGAGCCGTCCGAATATAAACTATAACTGAGTTTTTTCAAGGAGGAACGTTTTTTGAAGATAAAACATGATTTTGTAACTAACAGTTCTAGTACTGCATACATTGTGGACTATAGAAAACCGATTGACGCGGCAAGGAAGATGTTAGATATATTTTTTGAGAACTGGAAAGAGGGTCCAAGAGATGCACCACATCCACATGAGATGATAGTTAAAAAATGGTTAAAAGATAATCCTGATTTTGACGGAAATATTGTTATTCCATGGACTTGTAATTACGAAACTTTTATTTATGATGGTGACTGGATTGACGTTGCTAGAGGTCGTAGTCTTAGAGTAGATACATGTAGAAATGAAAACTGGGAAGATGAAGGATTGATGATAAAACGTTATCTTGGTGAAGATGATTATTATGATGAAAATAGGGAATCAGACTTGTTTCTAGACTTAACAGATTTCAAAATAAAAACAAGACTTCAGTTTAAACGAGAACAAAGTAAACAATTTGAAAAAGAACTGGAAGCGATAAAAGAGGAAAAAGAAAAAGAAAAAGAAAAAATCAAAAGGAGTTTAAAAAAGTGAAGATAAAAACAAGTTTCGTAACAAATAGTTCAACTTGCAATTTTATATTATTAGGATTTAAAGTTAAAACAGACGAAGTTGCATGTGAGATGTCATATAGCGATATACTAAAACTAGTTTTTCAGAATGAAACAGATGAAGAAATAAATGAAATAGAGAAACAACTCAGTAGTAATTTTTTCTTAGTTAGTGAAGAAGCGGGTGCACCCGATGAATATTCTATTCTAGTTGGAGTACCAATCTTCGTATTTGATTCTAATTGTGAAGAAAGTGGTGAAGAAGACCTAGGAATAATTAGCGAAAATAAGAGACATCTTAAAACGACTTTTGGGGCAAGAGACTTTAAGTTATTTTTTGGAAGTCGGATGTGTTAGATCGTAATGAAGACAAAAACAGATTTTATAACAAACTCAAGTTCTTCAAGTTTTATAGTTGCCTGGGATAAAGTAGTGGAGTCATTTGAAGATGTTAAGAAATACATAATGTATACTGAACAAGCAAGAGCAGTTTTGGAAGATATACAAACGCAGGAACCTTTGATATTAAAAGAGAGTTATTTTGAGTTTGACTTTGAACCAGTATTAGGGGGTGTTACTGACAAACTTACCGAAGAGATTCAGTCTGGGCATTTCGAAGGTGATCTTGGATGGGATTATGCTGACAACCTTGTTAAAAGAGGTGGAATGCCTATCGAAGAAGCTTATAGAATACAAGACCGTGAACGAAGGAAAATAGCGAAAGAACTCGCTGTGCAATTTATAAAAAAAAATATTGGACGAGTAATTTACTTCTTTAGTTATTCTGATGAAGGTGGAGCTTTTTGGTCAGATATGGAACATGGAGAAATTTTTAGAAAACTTCCACACCTCCAAATTAGTCACCATTAGGGAATATTAGAATGAAATTTAAAACAGATTTTGTGACTAATAGTAGTTCAGCAAGTTTTATATTGTATTTTGCATCAACAGATAAGAACTTAAATAGTTTTCAAGATAGTTTTAACCGTTATTTAGAAGAATATATACAAGAGTATAAATACACTGGAGAATGTTCTACTTTAAGATTTTACAATCCACAAACGATTGAAGAAAAAGAAGAAGGTATATTTAAAATAACCGAATCTACTAGTATGTACAATAATTATGAGGATATTCCCCACTATATGCGACATATTATTATAGATTCTAAGATTCGACAAAAAGAATTATCAGAAACTTTTGGTTTCAAGTCAATATGGATTGAAGTAATAGAGCGAGGATAAAGAATGAAAGTTAAAACAGATTTTATAACCAATAGTTCGTCGACTAATTATGTAGTACTAATCCCATCTAAATTGTCTTTGGAAAAATGTCTTTCAATACGAGAACAAGCTGGGATTAATCTACCTGACGATATTGAAATAGAAGAATTATCTGAACGTTTTACAGAGTTAAAATGTATGGGTTTTACTCACGAATTTGAGGTAGGTACTTCTTATTTTGATTTTCTGGGTATTATGTTGAAAGAGTTGAATTTAGTTGTTTGTGAGTTTGAAGGTGGTCCTGATGTTGGATGTATTATTAACGTTATAAATAACTTGAAAGATAAACTTGACATTATAATAGAAGAGACTAAGAAATAAATTTTGAGCAGGAAAGTGAGAGATACTTTCCTGCTCAATTTTTTGTTTATTTAATAAAGAAGTTTAGTTCAATCTTCTCAACTACTCTAGTTGGGTTCAAGATAACATCTACATGGAAAATCTTTCGTTTCTTCTCATAGTTAGTAGCACTGACTTCAACATTATAGTCATACAAGCCTCTTCGTTTCTTAATTACTTCTAAGAATTCAACTATATCACCAGAAACCATATTCCAAGTGATAGCATCGTTTTGTTCGAAAATGAAGTATCTACAATATTCGGATAGTGCTCGTTTACAATATAGAACTAGTCTTACAATGTTTAAGTCTTGTAATGCACTTGCTTTCGCTTGTGTTGTTAATTGTCCCCAAACAACATATCCAGGATTAAATTTAACAATTGGGTTTAACTGTTTCAAGTACATTGTATCTCTTTGGTCAAGATTTGGATTGAACCGTAACTCCTTAATTGAGTCAATCGCGGCTCGGTTGAATCCAGCAGCGGCATACCAAAGTTCAGAGACATTATCATTTCTTGGAAGTATGTAAGACATATGATAAGTTGGTGAGAACCATACATCTTTTCCAGTAAATATATCATAAACTTTATTGTATTCTTCATAAAGCGCTAACAGATAAGTATTGTATGTATGGTTGTTTAGACGTTCATAAACAGCGCCACTAGTGCTACTTGGACCTCCACATACTGAGTTATCACCATTATCTAAGATACCTACACAATCTCGTCTTGTTTGAACTAAAGAACTAATACTAGTTTTTACTTCATCTGGATAACCACAATCATAAACTAATGTAAAATAAATGTTCTCATCATCAAGAACTTGGTCATCTAAAACTCCAGCATAACCTTGTGCTAGAATTTGTTTAGCTATAGTAGTATCAAGATCACCAGAATCGTCTAGTAATTCACCGTCAGAACCTCGTTTTAGAGGAACTGGTTCGCTCGAAGTAAAAGCACTTGCTATACTTGTATTAGCTTTCTTGATTATATAAGTAATTTCTCCAGCAGGTACGTTAAAGAGACTTGTATCTCCTTTCCAAGACTGTGTTGCACTACTATAATGTCTTTCGTCAAAAACGTTGATTGTTTCATTATCATCACCACTAGCGTCACCTAACCAACCCCAAATTTTATTTCCTTTTCCATCAGTTGCAATTACTACATATTCAAGAGTAACACCACCTGCTTCTGTAGTTTGCCAATCTGAGAAGTCTTGTTTATTATCAGTAATAGTTGCAGAACCAACAGTTTTAACTGTTGACACAGTTCCAATATCTTTATCATAAACTTTAGCAATTAACTCATATCCTCCAGTATAAGCACCAGACGTTAAGGTCATATCAGCTCTAAGAACTGAAGAATACATGTTTAGAACGTCTACAATAAAAATAGACTCACCTACATCATCAACTGCTTTAGGATTAAACGACACTTCAAATGACTCAATAATTACATCATCTCCGTCAGATTGTTTTTCGTATATGTCCATAGTATACACATCGCTTAGAAGTGGATTCGAATGTTCTGTAAACCTTACTCCAATTGCGTTGTAGTATTCTCCTCTTCCAATAGGATATAGAAAAGCGATTGGATATTTAGGATCATCGTCAGCTAAGTTTGTATTTAAGTCAGTTAATGTCTCCATGTCACTAACATAGGTAATAACTATCGATGCGGTGGCGTCGGCGGCAGCCATTTTTGCGTCAATTCTCATATTTGCAAAAGCAGCGTCTTCAGGAAGACATCTCATGAAGTATAAACTTCCAGCTTCACCAAGGAAATTGTATGCGCAATATGGACCCTGTCCATAATGTTTTCCATAGTCTTGAATATTGGGTTCACCCCATTCACTAATCAAATCAGAACGAGATGCAATAAGAAGAAGTTGATTATCTCTACCTTTCTTAGTAAGCGCGCAAATAAACCCAATAGTACTTGGAACTACTTGGACATATGTTGAGAGGTCGATTATCTTAGTATAGACTCCAGGCGAAATATTTATTGCCATCTTCTATTCCTCCAAATGGTTTTTTCTAAGTTATAGTTTCTCTAAATACAAATTACCTTTCAGTTGGAGTCTATTTTTTTAAAATCCTTTTTTTTTCTTGTATCTCAAAAATTTAGAAATAAAGATACCAAACAAAAGTAAGTCTCCTTAGATTAGTCTTCAAGATCGTGGGGAATGTAACTCGAGCAAATAAGTGGAACGGTACAAGAGCACCTCCTGCATTACTTAAGTTGGAGAAAAGTCCTGCTTCATTTACCTCCTCATCATTGGCGTCATCTGTATCAATTGTAGTTATAACTTTTGCTATCAAGTATTTCCCATCATTATCTGAATCCTGTTCAAACACAACACTATCGAATGGATGTTTATAATAAGCTCCATCATGAAAATCGGCACAAGTTGTGTCTGTAGCACTTATCGGAATTTCCTCATATAAGTCAGTATCACTATTTACTGGTGGAATTGGGTCAAATGGATCAGCTGGATTTACGCCCCCACTTCCTAACCCAAACCAGTAAAGAAACTCATCTTTATCTGTATCAACATGCGTATTTTCTAAGTCAAAAATTTTCTGAGTTATTAACTCTCTTCCCTCATAAACGACTAAGTTACTCTTTCTAATTAATTGTTTTACCCCTTCGTTATCTATTTCATAAATTTCTACATGTCCTTGTGGTCTTCTAACACCACCTGATGACTTTCCTTGAGAATCAGAAAGACATTGGTCACCATATTTTTCTTCTATTTGGATTAAAATGTCTTCTACTTTCTTTTTCATATTTAAGATTCCTTAGTGAAGAGATAGTTGAATGATAAACTTTATATTTTGTTCTTAAGTTCAGAACATGTTAGTTTGTTATATATTAAGTAAGTTTTCTATATATATTAAATAGTAGAGAGGGGCCTTGTTAATCTTTGATGGAGGAAACTATTATGGAAAGAATATTCAAAATAGCCAACAGAGTACTCAACAGAGTACGCAGAGTGGTCATATCTATAACTTTCCTTAGATTCGCTACGATATTCTGTGTCGTAGTAGGTATCTATTATCTTCTTACAGCTCTTGGTCTCGCCGATGGAGTTCTTCAGCGGGTTTGGAATCAGTCAGAGATTTGGAGACGTATGACACTTTCTATATCATTCATTGTTGGTGGTTATGTCTTCTGGGGTTTAAGAGCGGTCATTATGTATAGAAGGGCCGCAAAAGAAATTCCACTTCGTTCCGAACTTAACCAGATCAAGGAAGAACTCGCTGCGATTAAGGAAGCTGTATAACCGGTACAAAACAAAAATTGGTAGTTTATCGTCTTAAGAATTTCGGCCCCTTAGACGATAAGATTTACTACCAATTTTTTAGTAAAGAACCTTAAAACTTTAAGAGGGAGACCTAAATGACTGAATTATTACTTATAGAAGAAATGAAAAAAAGGTTTGAAAAGGAAGACGCTTTTGATTTAACTATTGAGAAGTGGACTAGGATTAGAAAATTCTCAGAAGCTGTAAACTCTGAGGAAGACTTTGGGCCTGTACTAGATTCTTCCGGGTTGATTGTTCCGTTTTGTATTATTCATAAACGTGTTTGTCCTGAATGTCCTTTGGACAAGATATGTGGTACCGAGAAGGAGAAGTTTGTGAGAATCATGAAAGTTATTGACGTGTTCTCATTTGCTTGGGATATTTTTCCAAAAGAGATATTACTCTCCGAACTTGACTCGTTTATAAGTGAACTCGAAATGATCCGTGCGAAGAACAAAGGTTCAATTCATTAATTCCAGGGATAACATCTTTATGATGTTATCCCTGTAAATACTCATTACACTTTTTTTGTTTACTCTAAGAATGTTCCACAACCGGAACAGAACTTAGAACTAGAAACTGACCTTTTCCCACATGTAGGACAAGTTAGTTTTGTTTTTACAGTGACTGGTTCTGAAACAATGGTACTATTACTTTTTGTTCCTCTTAGTAAAATGGTTATTACTTTAGAGGGTTCAAGTTCTCCTATTGACCCATAAATAAAATCTTGTCTTGTTTCTTCTCCTTTTACTGTAATTCCCTCATCTTCCGAAGGTTCAAACAACTTGTCTGCAGGAGAACTTATTGATCTTACATTTGAGTTATAACAACTAACTTCTTCTCCAATTCCTTGACTTCCGTCATCATTAGTAAATCCTTTGCTTACGTCATCACTATAAGTAAAAGAACCCGAAGTAAAATGTGGCTCACAAGGCGGGTAAGGCCAATGAGGCCAATAAGGTCTGTAAGGAGGATAGTGATGATAGACGTCACGGTGATGATAAACATCATGATGGTCATGAATTACACTTCTTCGAATTACTTGTTTTTCAAAAGCAAACTCAACTCTGACAATACCATCATCAATTCTATCGCCTCTATGTTCTTGGATTTCTTTTGTTTTCTGGATAAACTTAAACTTATTTCTAACTGTCATACCCTCTAGAAAACCTTGTAACTCGAAGTCAGAATTTGATTGCATAATAAGAGACGAACTCCCTAGAACATCTTGTCCGTCAACGCTAACTTTAATATTGGCTTTTCTAGGTTCTAGATTTTTTAGTTGAAGTGAATAATGACTTCCAAAAGGTAGGATTACTGCCCCATCCCTCTCACGAAGGATTTTTCCGTCGCATTTTACAACGACTACAAAATTATCGTTATACACCATGATACATCCTCCTAAGGTCTTGGACTACGACCTTGTTTAAGCTTAAAGTCCATTGGGTTTATAGTGCAATGAGCATTTATAATATGTTCTAACTATATATATTAATTGGTAGATAGAAGGTAACTGTTTTTTTAAGGAGGTGAAAATCATGAGAAGAATAATTCGAAGGTACAGAGCAGAAGTAATAATTGCTGTGATGTTCGGATGTGCACTAATCGGGATAGCTTGGATACATGGAGAATGCCCGATAAAACTTCTCACCTCAGTATTTGGTATGTAAAGATACCAAGAAAATAGGAACTTAGGTTCCTATTTTTTTAACAATTAGAAAGGAGACGATTAGAATGCCTATACCTAAAAGCACAGATAAACATGGACAACTATACTGGGATGTTGAGAATATAAGAATTACATGTTTAAGTCCAGAATTTGTTAGTACTCCAAGTCTAAGGATTCAGGCATATAGAAAAGGTCCTAAAGTAAGTCAAAGTCTAAGTAGAGGGGTTGAGATCCCGATACCAACCAAAGGAGCTGGACTTGAGTTTATAACTGCAGTGATTGACGCAGTGATTGAAGTTATGGCGAGGAGTCCGTATTAGAAAAATAAGGGAAGAAGTTCCCTTATTTTTTTGTTAAAATTATAACATATAAAAGTTAGTGACTATATATATTAATTAGTGGAAGACTAGTATATGATTATTTTAACTTTTTAATTGGGAGGGATAGATGAAATCAAAACTGACAAAAGAACAAAGAACAGTTGTGGAAGAGATCGTTTCCAGGAAAGAAGAGATTAAGGACCTTTATGAAAAGGATAACTACTCAGAAATTGGTGGAAACGGTATGGTCCACGCTATGATGGTATGGGCGGAACAACATAACATAAATCTCGATTGTATTAACTCAACCGAGAATCCCATGGTTGGAAAAGTAACATTATTAGTCTTCGACTAGGGAGGAGAACAATGGAAGTTGTATTCTGTACATTGGGTATTATCTTCTGCATGATAGTTGTCCCAATTGTGGATAGCAAATATAAATGTAGAAGGTAGATTACCAACGACAAAATGGGAAGATTCTCGTCTCCCCATTTTTTACTCAGAATTTTTTTGTTCATTCATAAGTTCTGAAGCACTGTCTCTTGTTCTCTTCTAAACTGACGTTCTTTCTTAATGTTTAATCTGTTCCTTGTAGAGTTACAATTTAAGTTTCGTTTAAAGTTCTTCCAGTTGTGACCACCGCAAACACAGTTTTTCTTTTTTCTATTTTCGGGATCTTTGCAGTTAGAACTACATGTAAAATTTTTCCAAGACATTTTAAGTCCTTCGATCTAGTTTATAAAAAGAGTGCTTCTGTTATCTTTGGTTCTGGAATATCATGACTATAATTTTTCCAGTCATTTTTTGTTTCTTCAAAAATATAAAACTTAGCTTCGAAGTTCTTTAGCAAACCATTTTTACCTTGGAACGTTTCTTTACTTATGGAGAGCTTTAGTTTCTTCCATCTCTTTTGTATAGAAACAGTAGTGTTTGATTCTAGTTTTTGCTCTGTATCTATTTATATGGTAGGTAGGTTTTGGCTCACCAGGGAAGTCTGGTATTGCGTAACCATGGTAGGGTTGGTATTTTATTCCTGGCATCCATTTATAAGCTTTACAATGTCTTGCCTTAGGATATTTCATTACTTCTCGTTCGTCATCGGTTGCCATTCGATAGTCAAACATCATCATTGGAAATTCAGAAAGTTTAAATAGTTCGAAGTCCTCATTAAAATTATCTTCATATTCTTCATCTTCGTCAATAAAGAGAACATATTCTGGTCTAATATGATCAAGTGACCTTATGAGGTCACTCCTCCAATTATGTCTATTCCACTTAATATCTGTTTCAAAGAAGTGAGTTGATTGACATATTTCTTTTACAGCTTTCTTACATTCTTCCCATACTTTTCTGTTACCAACTCCACTGTCAAACCTTAGACTTATATGATTTACTCTCTTTGCTAATTTACCAGCCAATTCGGGAGCCATAGGAAAATTACAAATGGGCATGATTCCTGCTATCATTTTTTCTCTCCATAAAGTAGTGGTTTTAGTTGTTCATTCCAGATTCGTTCGTATGAGAACTCCCACAGATGCTTTCTGCTTGGAAGCTGACTAACAATCCTTTTTGTTAGTTCATCAAAATAACTAGTTTCATTATGATATGTAACTGTTTGTAAATCACCTTCTTCTCCACTTGGAACACCTGGAGTCCTAAATGAAGCATCAAAGTAAATTGCACTTGGACCGCCAAACTCAGCTAAAGAAGGTAGTCTATTGCTTAGTACTAATAAATTTCCACTTATTTTAGCTTCCATTAAAGCGTTGGGAGAAACCTCACTATATGTTGCGTATACGAAAACATTAGAAACTCTAAATATGTCAGAAACAGCCTTTCTTGGTAGAGGCCGATTCTCGTTTAAGTCCGATGTAAAAAGAAAATCTTCGTTTTCTATAAGACCTTGAGAAGTCATGAAATTCTTCTTAACAAGTAGTTCTTGAGGAACTTGTCTAGCGTTAGCATTTGCGAATACTAAAGCAACTTTTAGTCCGTTCCTTTTGAAAGCAGCAAAGGCTTTAATCGTAACGTCTAATCCTTTTGCGTCCATTCTTGTACTACAATGAGGAAGTATTTGAACTGTATCTTTTTCTGGAATCTTTAGTCTATTTATAATCTCCCAAGACAATGGATGGAAGTCAGTAAATGATCTAATATCTTTTGGATTATAAACACAAACTACATCTTCAATTGGGACGCTATACATTTTAGCTACTCCAGCCTTTTCTGAACTATTCATATAAACAATCGTAGACTTTTCCATTGGAGTAAATCTAAGACTGTCTGGAAAATTTAGATTCTTCGGCGGGTTTATCCAAGAAGAGTGGATCCAATGATACCAATGTGCCTTTAAGTCAGGAGCTACCTTCCGCATAGCTTGGTTCTGTGCTAGAAAGTCTCCACGACGTTGATAAATTAAATCTGCAGTTAGAATTGCATCATATTCTGTAAGTATTTCTCTGTATTGGTCTTCATAATGTTTTGCTTTGTTTTGAAAACTTTGTCCACCTTTAGATTGTATTAAAACTTTCTTGATGTGGGGATAAATATCAGAAGTACACCTTTGATTAACAAGGAAATCAAAATCTTGTTTGAAATAGTCTAATAGGTTTGCCCTTTCAAGCCAACCAACATGAAGAGCATAACCATCTTGAAATGAACCGAAATGAGTAAGGATTCCAATTTTCATAATTCACCCTCCTAATTATCAGAATTTCTTTTATATTTGTTCTTCTTATATTATTTGTATTCTAGTTTTATTAAGGTAAAGATTGTATAGCAGAAGAAAAGTAAGTACGACTACTTACATCACTCCAATTTGTAAGTGCTCCTACTTGCACTGGACTTGATCTAGGGTTTACATCTCCAAGACCAAGTTCTCCATTAATATTATGTCCCCAAGCCCATAAGGTACTGTCTGTTTTTACTGCTATTACGTGGTACTCTCCTGCAGCAATTTTGTCCCAGTTAGTTAAAGCACCTACTTGTACTGGACTTGACTGTTTCGTAATGTCACCTTGACCTAGTTGACCATAATTATTAAGCCCCCAAGCCCATAAAGTTCCGTCAGTTTTTATAGCATATGAGGAGTTAGCACCAGCATAAACTTTACTCCAGTTTGTAAGTGCTCCTACTTGCACTGGACTTGATATATGGATTATATCTCCAAGACCAAGTTCTCCATTAGTATTGTATCCCCAAGCCCATAAAGTTCCGTCTGCTTTTACTGCTAAACTATAATAGCTTCCAGTAGCAATTTCAGACCAGTTAGTGTCGGATCCCACTTGAGTTGGATTTGACCTGTCAGTGGCGTCACCTTGACCAAGTTGTCCTTGGTTACTTCTTCCCCAAGACCACAAAGTTCCATTTGTTTTTATAGCTAAAGAGTGGAAAAACCCAAGGCTGAGCTTGCTCCAATTAGTTAGAGCTCCTACTTGAACTGGACTTGACCTATGAACTGTATCTCCGAGTCCCAAACACCCATAAGTATTAAGTCCCCAAGTCCATAGCGTTCCATTAGTTTTTATAGCTGAAGAGTGATAACCTCCAGGAAAAACTTTACTCCAATCAGTTAGAGCTCCTACTTGGACTGGACTTGACCTATGAACTGTATCTCCGAGTCCCAGTTTTCCAAGAGAATTCTCTCCCCAAGCCCATAAAGTTCTGTCAGTTTTTACAGCATGACAGCAATTCCAACCAGCAGAAAGTATGTTCCAATCTGTAAGTGCTCCTACTTGTGTAGGACTAGATCTGGGAGTAATATCTCCATGGTCAATCTCTCCATAATCATTTCTTCCCCAAGTCCATGAAGTAAAGCTTTCTAAACCAGCAGTAGTTGTTGATATAGTAGTACTTGCAGAAGTACTTGTACTGGTTGACGTACTTGTACTAGTAGAAGTAGAAGTCGATGTTGAAGTAGTACTAGTTGAAGTTGAGGTACTAGTAGATGTACTCGTACTTGTAGAAGTAGTTGTACTTGTCGATGAAGTACTTGTTGTAGTTACATAAGCAGATAAGAACTCAGCACCAGCAATATCAATATCTCCACCGTAATTTCCTTCATAGGAATACAAAACAATAACTTTATTTCCATAAGAGAAACCAGGTAAATCAATTTCCCAACTACCATCAACAACACTTGATGTACTACTTACAATTCGCACATTCCGGTTGTCCTTATAATAAACGTCAATATTACATTGGACACCTACTATAGGATCTCCGTTTTTGTCTCTCACAATTCCGTTTATTTTAGCCATAAATTAGTTACTCTCATTATTGTTTATGCTGTCATTACTTCCCCCGGAAGTAAAATTGTTTCCCCTCATCTTCGTTTGTAGCCCCATTTGGTTCTTGCAAGCATATCGACTCGTTGTTCTTTAGATAACCTTCTAGTTTTTATAGGTTTATTTGTCTCAACCAATGAAGTCTCTAAAAAGCTCTTAATATCTTCCTTTGTAATATTATGCTTATCCATCAAGGATATAATATTTAAAGCATCCTGAATATGGCCCTTAGAAAAAGCTGCAAGTATCTGGTCTATAGTTTTTCGCCCATTTCTAACATATCCAATCATATCTTTTTGCATACCGATATATACATCCTTTGACAGGATCATAACAACTAGGGGGGTCACAAGTACATGTACCACCATGATAGGCAACATGACATTGATTGGGGTCTCCAGCATGGGGAATTGCTGTAGGTGGATCTCCATTAGTCTGTTTCCATTCAAAATCGTTGGGACAACTTCCTGAACCCCCACAGGATGGTTGGTAAGAAGCAAGACAAATAGGTCCCTCCAGTACAAATTTATACTTTCCATAAATCTCTTCGTAAGTTAATGGTTCGCCATCACAACCAGAACAATTTAAATTATCGAAAAGACAATAACCTACTGTCCAAGGTTGGTGCAAATATTCTACATAACTAACTGTCCAGCTACCAGTTGTACATCGTATATAAGCATAGACTGTTCTCTCACAGTGATCTGTTATAGTAATACTAGCAGGTCCACAAGCTGTAGGACTAGCGTTAAGTGTATTATTTTTATCTTGTGTTTGGGCAAGAGTCATCGAAAAACCAGTTCCTTCTACAGACCATTCATAAGGCGGACATCCATCATTAAGAAATATAGTTATTGAATCATCCTGATTGATAGTGTCAGGTGTACTCTCATCATCAAATGCTAATATACGAGTATCACAGTCACACTCTGCCTCACCATTAGCTGAGGTAGTAGAACCACTAGTTGTTGAAGTACTAGTAGTACTTGTTGTAGATATAGAAGTAGTAGAGGAACTAGTAGTAATTGTTGTCGATGTACTAATAGTACTTGTTGTCGATGTACTAGTAGTGCTTGTTGTCGATGTACTAGTTGAAGTAGATGTAGTCGTTGTCGATGTACTAGTTGACGTAGATGTAGTCGTTGTTGTAGTGCTAGTAGAAGTACTTGTTGTTGTAGAAGTAGAAGTACTTGTAGTAGTTGTAGCTTGCATAAACTCAGCACCAGCTATGAACTGACTGTTTTGTAAGGAGAACATAGTCAGAACTTTTGTATTATGAGGAATCCCAGGAAGTTCAGTGTACCACTCACCATTAACAGCTTTTGATTTACTACTTCCTATTCGAAGAGAACGGTCATCTTTATCATATACGTCAATATTACATTGTACTCCTGTTATCACATTTCTGTTTCTATCTCTTACGATTCCACTTATTACAGGATTTGCCACTACTTCTAAAACCTCCTATTTTAGTTTTGTTCTAAGGACGTTCTAACCCTATTTAGTTCTTCTTTCATTTTGTTAAAAGGTTGTTCCCATTCGTCATACTTTTCTTGTCTAAACAAAGTAATAGAGTCATACCAAGGAGACTTGTTTCCAGGGTAAGACCAAACATAATACATCATCAGTGGAGGTATAACCCAAGTTGGTTTCCCCATTGCTGCTGCTAGATGAGCTACTGAAGTACAAGATGATACTACAAGATCAAGATTAGCGATTGCCCCTGCAGTATCTTCCCAAGTTTCAAGCATCGGTTCTAAGTCAACAATATGTTTAGGTAAACTTTCTTCGTTATGATCTTTCTGTAAAGAATATAACTGGATATGGTCTTGAGTAACTGCATCAAAAAATAATTCTTTTGAAAAGATTCTATTTATATAATCTTCTCCTTCTCTTCCTAACCATCTAATTCCAACTTTTAGTTTATTACTATTTATAACTATGTTAAACTTCTTTACATGTTTTAAGTTTGGTTCTAAATATGGTTTTCCAGATAAGTCACTAAATTGTGTTTTCAAAACTACTGGTGCTAACATAGAAGGAACCCAGTAATCATGATAAACTCCTAAAGCTGTCTCTCTTTGTACAACAGCAGACATTTCTGGAATTCTAGCAAACAATGGAGCAAGATCTGGACTACATACAACAATTACATGGGCTCCTAATTTAGTAATTTCTTTTGCAAATCTTATAAAAGTTATTTCATCTCCGAAACCTGCCTCACAATTAAAAAGTATATGCTTTCCCTTAATATCTTCTCCGTTCCATATTGGTCTGATACTTCCAATAGGAGCATTCCCCCAGGTTTCAACGTTTCTACCTCTGTTCATAAGAGTAAATCCTCCAAGCAAATCTCCTTGCATCATAATATGCCAACCTCTGTCATACGCAACCCGATCATCGTCAGGAAATACTTTAGTTGCTTCTTGACAAACTTCCCAAGATTTCTTTACTTTTCCCTGCATAGAATATAGAAGTTGAAGGTCAAGTAGATATTCAGGTCCTTTTTCTTTAATAAATTTTTGTGCCATCTTCTCAGCTTTTTCTAAACTTCCTGCTACTTCTAACATTTCACGGATTGTTGACATTTTTTATCTCCTATGTTTTACTGAATCTGGATAGCAATTGTATGATCTCTTCCAGCAGCTACATCTACCCAGTTAGTTAATGAACCTACTTGTACTGGAGAAGAACGGTATGTTATATATCCCCAAGCCCATAGAGTTCCATCAGTTTTGATGGCAAGTATTCGAAGAGAACGGTCATCTTTATCATATACGTCGATGTTACATTGAACACCCGTAATGATGTTTCCGTCTTTGTCTCTTACGATTCCACTTATAACAGGGTTTGCCACTACTTCTAAAACCTCCTATTTTAGTTTTGTTCTAAGTTTCTCCTTGATATTATATTTAAATAAACTACCAAATAGTTTTGTCTAGATTGTTTCATTAGGGACATGCAAAGAATTCTATGTTTGTTATATAAATGGGAGTAGTATCGTTTATTCTTAGTTCTGCAATATTATAGGGCTCAGTAAATGTACAATTTCGTTCCTCTAACGACGTATAGTCGTACACAAAGACTATAAGATTTGCTGGCGAATCTGAGTCTAGTAGTTGGAGCTCGTCAATACTTGCAACTTCAGTAAATGTCATACGAAACTTAGTTGGTCTGAAACCGTTTGCCCATGTTCCTGTAACTTCTAACTTAGCAATATCAGAAGTCTCCCATCTGCTTTCTCCCGCATTCCAGCTTACATTCTGAGTACCTGTCCAATATGTGTTGTCATGACATGAAATCCATTCTTCAGTACAAGTAGTACTTCCACTAGTAGTACTAGTCGACGTCGTTGTTGTTGTAGTTGTTGTTGTGGTACTAGTAGATGTCGATGTACTTGTACTCGTTGAAGCAGAAGTAGATGTTGTCGAAGTTGATGTACTTGTAGTAGAAGTCGACGTAGACGTTGTCGAAGTTGACGTAGATGTTGTCGATGTACTCGTACTAGTAGTAGAAGTCGACGTAGACGTTGTCGAAGTAGATGTACTTGTAGTAGAAGTCGACGTAGACGTTGTCGAAGTCGACGTAGACGTTGTCGAAGTAGATGTACTTGTCGTAGAAGTCGAAGTAGACGTTGTCGAAGTAGATATCGATGTAGATGTAGATGTAGTACTTGTAGAAGTAGACGTAGATGTTGTCGAAGTAGATGTACTCGTAGTAGAAGTACTCGTACTTGTCGTTGTAGTAGTACTAGTAGTAGTTGTTGAACTTGTAGTTGTTTCTGGACATGTTCCACCGATTGTAAAACTATAAATATAATTTGAATCTCTTAAAGCAAGTCCAAATACATTATTAATGTCACATCCATGTATAAATGTGGATATAACAGGATTGTTAAGTATTACTTCATTACGCCAAGAATCTCCACCGTCTTGAGTATAAGCGAATTTTAGTTGCGCACCTTCTTCATAACTATAGAATACAAAGATATTACTAGTATCAGCTGCCCAAACTCCGACTTGATTTTCTCCTTCTGGTTCTTGTCCTGGTGATGTTTCAACAACTTTTTCAGTCCAGTTATCACCAGCATTATTTGAAATGAAAACAGAAATTCTCTCATTATCTTCAGACTGTGTGGCATAATATAAATTATTTTCATCTAAAGCATAGAAGTCGATTTTATCACATTTGAAAGCTTCTAATACTGTAATTGTAGTCCAATTTGTTCCATCAGTTGTTTTACTGAAGTAACCCGTAGACTGCCACCTCCATGCAACATATACTGCAGTAGAATCTATAGCTTGAATTCTAATATGATCAGCTTCAGAGTTATAGATCGTATTGAAGTCCCAATTTACTCCACTGTCTACAGACTTGCCTAATGTTATTTGATTTCCTATATTTGCAGCTACAAAAATTGTGTTAATATCTGAAGCAAATATATCAAATGGAACTACATGTATTTGACCTGGAATTTCACTTATTGTTGTAACTTCTATCCAACTAGTTGTGTCAGTAGCGCTCCATGTAGAACCACCATCAATACTTTTAGCGAAATATAGTTTTATATCTGTAATATTTTCTGAATAGGCCATAACTATGTTATTTTGGTCTATAGCATGTATTCTTGTTCTTATATCATCAATAACACCAGGATTGACAGCAGTTGGTAATAACGTAGTATTCCAACTATCTCCACAAGTTATTGATTTTCCAAATACAGGTCCAAGTGGAGTTGCTTGTCCATAAGTACAATAAACTATACACGAACCAAGTACGCCATTTATATCTCCCCAATCGTTTGTATCATTAGAAATTAAAGTCTCTGAAATTGCTAATGAAGTTGTAGTACTTGTAGTAGTTGATGTACTCGTAGATGTGGAAGTACTTGTGGATGTTGTTGTCGTACTAGTTGACGTAGATGTAGTTGTTGTAGAAGTTGAAGTACTTGTAGATGTAGTTGTTGTAGAAGTTGAAGTACTAGTTGACGTAGATGTACTTGTACTTGTAGAAGTACTTGTTGAAGTCGATGTAGTAGTACTAGTCGATGTAGTAGAAATCCAGCAAGGTGGATATAATCTCTCATCATCTGCTCCAGGATCTGGTCTTAATATTCCACAACCAACTAAGAACTCTGTTGTTGTAGTGCTTGTTGTAGTGCTCGTAGTTGAAGTGGTTGTAGTTGATGTAGTAGAAGTCGAAGTCGTGCTAGTAGTTGAAGTGGTTGTAGTCGAAGAAGTAGACGTACTCGAAGTACTTGTAGTTGTAGTAGTAGTTGTTGTCGTTGGAACAGTCACGGTAATTTCACATATATCGCTTGCATAAGGACAGTCAAACGACCACCCACCATCATAATTAACTACACCACCATCTTGGTACGCAATTTTTACGCAACTAGTAGAGTCAGTTAAATGTGACGGGTCGTACATCTCATATCTACTATGAACCATAATATTGTAAGTAGATGTTGAGTCTCTACTAGTAACCGAAGCATCTCTACAAATATAATGGTCATGAAAAATCTGTTGAATATAAATCTCAAGCGGTCTTATATCAAGACAACAACCAATGTCATAGTAAGACCCACAATCGTAAGTTATTCGTGAGTACCATTGCGATGCTGCGGTTGAGTCTGGACATAATAATAAAGGATCTGGACAACAAGGATTACTATTAGCCGTTACCCAGTCATAGATGTCTTGTCCAATATCTAGAATAAGACTGTCGTCAAGTCGAACTGAGTTCATTAATCTATTCTTAAACTCAATCATTTCTAATGGAAGAATTCTCGCTCTGTAAGGTTTGAAGAAGTCTATTACATTTCCTAATTCTTTAAGAATCGCTTCATGACCAAGGAATAAGAAGGCAAGATCTAGATAACCATAACCAATGTTTGCTCGTACCCAGTCTCTAAGATTTTTCAGAAGTGATAATAGGAGTTCATCTTTCTCAGTTTTATTGTATAAGTCATCTAATGCAGACTTTAGATCTGTGTTTACTAGATTAAGGACTTGACCAGCTGAGTCCCTATTTACTAGAAAATTTCTTGATCTGTGTCTTGTGAATAAATCAAAAAATTGAAAGTACTTAGTTCGTTTATCATCTCTAGAAGAAGGGTTCCCGATCAATGTATTGTATACATTTATAATCTCTATGTAGTCAGTAGAGGTTCCATCATAACATAGATAATATTGACCAGGAGGTATTGCCATTAATATTCCTCTCTTTTAGATTTGTTCCCTTTATAAATCTCCAATTATGTAGTAGTTGATGATGTCGTACTCGTAGAAGTACTTGTACTAGTAGTTGTTGTTGTAGTACTAGTTGATGTAGAAGTACTCGTACTAGTAGTAGTACTCGTTGAACTAGTTGTATATGGTAGTGCTAATTTACCCCATCCTATATCACACCAATCTCCTAATTTATGACCTATCCAGTTTAGTATAACGTGGTCATCTGCTGACACAGAGTCTGCAGTTTGGATCTGCCATATAGTAGAAGTAGTCACAACCGCGTCAACGCTTGGATCAAAGACGTAAGCTTCCTGGCTTACTAGCGGACTCCAAATTTCAGTGTCACAAGGGTGTGTTCTATATTCAATTACGTCGTTATGTTTCCAAGCTACATACAAATTACCAGAGCCATGCTCAATTATACCAACTGCACCATGAATAGCAGCTGTTGAGTCAGCTATACAAGTAGCTGCATTCCACTGAGAAACACCATTAACACCAGGATCTCTTTCACTCCACTGAATAGTATTATCAGCCTCTACATATATAATATGAGCATGATCTTCCCCAGCAGTAATTCCGTGTTCGAGATCAAATCTCGCTACACCTGGATAATGTGGAACAGCAGCTCCGTCTGGAATGTTTTGGATGTTTTCCCATCCAAGTGCATGGTATCTAGATTTTAAATAAACGTCTTCCTTCCAAACAAAAATCATCTCTTTCTTTTGAGCACCAGATTCACCCATTGATCGTACAGATTGACCCCAGATTTGGTTTCCGTTTGTTCCATCAATCACATCACTGATATCTACTGCTGCGTCCCAATTAGTTAAATCGCCAGCATTTGTTTGATGTTTAGTTTTAACTTGATAAGTAAACCCACCTCCACCAATATCGATCTTACAAACAGCTGTTGCCCATATAAAAGAAGTTGGAGTTTGACGGTTCGCTGCGAAATTAACACGTTGGTATATAGCACCTTCAATCTCTGAAGCATCAAATACTTTATTTACGTTCTCCCACGCCCATCCAGTAGGACTAGCCTCATCACTTTCAGCGATGTAGACGTCAGTACCGTCAGAATAGAATACAGTAACTGGTAGATTTGACTCTGCACTTCGAATAGTAAAGTCAGCTTTAATTCCACCAAAATCAAGACAAACAATTCGAGCGTTAGTGTTTTCTATCCAATTGTCTACATCATTTTCTACATCGGCTCTAGATATATATTCTATTACCATAATAGCTGTTGAGTCTTCTGCTAGACATCTAGCTCTCCAATAGTAATCGTTAACATCATCAAACCACATTTTTCGCTGCCAATTTTCACCGAATTCTCTTTCACAGATAGTAGTAGTTGAAAAGGTAGTACTCGTTGAAGTACTAGTGCTAGTAGATGTTGACGTACTAGTTGATGTCGAAGTACTTATAGTTGTCGTACTAGTTGAAGTAGAAGTAGATGTACTAGTAGTTGTAGTGGTTGAAGTCGAAGAAGTAGACGTACTCGAAGTACTTGTGGTTGTAGTCGTCGATGTGCTAGTAGTACTTGTAG
>Ga0114925_10000060_pt1 | contig 35524 bp, 31 predicted proteins | sample SumtaG_2_FD_87287 | JGI IMG/M metagenome (GOLD analysis project Ga0114925, IMG submission 87287) | Deep subsurface microbial communities from Indian Ocean to uncover new lineages of life (NeLLi) - Sumatra_00607 metaG | ecosystem: Environmental > Aquatic > Marine > Oceanic > Sediment | place... | reverse complement strand
TCCAGCTTTTATATACTCTTCTTTAATTGCTTGGAGTTTTTCTTTCTGTTTCTTAGATACTAATGATAAATCAATCAAGCATTTTGCTAATAAGTTATATGCATCTCGTCCAGAATACATTTCAAATACTTCCGCACTCAACTTACCAATTCTTTTATAAGGATTTTTGTAATAGAATTTACCATTAGTCCTTTTTATAAAGGGAGTATAACGAGATAAGTAATTACTAAAACTTGATTCGCTAAGTTCTAATCGTTTGATAATCTCTTCTCTTGTTAACCCTTTTGGGTTCAATTTTAATGTCATTAAGAATTGATTCACTTTTTAAATCACCTCACGAATTCAATCCTTTTACTCGTTTCAATAACTCCCCATCGGAATTCCCCATATCTTCAGTAGGTATGATCTCTTTAGGATCTTCCGCTATAGTAGTTTTTTTAATAAGCCTAAAATCAACTATTCCGCCTTTTTCTGTTTTATACAAACCTTCCTTACTTTCTGGATCTAAGTAAAAATCTCCCTTACCATATTGAGATTCTATAAACACCTGATACTTTACTGGTAATCCCGCTTGTGTCATATCCTCAGTAGTGGCTTTTTGGAATTTTGTTTTCTCTTTAGGTTTCTCAGAAGTGTTATTTCTCTTAGTTTTCTTCTTAGACTTTTTCTTAACCTCTGGTGTCTCAGCTTCCATTTCTGCTTCTGAGGAATCATCTTCCTCAACCTCTTCTAACTCTTCCTTTTTACCAAGATCATCCATATCAAACCGATTATCCCCTAAGCCTAATTCATTTATTAGAACATCGGTCATACTAGGTTCATTGCTAAAATCTTCTCGAGCAACAGATATATTTCCAGATCCAACATATTCCTCTTTTGGTTTGACAAAATCAATGTGTTTACTAGCCGCCTCTTGAACTTCCTCATTGTGAAAGCTTGTGTTTTCTTCTAATCTAACATAGCGTGCAGCCATGTGTTCTGGAAGTCCTTGTAAGTGAATACTATTTCGATCTTCGTACTTATTCTCATCATTAGGTGTGTGTGCCCCCATATGACCTGCTTCTAGTTCATTCTCTTGAGCTTCAAATGAATCCTTCCTTACCATATCAAACTTTTTCATAGGATCAATAAAATCCATCGCTGAAGGACGTTTAACTTCAAAGATTGTATCTAATTCTCTTCTAGTCTTACCACAGAGACCAGGCTTACCGAATTCCATTTGTAAATCAGTAAAATCATTCTTCCTATTCTCTTCAGTAAAGAAATGAACGAAATCATCTTTATTCATATTCACTCCAGATCCTTCAAATAAATTACCATAAAATTCCTTTCTTTCTTTCATATCTTTTCTTTTCATATTTTTCACTCGTTTTATGTTATTTACATAAATTGTATTCATATTAGTATTTAAATGGAATAACCGATTCGGTATTACTTTTTCATGATAGTAAGTAATACTTCAAAATAAAAGTAATACCCCAAGTAATACTTTTCCTAAAATACATATTTTAAACCATTATCCCATTTTTAAACTATGGAAGAACCAAGTTTATTCGATCAAGTCAAAGAATTCAAAAAAAATAATCCTGAAAGTGAAATATCAGATCTCCAGAAACACTTCCCAAATAAATCATTTAACACCTTAAAAGAATACCAAAGAAGAATAAACAGAGAAAAAGAACAAATCATCGAATCCCTCAAGAAAAACTATGATCCTACCACTAAAACCTTTAGAAACCAAAAAGAAGCTGAAAAAAAAGCCAAATTACCTTCAAAAATCCCAACATTTAAAGAATTTGTTGAAACCGAAGCTATACCAAAACCTATTCATCGAAAAACGAAGGAATGGATTGGATTACTTGATTATGAGGAAGAATGGTATGAACTAATTGAGAAATACGACGAAATCGCTCTTTTAGAACCTCGAGAATTTGGGAAGACATGGGTAGTTTGTTGGTATATAGAATATCGCATGAAGTATTTTGGAGAAAACTTTCTGTATTTATCCCTAACTCGTATTAGATTCAGGGTAGCCAACTGGATTTATATATGGGCTTATCAACAAGGTTTATTAGCAGATTCCCAGACCAAATATTCGAGGGTATCTACATATCACCAATTTGAATTCAAAAACGGTGCCAGGTTTGAAGAACATAAATATATGAGTAAGGATATACTTGGATACCATAATTGGACCATAGTATTAGATGATATTGTTGATAAAAAATGGGAGACTTACCAAGCTAAACAACGAGAAGCAGAAGAATATTATGATTACACTCTCCAGTGGATTGGAAGGAATAAATTAATTATAGTTAATACTTGCAAATTTGAGGGGGATTTACTCCAATATATTATTGAGGAAAATAAAGATACTATGCATGTAGATAGACGAACACCTTACCGAAGGTGTCAATGTGAAAAACCTAATATCAATGATAGAGGTTTATACGATTACTGTGAAATATGTGATGATAAAAGTCTTTTAGCTCCTTCACTACATACCCAAGAAGAGTTAGAACGAAAGAAACAAAAGAATCTATTCGCTTGGTATGCTGAAATGATGCAAGACCCTCACCCAATTACTGGTAAAGTATGGTCTGAAATTCACACTATTAGAGAAGCTAAAACCCCCTATGTTAAACATTATGATTTGTTCTTTATCTACATAGATAGGGCCACAACTCTTAAGAAATCCTCCGATTATACGGGTTGTATCATGGGATTACGTGAAAGGGAGACAAGCATTAGGCTAATTACCCATGATTACACTGATCATATCCCATTAGAAAACTTACTAGTCCTAATCAATGAAATCTTAGCAGATATTAAAGCCAAGTATAACCATATGTCTTGTTATTTAATAATCGAAAAACAGGGAGGAGGAGACGATCTCCTTACCATGATTAAAACCCGTAAATCATTTGAAGTGGGAGGATCTCTCACTAAAAACACTATAGAAAACCATACAATTATTATCCCTATCTCAAGTACCGGAAATAAACGGTTAAGTATCCAAGACCGACTTCATGCCCCCCTAATCAACGGAAAAATCATGTTTGTCGATAACCTTAGAAAATCGGAACTTGTCAACGAGATATTGACATTCCCCTACTGTTCAAAATTCGATGCCATTGACGCCCTCGCTATGGGTGATTTTGAAATACAAAAAATTCCACTTAGAGTTAGCGGTAATCCCTATGAAGAAGTAGCCCAAGCTTTCAGAAACCACTCCATAAATCAACGAAAAGGCCAAATAGCATACGACGATACCATATTCAACAATTCAACAAATAAGGAACTTGAGAACCTTAAAAAAGGAATAAGGAATAGGAATAAGGGGATATTTGGTTGATTTACAATATAAAACCAAATTTTTATCCTGGAAATACTAACTATGTAGAATTAACAACTAAAAAGTATAATACAATAGTATTACATTTTTAACCACTCCCAAATAACCCAAATTACACACTTGGTTGAGAGTTAAAACTTGATTTTTTTACGATTATAAAACCCTAAACATTCAATTTTTATGATTACACTTCCCCATCAAAAAATCAACCCCTATTCTATAAAGAGTAGGGGTATTGAGGTATCCATAAACTCAAAGTTGTCACATTGGGTGGTTTGGGAAAGTGGGGATTGGGGAGTAGGGGTTTGGAGGGTATCTTAGGATGCATTGTGTATATTATGTATTCTTTTTTTAGAGAAAGTAAGATCTTCTAAAAAAGGAGAGTAACAGAAAGAGGGATGTTTGGGAGAAGTGAAAGTTATGAAAAAAAACTATACACAATATACATAATGTTTGAGTGGGTTAATATTGGGGAGTATAAGGGTTGTAGTAGGATCGATGTTTTTTGCATTGTGTATAGTTTTTAAGTGATAGAGTATAATTTAACATAAAAATCTAAGGTGAGTAATAATGCGAGAAATGATATGTGATATGTGCTCAATGGAAGTTTTTAAATTGCTTAATATTAAAGGTGTTATTGGAGTTTTTATTGGTACTGAAATAGATAGTAAATATAAATCTCTTCCGAATCCTATGATATGTGAAGAGCTTAATGTATGTGATCGGTGTTTATTTAATAAAAAAGATGAAATTATTGAAATTTTAAAGAAAAGAATTTGTAATAAATAAAAAAATAAAAGAATGTCATTTGGTTTTTTTAAATTGGTCAATCTTACCTTGTTTGTCTTTAGGTTTAAGGCTATCTCTCAATCGGAATCCAGTATAAATTTGTTTCCCTGCTCTTCTTGTTTGTTGAAAATCTGGGTGAGTTTTTACATAAGATGTAATCTTATTGGTTCCTTTTAAGGTTGTTTTATTATTAGATTTTCTCCATTCATTATAGGCTAATAAACAATCATTCATATCACACCAATAGATATTATTAGGATCTTTTTTGGCATCCAGATATTCTCCCTTTTCACAATATCCCTCAATAAAGTCTTCGATAGGGTTCATTTTCTTGATCCAGAAGTCCTTTATGTCCTTCCAATCAAACGAAGCTATTCCTGTTTGATCAAAATCATCCTCTTTTAATAGCAATTTAAGACCTTCAAGAGCTATGTTTAATAAACCCGATAATTCTTGAGGAGTAGTTAATTCAGCAATTAGTTTTTTTTTATCTTTAGAACCATCGAATTCGTTAGGACATACAATAATCATCCATTTTCTAAAAAATCCTTTATCTGCTCCAGTAGGGAGTTCTGGAAACTTGTCATTGACAGCATACATTAATTTAGCAGTAGGCTTTACTTGATAGGCTTCTTGGTAAAGTTTTCTGATATAAACATATAGTTCATTACCGACATACTCCTTAAACTTCTTAATGTTGATTTTCTCATCGGTTTCTACTTCTGAACATAAATTCAATAGTTTGTTTTCAATCTTAGCAAATTCGAATTTGTCATCGAGATCCGCCAAATCTACTTTCGATGTATTTTCTGGACCGATAAACATAGTTATTATACTAAAAAAGATTGTTTTCCCGTTATGCCCAGTACCATAAAATAGAATGGCTTTTTGATATCGCATAATTGGAGTAAGGCATAATCCAATAATCTGTTTAATTAACGGGACATCTTCTGGATGGAATACTTCACTTAGAAATTTTTCAATAGCAGGACATTTGGCATTTGGATCGTATTTAATGGGAATTTGTCGGATAAACTTTAACTCTGGATCATGTTTAAGAAACTTAATATGGTTTAAATCAGAGTAGTCGATTATCCCATTCAATAAATTAATTAAATTTCCTTGAATATCAAAATCTTTGATTGAACAATAGGTTTCTTTCTTGATATACTTCTTAACCATTCCTAGCTTACTGCTTTGGCTTGGGTCTCCCATTGATGATAACTGATTTTTCTCAAAATAATCTAAGACTATCTTTTCAATATAATCAAAAGATTTAATAACATATCTCCCATCTTCATAGAATAGAATTTCCCTTCTAAACTCTTCAGGAGAGTATATATGATGGGTTTTGAGTATTTCCTTAGCTATTTCAATAGACATGGATTTTGATTTTTCTTTAAGATAATTTCGATATTGATCACTAATTACCGTTTTATTATAGCCAGTAGTATCTTTTAATATATCAAAAACTCGATTCCTAACGATCAAATTATCAAAAGGTAATAAATCAAATATTTCATAAATTTGCTTCATAGTTGCGTTTTTTTCAATATTATTTAAAAAATAATCAAAACCATTAGTGGAGTTATTCAAGAGCTTCTGAAATACTTCAACTGAATTTTCCCGGAGAAAATCATCTAAATCAATTTTCTCAAGATTATTTGGATTTGGGATAATACCGATGTAAGCATTAATATTTCTTGGTAGTAATACCCGCAATGTTGCCTTAGAACCTTCTAATCCTGCATTATTGGTTTCATTATCATTAATTACTACTATTTTATCGAATCTTTTGCAGTAATTGATTATTTTATCGATATGGGTTTTCTTAATTCTTGTAGTAACTGGGGATAAACATGGATAACCAATCTCGATTACACTTATGGCATCTATAACTCCTTCTGTAATGATTAATGGTTTTCCATTAATTTCATTAATAGAATCTAAACCATAGGGTATTTCTTCAACGTATTTAGTCTTCCTTTGTTTAACGTATTTAGCATCCTTCTTAAAATCAGGTTCCTTATCTAATAAACGGTAAATAAAATATTTAGATCCTCTATTTGCATCTAGATAAGGTATAACGATTCGTTTTCCAATGATCCAATTCCCATTTTTATTCACGAATCCTGCTTTTCTCAATAATTTACCATAATGAGCTAGATTATCTCTATAATTGAGTTTTAATGATTGTTTTACGTTATCATCGAATAATCCGATTTTTCTTGAATCTATGGTATCATTAGATATTCCCCGATCACTTTTAATTTCTTCATAGTATTTACTCTTTTTAAGATTCTTATGGCATAACTCAGTAAATAACTTGAATAATTTATCGATTTCCTCTAAAGAATCAAGATATTTTTTATGGTATTTCCCAAATTGTATTTTATTCTTGATAGCTATGTCTTTAATAGCTCCAGAACGATCTAAATTATTAAGTAGTCCATAAACACTAATATAATCATAAACTTGATTACATTTATAGCAGAATGCAGTATTTGTTTCTGGGAAATATCGAAAACTAGAGGATTCTGTATTCCCATTAACTAAACAATCACATCTATTATCAGATTCCAAACTTACTAGTTCGGTAATCGAAAAACGATCATTAATTCTTTCCCAAATCGGTACTTTGTTATTTTTCATAAGATAGCCCCCCCTGGAAGTATGATCGTTTTAATATTGTAAGCAGAATCATCAAGAAATAATTTGCCATCTACAAGATCAATCATAACCACTATTACCTTACCGTCAAACCGAATATATACAATTCGGAGTAGGTTTCTAAACCAATGTAAGTAGTAATCATGGCAAAATGGCGTCATTTTCAATTGTTCATTATTATGTATTACCCAAGAAATGTTTTCATCAAGCTTATTGGTTATACTAAGTGTAGGTTGTACCAGTTTAATATTTTTCATTAATTCTTTATAGATAGTTAAAGTTTTAATTAACTTTTGATCTTCTATCCCAAGATCCTGATCCCCAGTAAATATTGATTGAAAATCTTCTTGATTCATTTCTTAGCTTCCACCTCTTCCTTAATTACCTTCCACATCACATAAAGCTTGTTCCATTTACGAGCTTTAAATACTGAGGTTATTGATTTACTGAATTCGGGCCATAGTCCCCAGAAGGCTTTAGTGAAAGTGGGTTGTGACTTCCTTTTTTTAATTATAGGTTTTACAACCTCTTCTTTCTTATCCCATTTATCTAACAAACTCATTTGATAATCTCCTCGATCTCTGTAATTAAAGCTCTATCATTATCATCTAAATCTCCCGCAGGTTTCATTTTAGCCATCATAAATTTATGGAAATTCTTAAGTAAACCTTTGTAATTACTCCCATTCCCATTACAATGACTATTGATTACCTCTCTCAGTTCCTTATTTGCTTTAGTAAGATTATCTATTTTTTCTTGATACTCGCCATCTAATAAAGCTCTAACCTTTTTGGCAGATCCTCGATCCCATTTATTAAATCTCTCTTTAGTTAGTAGTTTTGAGGTAACAGGATAACCATTTTTAAATAGTTTAGTTGCCTTTATTTCTATAGTAGATTGATGATTTGATGCGTTTTGTCTGGCTGACTTAAAATCACTCATTTCATCAATCTCTTCCTTCTTTTCTTCCAATAATTATATCACCTGCTCTAATAATAGTTTTCGTTTTAATTCATCAATCTTTTTCTCAATAACTTCCTTGTCGTCATATAGCTTTATTATTATATCCTTTTGCTCCTTAAACATTTGAACTAACTCTTCGTAGCTTTTGTCTTCTAAACTCATTGGTTATTCCTCTTTTATGTTTAATTCTTTTTTTAGAATATTATTTATTTCTTCTTGAATTGAAGAATCCTTATCCGTAGCAATATGTTTAATATGTTTATGGATTAAATCTTCAATTACCACCATTTTTCTTTTTTCTTTAGTCATTTCATTTATCACTTCCATTTTTTTAAAAATTTAAAAATCCTAATATTTAAATAAAAGGTATGTGATTATGTATATAAGAATTAGTAAATAGTTTAGTAAACTAATTTTACTAAACCATAAATTTAAGGTGTGAAAAATGGTAGATAAAAGAATAAAAATATCAGAAAAAGAAATATACGATTTTACTAAAAAGAAACAAATGGGAGTAACTTGGACCGAATTAAAAAATGAATTTGTAGATCGTGTAGATCGTGTAGATCGTATTACTGAACAGCAACTTGCAAATAAATTGAAAAGAATGATTCATGTCAAGAAAACATTAATGCATGTGAGAAAATATTATTTACCTTATTATCATAATTTTCCTAAACAAATTGAAATTGAATCTGCATATCACGAAAAAATAGAAGATCCTTACATACCTCAGGGTTTTAATAAATATTATTTAGAACAAATGGATGAAATTATTCATGACTCGTTATTTATTCGCTTACAATATTTATTTGATAAATACCATGAAATTCTTGAGGTAATGAAATCTAAACCTGAATGTGATAAATGCATTTATAACCAAAATATTCATCAAAAATGTGATGACTGTTATAGCTTTAGTATGTTTTTGTCTATAGATTATAAAAAATATATAGATTCTTTAGATGAGAAATTTTTAGAATGGGATGAGAATAAGCCTTTGTTGGGATTCAATGAAGGTAGTAAAGAAGATCCATTGACGTTAGATTATGCAGACGTAGATGACGAGAATGATTATGAGAAAGTAAATGAATTTTTTCATGATATGAATGAATTAAATATCCTAAACTATTATTTTAAAGAAGGTAATAATTTTCTAAAAATAAAAATAAAAAAAGTTTAAAAAAATTAAAAATAAGTTATATTCTTATAAGGAAAATACTTGTCATAGTATTCTCTCTTTTCTTGGATTGAAAGCTTAAGATAATGTTTCCCCTCTACACTACTGGGAGCATGGTTCATAAGCATTTCTGAAATTAATAGGTCGCAGTTCATGTCTTTAATTCTTCTTGTAATCATAGTTCTCCTAAAAGTATGAAATAGACTGTATTTCTCTTCATAATATTTCTTGCATCTATTTCTCCAACCAGGAGTAGTTAAATGGGTTTTAGTCCCCTTAAATAACCACCCTTGCTCTTTATTCAAGTACAATAGGTATTTTTCTAAGTATGGTTTAAATCCTTTAGGAAAGAAAAATAGTAAACCTTTATCGCTTTTTCGTGCATCCATTTCGAATCCAGTTTCAATATATCTTTCTTCTAAGTTAATGTTTTCAATTCGAATAGTAAGAGCTTCGGAGATCCTCATTCCAGTAGCAGTTATAATCCCATAAAGAATAAAATCTCTAAAACCTTGTAATTTCGCTTGATTTAGTATTTCTTGAAGTTCCGTTTCTGTATAAATCTCCCCATCTTGCTCACTTACTTTCTTGAAGTCTTTGTTTTTCTTAGTAAACTTATATACTTTAGTAATAGGTACTGGATTTTGAAAAGTAATGTTTTGATCAAGAAAATACGCTTGAACGTAGTAAAAGAATGATTTTAAATAAGATCGGTGAGTTTCCTTAGAACTAAGCTTAATATCATCTATATCAATAACTCGATCAAAATACTCTTTTATGTCAATCATAGTAATTTCTTGTAATGGTTTATTTAAATGGTTTAAAGTCCTTAAGATTCTACTCTTTTGATTTCTATACGCTCCAATAGATCGCTTTGCTACTTCTTTCAAATAACCCTCAACTATACTAAAATCGTTAGGACCAATGGTATAAGTAAATTCTATTGCTTCAATCATTTTAATCTATACCTCATGAGTTTTTTAGTTTCTGGATCTAATTCAATTGCTCCCTTCTTTACGAGAGAATTACAGATATCGGTAATTAACCCTTCATCTTTATCTAATATGTCAGCTATTTCTTTTTCATTAAAGGAACCACGAGAGAGCATACCATAGACTTTTGCCGTTAAATCTGTTTCATCTTTAACATTTGCTTTCTTGGCCATAGCTACTTGTATATCAGTTAGTTTACTAATAGCTTCGCTTAATTGCTTTTCTTTCTTATTATTCTCTTCCATGAAGTATTTCAGAAGTTCTTTAGTATTATTACCATTAGAACTTACTGAAGTGGGATTATCAAATTCATCCATGAATTTTTCTACAGCAGCAGCGACTAAATGAGTCATATTTCGAATATCAGAATGTTTTTTGACAAATTTAATCCATATATCTTTAATTTCAGGTTCAATCCTTATTTGAATATAAGGAAAGCTTTTTTTTGGTTTTGTTTTGTCTGGCATTTTTTTTTATCACTTAAATTTTGTAGTTACTAATATAAAAGAAGTTTAACTATTTAAATGTTATGACAAAAACATAACAAAATATTGTGATATCTTCATATTATACCATTATTTGAGTTTTAGCTCTCACTTAAATAATCGATAATGGAAGATTTTAGAATTTCTAAATTCATTGAAGAATTCTTAATAGTAAAAGAAGTAGAAGAAGGGTGTGCATCTTCAACGATAAAAGCATATAGATATGATCTTCTTAATTTTATTAAGCATTTTGGTGATTTAGCTGTTAATTCTCAATTTATTCGTCAAAAAATTAGATTATACTTAAAAAAACTTAAAGATTTAAATTATACAAAAAGAGCGATAGCGAGGAAAATTGCCTCGTTAAGATCGTTCTTTAAATTTCTAATTCTTAATGAATTCATTTCGAAAAATCCTATGAGTATTATAAAGACTCCTAAAACAAAACTCGAAGAAAATCTCCCAAAATTCTTAGATTTCCCAGATATTAAAACTATTTTAACGAAATTAAGAGATAAGAGTCTTTTTAAATCAAAAAAGAGCCAACGATATTATTTAATAGTGAGATTGCTCTATTCAATAATGGCACGAGTAAGTGAATTATGTAATATTAAAATAAAAGATGTTGATTTTGAAAAGGGTTATATTAGATTACGTGGAAAGGGGAATAAAGAGAGAATTGTTCCGGTCGATGAAAAAACTATAGATTATATTAAAGATTATTTAAAGAATAGAATTTCCTATACTGAGGATGAGTATTTGATTGTAAACACAAGAAATCAAAAATTAAACCCTCGTGTAGTTCAGAATGATATTAAGGAAATTAAAAATCTATGTGGCTTTCCCGAATCGAAAATAATAACCCCGCATATATTTAGACATACAGGAGCTACCCATCTTAGACGTTCGGGCATGGATATAAGTGAATTGCAAGATATTCTTGGACATTCTAATCCAAATACAACAAGAATTTATGCTAAAAATGACATTTCTAAATTAAAAGAATCCTATACTATGATGCATCCACTAAATAGAGAATAAATTTCTAAGTCTTTCTTTTAATTTGTCTTTTAATAATTTTTTTCTCTGCTTTATATTTCTTTTTAAGAGCTTTGATATCTTCTAATTCTTTAGACAATTTCCATTCATTATACATCGCATCTAATTTATCAACAGCTATAGCAACGGCATCTTTTTTTACATATCGTTTTACTTCCAATGGTTGTCGTTCGCCTGTATCAACAATTCTTCTGACTGCTTGTTTTTTGCTATCTTCGTACATTTTTTCGGCGCTTTTATATTTTTGAGCAGGTCTTCCAATATAGATCCAATCTGGTTCTAAAATCTGTCCTACATGTGTTGTTGCCCACACACCTAGAGTTGTATTTGCACCAATAATCGAACCTGGAGCAACAATTGCATTCCCGCCTAGCACTGTATGATCTCCAATTTTGACTTTTTTAATTAACAAATAATCTTCAGAATTTATTTTAATAATCATGCTTGAAAGGACAACGGCGCCTTGCCCTAGCATTATGTTTTTTCCAAATTCAATAAATTCTAAGTCGCTCCAACCATCGAACATTGTACTTTTAAAATCAGCTCTCATTTTACATAACTTAAATGCCAAGTTAGAAGCCCAAGGGAAACACCAATTATTCCAAATCCAAAATATATATTTCTTTACAGATAATCTTAAGCAATAGAATTTATAATCATTATCACTTGAATCAACTTTAAATAAGCCTTCTTTTGGCATATGAATTAAATCTAAAATAACAAGAATTAATTTTCCAAAAAATAAACTCAATAGGAGGTAGAGCCCCCACCATGCAAATATATCAACAAAAATAAAGATTACTCTCCAGTGGATTAATTGACTCTGCTGAGCCGCTTCATAAAAAGTTATTATCATAACAGAAGGCATTACAAAAGTTAAAATATGTAAAAGAAGATAAAGAATACTTGCTAAAGGGGTCCATGTAAAAGCATTTGTAGTTATAGGGAGTTTAGTTAGATCTAGAGTTTCAAGATCTTCAGTATCAAGTTTAGATTGCTCATTCACCATCATATTCACCTCCTAATATCTCCAAAATCTGTTCTTTCGTGAGTTTTTTTGCGGGAAATCCAGAATATACAGCATTATCTCCTAACTTATCAAATTTCACTGAGGAACACATAGGAAGCATTGTAGAATCATTACCCATTTCTAAACCAGGTAAACCCCCAGTTAATCCTCCAAAAACACTATTATCACCTATATTTGCTCCATAAAATGTCAAATTTTCTTCGCCGTATACCCCATCTACGAGATGATTTGTATTATGAGCAAACGTACCAACATAGCAGTTTTTCCCATAATTTATATGACTATGAATATAAACGCCTTCTTCTAATACAGTTTCCTTCCCAATTTTATTTGAGCCAAAGAATCTTAACTCCCAGTTTATCAACCATGGAAATGGTGAACGAAAAACTGAAAATATGGGATACTTTAATAAAAATGCTCTCGCATGATAATAATCCAAGGCATGGGATGTTTCATCCATATGTCTATCGAAAACACCTTGTGCAGGACCTCTGCTATCGACATACCTATAAAACCATTGAGTAATTAAAATTACGAAAAATAAGTGTAATAAATATAACGCTATAAAAATTAAAGGTGTAAGAAACATAATAATAAGAATATCTTTATTTAAAAGTAATTCAAAAGAAAATGGAAGATTTAAAAAATTTGGGACTAATAATCCAAAAACAAATAAATAAAATAACAATCCAGGTAAAATGTAAGAGCAACCTATTATAATAAAACCAGAAATTGCATAAAATAGAAAAGGAACAGATAATTCATGAGGTATAGCTTTTAATTTGCTTTCGTCATATCCTATTGTTGGATCTTTATCAAATATAGTATATTCAAGCCTTCTCTTATCCTCAATCGGATCTTCTAATTCAAGTTTTCTTGCAGGAACACCACTATACATTGAATTAGCTTCAAGATGTTGATTGATTTTTGTAAATGTAATAGCATCGACAATTGTGTTAGATTCAATAATAGTACCGGGCGAAATAACTGAATGTACTCCAATGATTACATTGTCTTTTATAACTACTTTTCTGATTATTAACTTATCTTTTATAATCATATTAGACATGATTATACTCCCTTGTCCTACCCTAACATTTTTTCCAAGCTCTACAAACTCGCAGTCGATCCAACCATGATTTATAGAACTTGATATCGGTAATTTAACACCTAAGAGTTTAAATGCAATGGTTTCCAAAATAGGCAAATTTAATTGACGCGCTAGCCATACAGGCCATTTCTTAACTATTCCCCGCAGACTCCAATATCGATAATTCCTATCGGATTTATCTCTAAGAAATACACCCTCTTTTGGTTTATGAAATATATTAATAACAATTAGAAAAATTTTTGACACTATTATTGCGCTTAGGATTAAAATTATAACACCTATAAAGAAAGCCACTGGAAAAAGCACATAGAAAAATAGATTCATCTTTGGGAAAAACTGCCAAAAAAACCAAAACCATATTATTGCTGGTTGTGCGCTAATAACCATTATCATTAAATATAAGATTAAATACTTTTTTTTGGCTAAAACATTAGTTGTTCTCGGTCCTTCTCTAACTGATGCAGGAATTGAAATTTTGTATTCACTCTAAATAATTATGATTTATTGAAATTTTATATTCACTTTAAATAATTATGAATTATTACGTAAATAATATTTTTCATATTTAATTGGCAGTAAAAAAGGGTTTTAATAAATGAATTCAGATTTAGATATTGTCTTTACTCCCGCTAAAATTGGTAATATTTTAATTCCTAATCGCCTTATTCGCTCCGCAACATATGAAAGTAGAGCAACTGAAGATGGATTTGTTACTGATGAGTTAATAAATTTTTATGAGGAGTTAGCAAGGGGTGGTATAGGTCTGACAATTACAGGTGTCACCAATGTTAGAGAAGATGGGAGACAATTAACTAAAATGAACGGGAATTATTCCGATGAGTATTTAGAGGGATTAATGAGTATTGCGGGTGCATATCATGATATTGCAAAAGAAGTCGGGAGTCACTCGAAAATATTTCTACAAATCGGTCATAGTGGGAGTCATATCACACATTGGGGATATGATGGAGAAGTTATTTCCTCTTGTTCTCTTGAATATGAATTAACACACAGAATCCCAAAAGAATTGTCTATTGAAGAAATTAAAGAAATCTCTGAGTTATTTGGAGAGGCAGCTAGTCGTGGTAAAAAAGCAGGTTTTGACGGTGTACAATTTCATGGTGCTCATGGATATCTTATAACACAATTTTATTCTCCTTACCTAAACAGAAGAGATGACGAGTATGGTGGTTCTACAGAAAATAGGGCGAGATTTGCATTAGATCTTCTAGAAGCGTGTCGAAAAAGAGTGGGGAATACCTTTCCAATATGTATAAAAATGAATGGTTCTGACAGGATAGAGGGAGGCCTTGATGTAAACGAGGCTGCTGAATTAGCATCTATTTTTGCGAAGGCTGGTTTCGATTCTTTAGAGATTTCATCTTATATTCATAAAGCAGGGATGCTTGAAAAAATAATTTCTTTACCCCCAGAGTCTCAAAAACATATTCGTCAGCGAGGGTTAGAAGCTTTTAATTTAGAGTTAGCAAAAACAATTAAAGAGAACTTAAAGAAAGAGACTTCAACGGATAAACCAATTATCTTAGTGGGAGGTTTATATCGTTTCGAAAAAATACGAGATATTATTAGAAATAACGGGATCGATTTTTGTTCGATGAGTCGCCCATTAATAAGGCAACCAGATTTACCAAACAGATGGAAAAATGGACCCCCTTTCCCTGAGGCAGAATGTACTTATTGTAATCAGTGTACTCAAGACTTTCTTGTAAAAGGTCCCAGATGTAAAGGAGTTAGATGTATTGCTAAGGAGAAGGAAGAGCGACGAAAGCGAAGGAGAAATCATTAGAAAATCATAACAGTTATTGATTTATTAAAGAAACAAAAATAGAAAAAATAAGGAGGTAATAAAATGAAGATTATAGATTTAACTCAAGAGTACGAGCAATTGTATTTTGTATGCCTTGAAGATTGGTCAGACGAGATCAAGGAGGCAGGAAATCATAAAGAAAATTGGTATAAACAAATGAAGGATAAAGGTTTAGGGGTAAAGCTTGCATTGGATAATGATGGAAATGTTGGTGGTATGATTCAATACATTCCTATAGAATATTCTACCGCGGAAGGACAAGATTTATACTTTATCAACTGTATTTGGGTTCATGGATACAAAGAGGGGCAGGGGAACTTTCAAAAAAGAGGGTTTGGCAAAGCTTTACTTAAAGCCGCTGAAGATGATGTAAAAACAAAAGGGGCGAAAGGAATGGTGGCATGGGGGGTGTCCCTTCCCTTCTTTATGAAAGCTTCATGGTTTAAAAAGCAAGGCTATTTGAAAGTGGATAAGCAGAGCATTCAAGTCCTTCTTTGGAAACCTTTTACCGATAACGCAGTTCCGCCGAAATGGGTAAGAAAAAAAAAGGTACCAAAAGCCATTCCGGGAAGAGTGACGGTAACATCATTTAAAAATGGATGGTGTCCCGCTCAAAATATGATTTTTGAGAGGGCAAAGAGGGCAGCTTCCGAATTTGGAGAAAAAGTCGATTTCAAAGAGATAAATACATTTGATAAAGATGTATTTTTAGAATGGGGCATTGCTGATGCGTTATATATCAACAATAAGCAAATCCGGACAGGACCTCCTCCCTCTTATGAGAAAATTAAGAAAAAAATCGCAAAACATGTTAAAAAATTGTGAGTGAACATTAATTCATTTCTCATCCTCTATAGAATCAGCGGTCATAAAATTACACTATAAAAAAAATGATTGGTTATAGACTATTTTCTAATTAAAAAGAATTCTTTCTATAACTTATAAATCGGAATTAACGAGCTTCTTAACTAGCAAATTTATTAATAATTAAGCCTATACCTAATTAATTTTAAAAAGTAAAAAAATTAAAATGGTAAAAATGAGTGAACCTTATTTTTGGTGGAATGACGCGCAGAAAGAGCTAGCAAAGGATGTTGATCAATTTGTTGCCGAGAATATTGAGGAAGCTGAACTATATTTTTGGAAGGGAAAATTTCCTTGGCCGCTCGTTAAGAAAGTAGCTGAACAAGGATATTTTGGAGCCGGAGTATCAAAAGAATTCGGAGGGTTAGAAACGGGTGCTACAGGTTCGTGTATAGTCGCTGAAAGTCTAGGACGATTATATGCAGTGGGGCACGTGTTTACGGTTAGCATGTTGGCGGGCTTAGAGCAAATCTTAAAGTTTGGTACTGAGGAACAACAAAAAAAATGGCTTCCGAGGATAGCAAGTGGAGATCAATTGGGAGCTGTATGTATAACAGAGCCATTTGCAGGTTCAGATGCGGCAAATGTAATGACTACTGCTGTGAAAGATGGAGATGACTGGATTATTAATGGGAAGAAAAGGTTTATAACCGGGGCGGGTGTTTCTGGAAGATACTTTATTTATGCAAAAACGAGCGAGGATCCTGCAGCAAGAAAGCAATATAATCATTTAACCTCTTTTGTTGTGGAAAAAGGAACGCCAGGATTTTCATTGGAAAAGATTAATCCATTGATCGGTTTTGATAATGTGCCCAATGGTTATATAGACTTTGATCATGTAAGGATACCAGACGAGAACAGATTTGGAGAAGTCGGTAAAGGTTGGACAGTTATGATGGCGGGTTTAAATTTTGAACGCCTGATTGGTGCGGCTGTAATGATGGGTGGATTTAAAGATGTAATAACTCTACTTTTTCATTATACTAAAAGGCGAATACAATTTGGACGGACCACTAATCGTTTTTCTGCGAATTCAGATGGTATTGCAGATATAATAGCTAAATATAAGATGGCGAGGCTTTTCTCCTATCATTGTGCGAAACTTTTAGATAATGGTCAAGAACCGATGGTAGATGCGTCTATTGCGAAAATGATGAATACTGAATGGATGAGAAAAATGGGGGTAAAAGCAATTCAAATAATGGGAGGAGATGGATTAACTAAATTTTATCCCGCTGAAAGGATGTTGAGGGAAGGGAAAATCGGTGAGATCGTAGCAGGAACTTCTGAAGTTCAGAAAATGATAATTTATCGCTTTACTGCTATGCTTCCATCCTATACTATGCCTATTCGATTAAGATGGAATGATGAAGTGAATGCTCCAATAATTTCTACAAAAGAATCACAATTTAAAGGATTAGAAGTTAACGACGATAACATCTTAAAAGTTATAGCACATGATTATAAAGTTAATCCGGGTCTATACATGACTCCAGATGATGTAAGAGAAGATATTGGTGGCAGCAGATCTGCTATAAGAAAAGTTTTTGAATCACTTGAAGAAAAAAAGTTAATAGTTACTCATAAGGATAGACAAGGTAAAATTGTATTAGTTAAAGCTAATTACAAAGGATTACAAAAAGCTTTTCCAATAGATTATTACAAGTGGTTTCCTAGCTGGTATGAGGACTCAGATAAATTTTAATACAATTCCTAAAAATCTTTTTATTTTTTTTTATTTGAATTAATATTATAGGTATAAGACGATTATTTATCATAAATCTAAATATAAATTAATTGTGATTTAATTGGCTATTCAACTCCCAGAACCTATAATTAAAGGTAGTAATAATCTTGAAGAATGTATTTTTAAGCGTGAAAGTATTAGAGATTTTAAGGAAAAGGAAATAGAACTTGATAAAATCTCACAGTTATTATGGGCTGGCCAAGGAAAAAAGGGTCATAAAAGGACAGCTCCTTCCGCAGGTGCTACTTACCCCTTAGAATTATATGTTGTTTTAAAAAATAAGGGTCTTTATATTTATAACATTCAAGCCCATAAATTAGAATTAAAGATTGAGGGTCAATTAGGTAAAAAATTGGCGAGCGCATCTTTACATCAAAATTTCATTCATGAGGCTCCTTTAAATATTATAATTTGTGCAGATTATAGAAGAACATGTGGGCGTTATGGGGAGAGAGGAGTTAGATATGTGCTCATCGAAGTAGGACATTGTGCTCAAAACATTCATTTAGAAGCTATTGCGTTAGGATTAGGTTCAGTCCCAATAGGAGCTTTTATAGATAAAAAAGTGAAGGATTTACTTGAACTCTCGAAAAACATCGAGCCTCTTTATATAATTCCTATAGGGTATTCGAAATAAGATAAAATATTAAAAATTTCTAATTAAAAATTCTAACGCCGTTTTTTCTTTCTCTTCCTACGCGTAATTCCGTCTTGTTCTACTTTAGGTGTGAGATCAACATCAACTTCCGCGATAATAAATGCTAAATAAGTTGGACCATAATTTGAAAAACGTGAATCATTAAAAATTTGGAATTTTATATCCTCAATCTTACAGTTTTTATCGCTTTCATTTAAAATTTGAATGTTTCTATTAACCTTTTTCGTAAATTCTGAAGGCTGATCGAAATTTCCGCCTACAACAAATAGCTGCTTCATCCTTTTTATTGTTTTCTCTTCTTTTTCATCATCGTTTCCTAAATAAATAGCCATATTTAATTATTTCTCCTCCAAATAATAATGTGTTTATAATAATGTTATTAATAATGTAATTAAAAATACTTTATCTTTTATTATTGTAGATTTTTTAATATAATTATTAACAGAATTTTTCGTAGTTCTTAATAATATCTTCTAATTTTTCATCTGAATAAATTATTTCATTGAAAATTTTGATGAGATATTTAATAATTTCTCTAGGGTTTCCCTGAGTGCGAGTATAAATATATCTTAGAATGATTTCACTCAATGGGAAATATAAATTTGGATAATCCTCAAGATATTCGAGATAGTTAATATACTTTAGGAAATTTTCCATACTTTCTTTATAAAATTGATGAATATCATTTTCAGTAAACTCTGGTAAGAACATAGGCTCTTTAATTGTTATTAATAAATTACGATATTCCCCTTTAATCATATTTTTAATTTCTTCTAACGCCTCGGGAGATTTTAATGTAACTATTATTTTTAACCCTCTAATTTTTAGCAGTTTTAAGATTTTATCAAGTACTTTTTGAGCTGCTATTTTTTCAGGAGTTTCAGTCTCACCATATAAATAACTGGGATCATATATTTCTTCTGTTTGTTCTTCTTGTTTCATTATAGAAATAATTTTTTCGAAGTCATCAATAAAAAATAGACTACCTAGTTTTGAATTTTCAACTAAAATTTTTAGCATAGTATATGCATTATGTTTTCCTCGAAGGTCGTGCATTAAATTAAGTCTTGATAAATCTCTAATGTCCATTAGCTCTCCAAGAAGCCAATTTTCCGCCTCAAGCCTTTTATATGGATCTAATTGATGTGCCGTTATTGCATTAATCGTATCCATTAAAGCTATTTGATCTTCAAATTTATCTGAAAGTTGTTTAAAGGCATTCGTTCTTATTTTTTCTATATCAATTATGTGAAAAAAGCCAAATTTTTTTTCTAAAGCACCCCAGTCATTACATAATTTATTTGTTATGCTTCTTAGAGGCTCAACGCCCATTTCTTCTATATATTCAGAATATAAATTATAAAAGAACTTCCGGTAAACATTTTCTAAAGAAATGTATATAATATTATGATAATAAAGTTTATATTTTAATGCCCAATACAAATGGGATTTTCCCGTTCCTATTTTTCCTACAATAGGCAATATAAAATTTTCATTTTTATCAATAATATCGTTAATCGATTCCATAAAATCTTGTCTTGATGGGACAAAACCCAATTCTTCCTTAATTTCTCCCGTTGCAACAAATTTTTTGAATGGATTAATTCCTATTCTTAAAATATTGAGTAATTTAGCCTTTTTATTTTCGTAAATTAGAGGCATTTTTTAAAATTAAGTTTTTATTAAAATTTCAATTCTTCAATTCCCAAAATAATAATGGATTGTACAACTTTATCATCTACAGTGGCGAGGGGTTCATATGTTACACTTAAATCCTCATTTTTATCTCTTCCTATTATTAAACAATCATAGAATACTGGATCTCCTCTATGGTCAATTACAACTCTATCTGCCACACACATTCCGTTGAAAATTAGAGCAACTGGATTTTTTAATATTTCTCCTTTAAAGAAATCGAGGTGATTTATTCCATATTTATAATCATTTAAATATAATCCTGCAGTATGAAGTAAATTTAATGTAAACGGGAATGCATCAGAGAATTGCCCCTCATCATATTGATCCATAATATCGCTAGATATTAAAACGGAATATTCTAATGTTTTATCTTCCCATATTTTCCAATTACAATCAACTTTTCTCGAAAAAGCCACTTTTTTATTTGATTCCATATCAAATCCGACCATTAACCCCTCTTTTATGGTTATTTCACCGGATTCTGAAACATTGAGATTATCTGAGAAAATTATAGAATTAAAAATATCTCGACATTTAGAAATAATTGACCCATTAAATTCACCTATGCATTTCACATTCTTTACGCTGTCATATAGAACGAATTTTTGTTCGCTGCTCATTCCTACAACTTTAAATTATTTTAAGTTTTACTTCATTAGTCTTATATATTAATATTTTCATAAATATTTTAAATTATATTAAGAATGTATTTTTAGAATTATGGGATCCAATACAAATCATAAAGTTTCAGATTTAACCAAAGCAGATTTACTTCAGAGAAGTTCAGAATTCATCTTTTCTACAGGGCTTAATGATGGTGCTTCAAGATTATGCAGAGCAAATATGAAATATGGATTAGCACAATTTCATTTAATTCAAGAGAAATACGGATTTGAGCCTAAAGCGACATTTATATCGAGCCCGGATGAAACTATTTCAAGAAATGCTTTTAGATGGAATTCAGGATTAGGTTATGGTGGAAGGTTAAATTGGGGATCTGGAAATGAAAAAATTATATTTCTTAATATTAAACCTAATTTATGTGGTCTTCTGTGCGGTGGGTTAGAAGAACTACCAGATCCATACGAGATCATAAAAAATATTGATCGAGTTAAATCTACTGAACTTTATTATAAGGACATATTAATAAATTGGGATTTTGGTGTAAGTAATCACTTTATTAATTGTTTTGAAACGAAAAATCTCTCTGATATGGAATTACCACCCTATTTATTTTTGATACATGGTTCAGCTCAAGAAGTTAGAGATGATAAACATGGTTTAGGGCTATATATTGATAAATCAAAGATATTACAGGATTTCGCAATTGAAGAAACAACAATATTTGGGACACAATTTATATTATTGGATAATGAAGCGAAAGATTATTTACAATTTAATATGAAAGCACTTGAATTCTCACTAAAAAAGAGGGAGATAATCGCTAATAAAATTTTTGGTGAAGATTTTAAAATAATTTGTGATCAACCACATCAGTTTTTAAAAGACTATAATAACATCTATTTAGGGAGTAATTGTACTGATATCAGCTGTGATCTTATTAGCTCAGATATTTTTCCAACCGCTCTTAGAGCTGATATTGCCGCATATCTTTTCAAGGGAAAAAAGAATTTATCTGATACAATAATAAAAAATATTAATTTTTTGGAGAGAGGAGAAAGACTTGGCTTATTAGATTTATTGAAAAATGCAGACATTTTACCTCATGGTGGGGGATATAGTTTCCCTGATATATCGAAAGTCCGAGAAATATTAGAATATAAAGATCAAAGATATTTTATATGTGAGTTGGAAACAAGCAATAATAGATTAAAAATAATAAAGGATGTACGAGAATTACAATTTGCGTATAGAGGGCGAGATATCATTCTTAAAACACTTCAATTAGACCTTGGAGATATAATTGCTCGTTTGAATCCGATTTTTTCTTTAAAGTTATGAATAAAATTAATAATCATTTTTATTCAATCTTAGAACCTGGCGGAATATCTTTTTCTGGTGTTAAAATACATATATTATCGCCATCAACAGCCGCCAGTAGCATGCCTCGACTTAAAATTCCTCTCAGTTTTCGAGGTTGCAAGTTTACCAATACAACTATTTTCTTTCCTAAAAGAGATTCAGGGGAATAATATTCTGCTAAGCCTGCTACTAATGTCCTTTTTTCAGTTCCAATATCAATCGTTAATTTTAGTAATTTATCCGCTTTAGGTACTTTTTCCACTTTCTCTATTGATGCTATTCTAATATCTAGTTTTTTAAAATCCTCATAAGATATTAATTCTGACTCCTCAATCTCCTCTTCTTTTCCAAGTTTGATATTATTAAGTTTCTCTTGCATTTCATTCACATCTAGCTTTTGGAAAAGAGGTTTGGGCTTTTTGATTTCATGACCGGCTTCTATTGAATTCTCATTAATATAATCCGAAGATAATTTTATTGATTCTTTAGGCATATTTAAAAATTCTAAGATTTCATCTGAAGTGCCGGGAATAAAAGGGCTTAATAAAATGGCTAAAGCATATACTGCTTGAGCACATAAATTGAATACATGACCCGCTGCAGTTTTATCCTTTTTTATTAAATGCCATGGTGCTTTATCATTTAAATATATATTTCCTTCTTTCGTAAAATTCACAATCTCTCTTAGAGCCCTTCTCAATTGGAATTGATTTAATAATTCATCTACTTGTTCGACAATAGATTTTATTTTCTCAATAAAATCTTTATCTCTATTGTCAAATTCAACCTTATCGGGAATCTTACTTCCAAATTGCTTATTAATAAATGTTAATGTACGATGAATGAAATTTCCGATATTGTCGTTTAATGTTTTAATATTATTTTCAAATTCGGACCATAGGAAAGATGTATCACTTCTTTCAGGTCTATTATAGACTAAATTAAAACGCCAATAATCTAATGGTGCTAATTCTAAAGCATCATCAATCCAAATTCCAATACCTTTAGACTTTGAGAACTTCTCATTTTCATACATTAGAAATTCAGTTGATGAGACATTATATGGAAAGACAAATTTTTCTCCATTAGTTTTATCTTCATTATAAGCTAATAATAATCCAGGAAAGATTATTAAATGAAAGATAATATTATCCTTACCAATAAAAAAGACTGTTTTTGTGTTAGGATCTTTCCAGAAATCGCGAAATCTATCAGGCTTATTAATTATTTTCTCCGCCCATTCTTTTACTGCAGAGATATATCCAAGAACTGCTTCGAACCATACATATATAGTTTTATCTTCAGCTCCTTTGAATTTTGCAGGAATACCCCATTCTAAATTTCTTGTAATAGCTCGCCCTGGAATTCCTTCTGAGATGCTATTTAAACAAACAGTTCTTGCATTTGGAGGGATTATTTCATTTTTCTCTATTAATTCTGCTAGCCTGTCCTGTAATTTGGGGAAATCTAAATACCAATGTTTTGTTGTTTTAACTTCTGGGGAGTTTCCACATATAGCACATCGAGGTTCTTTTAATTCAAGAGGTGTTAGTAACTTTTGACACTTATCACATTGATCTCCTCTCGCTCTTTCATCGCCACAATGTGGACAAGTACCCTCAACAAATCTATCTGGAAGATCCATGCTACAGGTTTTACAATATAATATTTCTATTTCTTTTTCAAAAATATAGCCATTTTTTTGAACATCAAGATAAAAATCTTGTACAAATTTGATATGAGTTGGATTATGTGTATGTGTATAATTATCGTAAGATATATTCCAGCGTTTGAATAATTCATCAATAATAACATGATTTTTCACAGCAAATTCTTCAGCAGGCTCATTGGCTTTTTTAGCAGCGATTGCAACGGGAGTCCCATGCATATCGGATCCTGAAACGAAGACTACATCATGCCCTTTCAATCGAACATATCTTGCGAATACATCAGCGGAAAGAACACTTCCGATCATGTTTCCGAGATGAGGTGTTGCTGAACAATAAGGCCAAGCTGAAGTTATAACCCATTTATTTTTTTCTGGCAATTCAAATTACCTCTTGAAATTATTTAAGAATAAAAAGATTCCTCATCTTAAATATTTTAAAGATAGAATATTTACTGATAAATAAAATAACTAAATAAAGAATTTTAGTCAGTCAAATGTTATTTTTGCTCCACAAAATCTGCACGCTTTAATCTCTTTATACATTTTCTCTAAACAGGGCTGATGATAATAGTTAGAACAGCGCTTACATAAAAAGACTGAATAATCTCCTAAGAAGATATTATGACAATAAGCACATGATGCATGAATTTGTTCTACATCTTCATCGGGAATTCGAACCATTTCAGTTGTATTAATTTGACTCTCCTCAATAATTTGGATTTTTTGAGTTTTATCCTTGAGTTCCTTTAATTTCTTATCTTCTACAATTTTTAACGCATATTTCGGAAGTTCTAATAAGAAAAAACAGAAGGGGCATCTAAAAACCTTCTTGGAGTATTCTGATCTTTTTGCCCATTGTCCGGCACAAGAGAGATGCATTGCTCGATCGCAATTTGGGCAATATCTACCCTCAGAATAAAAATCTGCACTGGTCAAGGGTGCTTTAATAGAATGACAAATTTGGCATTTATCTTGTCCTCTCCCACCATCCCTCATCATCAAGCGGATTTCCATTACAGTAGGTCTGCGAAGGGCTAATGCAACCTCACTTATTAATGGAGGGATTTCATTCTTTTTATTAGGATTGAAATAATCTGTAGTTTCTTCTATATTTTTCTTAGAAGCGAAGGCTTTTCCGGCATTAACTAAAGCTTTAGTATTTGTAAAATAGCCATATTCTCCACCTGTAATTTGAGCGATTTTTTTTAAAGTACTTTGTCTATAGTCTTGAGTCTTTCCTAATTGACATGCATCAATAAAAACACCTAATCCTTTTGCGATTTTAATCATTTTTTGGAGCTTATTTTCATCGCTCTTTAATTTATCATCGCTAATTATAAAGATTCTCTGGATTTTTCCACCGATTTTTCTCATCTCCTCGACGAGAATTTGCAAAGAAAAAGCGATTGCCGCTTGGACAAGCCCTTTACCTGATATATGGACTTTTTTTAATGAATCAATTAGAGTTTGTTCATCAAATGAAAAAGGGCTCAATTTTTTAGTAGTCTCTCCAAACGAAATAATTGAGATTCGATCCTTTGGATCAATAGAGAATTTTGTCTGGATGAAATTTTTAGCGGTCTGTAGTGCAACTTGAAGTCTATTTGGCTTAAAATCTTTCCGAAGCATAGATCTTGACATGTCAAGGAGTAAAACCGTATCTTCCAGTTTGAAATCGTGCAATCTCTTTCTCTTCTATGGTCTTATATCTTTAAAACTAATAATGTAATAATAGTAAAATCTTAAATAAATTTCGATTTTGATTTTAAATTAAAATAATGATAAGATGATGATTTATTCTTTAATTTTTTTCTAAAGATTTTAACGCAAACAAAGTATATACCTTTATTGCATTGATAAAATCTTGAATTTCAATATATTCATTTGTAGCATGAGCTGTAGTCGCGCTACCAGGTCCAAATAATATTGTACTTGGACAAAACCCGTTATTACGGTAAAAATGAGCATCAGCACAAGCAGGGAAAAGAAAATAGAATGGTTTTCTTTTATACACCTTTTCCACTATATCACAGAAAGATTTAAGATCTGAAGAATCTTCCCATTCTTTCCAATAAGATGCTTCACTTTCATTAAATATATCTAAATATACAAAAACATCATTTGGTTTAGCTGAAGGCTCATCTCTTACTTCATATCCTAAATTTGTTATGATTTTTTTCAATGCATCGATTACAGTTTTAGGTGTCTGACCTGGTAATAGTCTAAAATCTGTGATTGCTTCACATCTATCAGGAATCACATTTTCCTTAATACCTCCTTTGATCATATTCAAAGATTTTGTAAATTGAGTAAGTGATAATATAACATTTTGTAGAATTGGTTGTTCATTTAAAATACGCTCAAAAATTTCTTTATTTGGAAAAGCAGAACTTATAAGGTCCTTTATTTTTTCTTCTGACATAGGAGGTCGAACTTTAGGAATATAATCATCAAGCTTATCAAAATTTTGAATTATTTCGCTCATCATATAAATTGCATTCTTGCCTAGAAATGGCGTGGAGGCGTGGCATGAGATCCCATTAGTTATAATTTTTAATTGTAAATGTCCTTTTTCTCCAAGAATTATTGCTTTTGGCAGAGGATTAAGACCAGAGGGTTCTCCTATTATAGTAAAATCACATTTAATTGATTTAAGTTCATTCTCTAAGCACCAACCCGTTCCATGATTTCCTCCTGTTTCCTCATCGGCTACTGCATTTAAGATTAAATTTCCAGAAGGGTTATAACCTAATTTTTTTAAAATTTTTAGAGCAATTATCATCGCGGCTAAACCTCCTTTCATATCAGTGGTTCCTCTACCATACATTATTTTTTTTCGTTTAATATATGCAGAAAGAGGTGCATTTTTCCATTCAGCTTCATTACCAGGCGGTACAACATCCATGTGCCCATTAAATAAAATATTCTTTCCATTTAAGTTATCATTCAAGTAAGCTAATAAATTAGCACGATTGTCTCCAAAAGGAAAAATTTCACATTTTACTCCAACTTGTTCTAAATAGTTTTTAATTTTAATAGCGACATTTTTTTCATTTCCAGGAGGATTATAAGAATCAGTTTGTATTAATTCTTTAAGAAAATTAATGTATTCTTCTTTATTTTCTTCAATTTCGTTAATAATCGATTCTTCATTCATAAAAATACTCTTAAAAACATCAATTAATTGTTATGATATTACAATTGTTTCGGAGATTTAAAATATTTTGTTTTAAAGCTAATCTAATTGATAAATTTAAAAAGTTTAGCAAATTTTAATATTATTATATTATTTTATAAATAAAAAGAATAGGTCAGTACGGTTGTTTCATTGATTAAACAAAAAAAGGAGATTAAAAGAATATCGTTGGTTGTAATCTTCGTAGCACTCATTTTTTTATCTAATATCTCGACAATTAATTATTTAAAACCAACTATAGGTAAAAGAGGAAGTGATATTCCTTCTGAAAAGGAAAACGAAGATGATGTGGCTTTTCCACTTACAAATTCAGAATTAAACTTCACAGATTATATTAGTGGAAAAGGAGTTAATCAATCTGTTAGAGTATATATGATAAATGAATCATTTTCTATAGACAACCGTGGTTATTTTAATATAACCTCCCCGGCTAAAAATATGTATCTTTCTTTAGGGGATTTTAATTTTACATTTCAGAATAATTTTACTGCAGATCACATTATTGAGGATGATTGTGCATTAGCGTTGAGTGCTGATAGATTGATATCCTTTCCATTTATTAAAGGTGGTTCTAACTTGAGTATTAATCAGGGAACAAATTTGACTATTGGCGGTTTTAATAACTTAACAGATGGACAGGATACTCTATCATGGTATATATTAAATTCTTCTGATACTGGCGTATTAAATTTTACTATCCGCGCAAATTTTACTGGTTCCAGTTATTCAGATGCATTTGTAGATATGGATTTTGATCCTCAAATAATTTTAGGAATGTTCTTGGATTTTACATATAATCTAAGTAAAAATGCGAATTTAACAGTAAAATTAAAAGATTTTACAGATCCATTTAATCCTACATGGAGAACTATTTTAAATATGGAATCTATTAATAGTAGCATAGGACCATATCATTATATTGATGAAACCATAATTAATAAGAATAAAAATTCTTTTAGTCCCACTAATTGCAGTTATATTCAATTTATTCTCAATAGAACTGATAATGAGATATTTAATGCTACATTATATAAATTTGATATGAAATCTTCTTATGGATTTGAAGTACCAATTACCAATACAAGTTATCCGGCATTAGAATTTGACTTAAGAGGTGAAAATTCAACAGTGAACGGATTTTCTGCATGGATAAGGACTTTCAATAATCCATTAATCTATTATGAGAACTTTGAATTTAATAAAGATTTAAGCTATTCTAATATAACACTTAATGAAGGCAAGAATGTAACAGTTGGAGGGTTTAATAATTTAACAGATGGAAAGAGTATTGGATCCTATTTTATTATTAACGCATCTAGTAATGGAATTGTCAATTTTACGATTCATGCTAATTTTTCTGACATTCCGCCTGGTGTATATACTAGTTTTGCCAGAGACAAAATTATTAACTTAATTTTATCACTTTCTTATAATCTTACATCTAATGCAAACTTAACTATAAAAATCTTGGAAGGTCCAACTTGGAAGACTTTTATTGATTCGATAGAGATTAATAGTGGTATTAGTTTTCATGAAATTAATAAAATATTCAATAATTTTGATAATGGTGATTATATTTCATTAACAAACACCTGTTATTTTCAATTTATTTTCAATAGAACTGACCAGACAGAATATAATGTTAGTTTATTTGATTTTAATATGAATTCTACACAGCTTCATGAATTACCATTTATTAATACAGAATTGAATATTTCATTATACCGCGCAAATTCTACAACAATAAGAGATGGCGGTGCTACAGAACAAAGTAGTCTAAAGGCAGATTCTTTAGAACCTGTCGGTAAACCAATTGATTCTAAAATCATCGATTACAATGAATATAATGATGATAAGCTTACACATTTCTCTTTTGATTCCGCTAAAACGTTTAATTTAAGCCTTTTTAATTATTTTATAATAATTAAATCAAATGTTTCTGATATAGCTTATAGCTTAGTAACAATTCCAGAGGCTAATTATGGTGATGATTGGGTTGATCATCAATTAAAAATTACCAATGATGACGGAAGTAATTGGGAGAATTCTAAGATTAATTTAGGTGCAGGATTTACTCAGTTAGATGCTAGTTGTTTTAAAGTGAATGTAACCCGAGGTTATTTGCCTTCAGATTTTTATATTAATTCAACGAATAATCTTGCAATTCAAAATCTAACCTTAGTAGATGTAAGAATTGAAGGTTATCAATATAGTGGTGTCCCAAATGCACCTTATGAATGGGGAAAAGGAAGATGGTATAATTCTTTTCCAATTGCGATAGCCAATGATTCAAATTTAAAATTTAAGGTAGAAATGTTATGGGATGCATCCATAACAAATGATTTTTCATTCGATGTGATTTATTGGGTGAAGTCATACCAAAAACGAAACGCTACTTCAACTTTTAATGTCTCTTACGATGGAATACCTCAATGGACATTGAATTATACATTAAATTTAAAAGCTCAAAAATTTAAAGGTTTGAATAGTTGGAATTTCACCGAACTATGGTTTATTTATCCCGATTTTTATAATGCCCATAATCTAACAACTCCTAATGGAACTCAGGTATTTAATCAAACAAATGGAGAAGAAATCTTTTCAGAGAGGCTGAATTATAAAAAAGTAAGTGCAACTATTGATTTTATTGATGTTGACGACCTTGATGAATATAATGGTTCTTATCTCTTAAATTTAACGGGGGTCAATAGCATTTATAAAATGCATAGTTACATTAATTATAATGGGATTTTATGGGAAACAAGGGGATTTATGTTTGGAGATAACATATCAGTGAGCGTTGATATCCAACATGAAAATGGTCCCGCTCTTTGTAGCAAAATTCCAAATATTACCTATGCAAATGTTTCTTTATTTTATCCAAACGGTACTATATTACCAAACGGAAAGTTATATTCTGATAATGATACTCTTTCAGACGATGAATCGTATATTTATTACGATTTTGGAAATCACACAATTTTAAATCTGACAGAAAGCATTCCTACTTTTGGTAAATATATTTTAGGATATTTCTGGACGAATGGGTCCATACTAGGTTGTAAGAAAATGGAAATATTCATAAATGAATACAATTTAGATATTAAGAATTGTACTTATAATAGGAAAGATGGATTAAACTTATTCAAAGGAACTACTAAAGTAGTAAAAGGAATAGCTAATTATTCTCTTTTACTCGCTACGGTAAATGAAACTACAAATAATGATACCAGAGGTTTTTATCCTGTTAATCTTACAATTTCAGATATGAGTGGTTACTTTTCTTACAATTATTTAGAAGAAGTTCTCGAGGTTTTCATGACAAACTTTATGCAAAATGAAACTATTTTAAACCCAAGCGAAGTAATTAACATTAAAGCCGAAATTCAAAATTTAAATACTATATTTGATTTAGCCATCAAAATTAAAGTACAATTTGTATCACTAACAAATGAAGAATGGATAATAACAGAAACTACATCTCCAACCAAGGTCTTAAAATTAAAAGGAGATCCAGCAGGTAACGATAAATATCAATTTAATATAAATTTGACAATGCCTGATCTCCAAGCGGATAACATTTGGAAAGGTGTTAATGCACCAGTTCGTAAAGCAGGAGCAAAGACTAAAGTAACTGTTTACATTGAAGGTAATGAAGCAGAGAGGGGGGGTCCTTATGAGGGTCCATATGAGAGTCCAGAATATTCATTACTTATCAATAAAACCGATGATCAATTTGAAGGCCATATTATTGCTTTAAAACATAATATAGAAACTACAAGAGCGGCTATTTTACAAGGTTTTGAGCGGGATGAGTGTTTTTACCTCCCTCATAATACGACATTTATATTAAATGTCTATGATCCATATTTTATTAGCAGCTATGATGAATATATTAATGCTTTTTCTTTCAAATACGATAGTGAATTTGAAAATGTAACTATCAATCCAGAGATACCTCTCGAAGGAAAATCATTTAATATTACCTCTATTTTGCAGACTGAATTTGGGGATCTTTTACCAAATAAAAACGTAACCTGCCAATATAATAATTCTGGAGTTTGGGAAGATTTAGGAATTGAAAAGACAGATAACAATGGTACAACCCTCTTTGAAATAGATACTGTAGCATTTAATTTCGATGAAACAATACAGTTTAAATTATTATGGTCTGGTGATAACTTAGTTCTAAATAATTCTTATGAATTCGAAGTTAGCATGATAATTCAGACAAATAATTTTTCAATATCATTAATTCGTGAAGAATATTATATTTATCGAAATACAAACATTACATTATTGTTTCAATTAAAAAATACAGGAGACTCAGATTTGAGAATTATTGATATTAATATAACAATTGATGGAGATTTGGATTATTCAATTATTGGACTAAATTATATTCAATTCGATTATTTTAAATCAGGGGATATAATGGAGATTCTCTTAGAAGTAGAAATAGCTAATGTAAATTTTGATTTATTTAATATTACAATAGAGATTTCAGCTCAAAATCTAATATCAAATGAAATTATAACAATTGAGAAAAAATACACCTTAAATGTCCTTGATCGACCTTTACTAGACTATTTCATGGATTATCTGATTTTCATAATGATAGGTATTATTGCATCATTATTCCTTATAGCTCTTATTTACGCAAAGAAAATTAAAAGTAAAATTGAGGAGATACCCACAAAACCGGAACAAAGACGTCCTAGAAAGGGTCGATATGTAAAAGTATCAGAATTAAAAACTGAGGCTAAAAAGATTGAAAAAGCACCTGGAAAAGGAAGGAAAGGAGAACCCCCCGCAGCCCCTATTAAAAAGAAGACTGCGACTGATTTGGATTCTTTACTAAAAGAAAAAGGACTTGATAAGAAACGCAGATAATTTAACTTCCTTATTTTTATATTAATTTAAATCCTGCCTTTATTTTAAAAAAAAGAGAAGGGAAATTATGATTTTGCAATAGAGATTAACTGTCGTTTTAGAAGAGCTAAAGATGGTCGTCCATCTATACCTACAAGACCGATATATATAACTTTTTCTGTGCCTACAATAACCGCAAAACCTTCATCTAGTTCCACCGTAGTATTTTTTACATCTCCTTTTCCAAGATTTCCTCCCAAGGTTACTGAAGCTTTCATTATATCAGCACATAATTTTGCTAATGAATTATGGTCCATATCCGTAAGAGTTTGGCCAATGATTACCTTTCCGTCAATATTCGCTGCGATTAAGCCTTCACATTCGGCAATATTAGACATAAGCTCGCTTAGCTTTGGTTCTATATCTTTTTTACTCATTGGAATACATCCTTTTGAATTGCTTTCTTAATTTTGATTAGTAATTATCTTAAATATATATATAGTTTATTGTAAAATACATTTAAACTTTTTAGAAATAGCTTTTTAAAATAAAGGAAATTAAAAAACGCTACTGCTTTCACTAATGGAGTAGGGAACTAGTTTTACAATCTCTTAAAATAGTTATAGTTATTATCTATTTAAATAAGAAGAAATTGTCTATTTTGTATATACTGCACTAAAATGTTATATTAAAAAATATTATTTTATTTCAAAATCACTAACAGAAGGTTTGTTTCGAGAGCGAGCATTATTTCCCCTTTGGACGTCTCTAACCTAATAAATTTTAGAGCACCTTCTTGTAAAGCTTCAACGACTTGCCTTGACTTCCCAACTAAGGCAGTTAGATATGCGGAAACAGTTTCAGTCTTCTCGTGATCGAGGTTTGACTTTATTGGTAATCCACTTGTATCGCATATTATTACACCTCTCACACCTTCTTTTTCCTCGAAATTCCGGATTATTGCATTAACTTCCCCCATATTTATAATCTTTATCACTCCCTATTTCAGTCTAAAATCTTTTTTAATATTTTTTTTTAAAAAAAAGTATCCCTTTTTTAATAATATAATAGATTTACAATATAAAAAATATATGTTATATAATTTTTGAACAATTACCAGATAATAAATTTTTTGAATTTTAAAATCCCATCTCTTTTCTTATTGTGAATTCCACTCATCATAATGATAAGCCTCGAATAACTCACAGGTTAAGTCTTCAACTTCTTTTTCCATGATATTGAATGGGGGGCTCCTTAATAATTTTATGCTTGTAAAGTAAATGACCGACATAATCCTATAATATATGGAAGGGATAAAAAGAAACCAATTAAAGGATGACTAATTAAAAAAAATAAAAATTTCAGGGTTAAAAAATACATTAAGTTTTAAAGAAATTTTGAAGAGAGATTTGAGTAAAGAAGAAACTAAGAATATTATGAGAGGGGCTTTGATAGATTATAGACTTTTTAAATCTTTGAAGAGAATTTTAATTAAAATGAGTGAAGCAAAGCATGGAACAACATTGATATTTGGATTTAAAGGAAATCCTAAAGATAAAAATCTTTTTCAACCAGGAGCAATTGAATTAAAAATACCTTATGGAAGTAATTTATTAGAATTGGAATTTCCTAGAGCAATAGTATCTGATGATTCTAAAGATAAGAAACTTATAGAATTGATTAATATATATGAGAAAGCAATAATAAGTCTAAGTAAAACTGATGGGGCAATGATTTTTAATCAAAATTTGGATTTAATTTTAGCTGGTGCGTTTTTAAAAACAAAATCTTCTGCCTCCTTAACTGGAGGTGCTCGAAGAAAATCAGCAGAAGGCTTTATCAGAGATAATCCAGACACAATAGCTATAGTTATTTCTCAAGATGGAAGTATAACTCTACTACCTAAAGTTGTGATAGGGGAATGATTTTTAAAAGATTTCATTCTTCAGACCTATCAAAAAAAGATTATTCATATCTCAAGATTAAAAAGAATATTAATAAAAAAATAAAAAATTAACTATAGAATCTTATTTTGCTTGTTTCCAGCGTCTTTTGATTACAATTGCGGATATTACGCCTATTGCACCCATTAAAAACCATAAATCGTATCCATGAATGGCTACTTCAGGAATATCATTGTCATCGTCACTACTAGTATTCCCACAACTATTATCTTTAATTATATTTCCTTCACAACTTAATTCTTCAATGCATTCATTATTACCGATTAAAGTATTACCTATTACATCGTTGTCATTTGAGATATCTAAGTAAATACCAAGACTATTATAATTAATGGTATTTCTTAAAATTTCATTATTATCACATGCCCCCAAATAAATTCCTCTGATATCGTTAAAATTAAATTCATTTTCTAAAATTTTGTTTTTATTGCTATAAGTAAATAATCTAATTCCATCTTGTTCGTTATCATTTGCAATATTGCCCGAAATTGTATTATCATTACAATATAATACCAAATATATCCCGTAATTACTATTATCATTTGCAGTGTTATCTAAAATCTCATTATTCTCGCAATAATTATATAAATCTATTCCAATTGTGTTATTATTTATGGTGTTATTAAATATAATGCAATCATCGCTATTTTTTAAAAGGATTCCAACACCACTATTGTTGTTTGCATAATTTCCTGATATGGTATTATCATTACTATTACTAGTCAATGAAATTCCAATATTATTATTATTTGAACAATTATTATTAATTAATTGACCATTTTTAGTATTGTATAATTCAATACCAGCATAATATTTCGTGGGAGAATAGCCACAATTATATAATGTACAATTTTTAATTATAAAATAATCAGCCGAATTACTAATCTTTAAACAACTACCAGAATTGCCGCCGTCAATTGTAACATTTTCGATAATATAAGGATTGCCCCCTGTTCCAGCGCCTTTACACCAAAGCTGATTCACTGCCCATGTCCAATTATAGGCGCCAACGCCAGTAGCGCTTCCATCGATACCTATAGGAGGTTCTATCCAATATCCCGAACTTTTAAAATTAGTTTCATCATTAACCTCTAAATATTCATTAATATCTAACGAATTGTCGCTGAAATTAATAATATTAATATATAATGATGCGAAAATCGCTATTAAACCTAGAAAAAGTAATTTTGTCTTATTTTTTGATTTCATTTTTTTTTTCTTTACAAAATTGTAATTTTTATAAGTTACTCTATCTAAAAAGAATATTTATACTTTTCTAAAGAAGTGATAATAAGTTCCTTATGATGATACATGGATATTATCGCCATTAAAAATCCTTTCTACCTAGAATTTTCTTAAATTACCTTTTTTTAATATTTTAAAAAAAATTGATAATTTGGCAATTGATATA
>Ga0114925_10000059_pt1 | contig 35871 bp, 60 predicted proteins | sample SumtaG_2_FD_87287 | JGI IMG/M metagenome (GOLD analysis project Ga0114925, IMG submission 87287) | Deep subsurface microbial communities from Indian Ocean to uncover new lineages of life (NeLLi) - Sumatra_00607 metaG | ecosystem: Environmental > Aquatic > Marine > Oceanic > Sediment | place... | reverse complement strand
ATTCACTATCTGATTCTGATTCTGATTCACTATCTGATTCTGATTCTGATTCACTATCTGATTCTGATTCTGATTCTGATTCTGATTCACTATCTGATTCTGATTCTGATTCACTTTCTTTTTGATTAGGATTAGATCCGCTTTTACCTTTTGATAAATTATCGATCGCTGATTGATCACCGTTAAGATATTTGTTTACTAATTGGATCTTAATTTCATTTAGTTTTTGTTTTTGAATTTCTTGTAATTCAGATTCACTAAAATTAATTTCACTTTGTTCTAAGTCATCAGTGTAATTAATTTCTGATTCTAATTTCTTAATTATTCTATTATCAATTTCCATTTAATTTCAGCTCCGTTATTTTTCTAAGTGTCTTTTGATATTCAATTAGTTTTACATTAATCATTTAAGATCAGCTCCGTTAATTTTTAAGATAAGTTTTGTATAATAAAAAATAAAAAGGGTTGTGGAAATATTCATTTTCTAAATCACCGTTACATCAGAAATACCAAAACACGATTCAATAGTTTCGTTACAAAACTTAATGTGTTCAGTAATTCCAGTGGTAGAATATTTTCCAAAGAAATTCAAATGACATGCAGATTTTAAAGCGGTATCGTGATCGCTCTTGTTATCAATATCAATTTTATAATCTTGACAAAATGCGATTACTTCTCTTGTATCGATTCCACGATCTAACGTTCCGTTTTTGTGTGCATTACTCATAGTGTTTTTGAATTGTATTATTTGTTCAATCAGATCACTAGAGATAAGATCCTTAAAGCTTGTTTTGATTAAGCTTATCAATTCACTATCAGTTAGATCTTTCATGTAAACACATTTGATTTTAGATAACAGCTCACTGTTTAACGGATACGTTCCGTTATAGTGTGCGGGATTCTGTGTTGCTAATGCTACAATTTTACAACCTTCATTCAATCTTAACTTTAAACCGATTGAATTAATTTCAATTCCTTCTTTAAAGTTTGTACGGTTGTTTAAGATCTTTTGTACTTGTGGTAAAAGCGTATTGATTTCATCAAAACAAATTACAGCGGTTTTAGTTTCGCTATTATTTGCACAGTGGATCGCTTGAGCTATTCCACCTAAAACATATTTTGTTTGAATCTCTTGTTTATCATTTGGCATTAATTGTATTGAACCTTCAAGATCATCACTTGTTAAATTGTCGTGACAACCTACAAAAATAAAAGGTGACTTCAATACTTTTGATATTGTTTTACATAACAAAGTTTTACCAATACCAGATTCACCACATAAGACAGTGATCTTATCTGTGTTCATAGAGTGTCTAATAATAAAATCAATTTCATTATTACGTTCCATGTATGGTATTGTTACTTCTTGTAATTTGTTTTTCCAATTAGGATAAACAATATCAATTCCTGTAAACTCATTCAAAGTTTTAGATGTTAGATCAGTTTGTGTTTTTGTTTGTGTTGTTTGATCTGTTTGTTCATTTGAATTATTTTGTGTACTTTGTATTTCAGATTCACTTTCAGATTCTAAGTTATCATTTACACTTTGAGTAATTACATTTTCACTTTCTTGAATTATGGTTTCACGATCAAAAATAATCTTAAGTAAACTTTCATCAATAGAAAGATCTTTAAGATCAGATCTTGACATGGCTTTTAATTCTGATAGTGTCGTGTCTTTATTCTGTGCTTTTAAGATTCTTTGAATCTTAAGATAGGGCTTAGAATTTTTATAAAAATCTGAATTTCTTTTTTGTGCGGATTTCATGTGATTACTTTATTCATGTTTTATAGAGTATTAATACTCTATGAATGATAATAATATTTAGTATTGCTTAACTTATCAGATTAAAAGTTAAGTAACTATTTGAAATTAAAATAAATTATATCACTAAGTCAACAAAATTTACCCACGAATTAAGATGAATCTGAATAACTTAAAATTATTCGTGACTGATCTTAAATGAATAATCTTAATGACATACTATCTTAATTTTAATATTCTGTGTTACTATCTTAATTCAGATCCGTTTAAGACTATGAAGGCAGTACGTACTACAACCAAAGAACACATGGGTAAACAAGAGAGTGGTGTGTGTGTTGCGTTTGCCCGAAGGTTTGCCTTCGGAACTTGATCAAGTTGAACCCTGATCAAACCGTCTTAAACTTTAAGATCATTATACGTTATCATCTTCAAGACCTTTCCAATGAAAGTCTAAGTCATTCGATTGATCTTCTTGAACGCTTCCTAACACAGAAGGATCTAGATTGATAGTGTTAAGTTTCGTTTGTCCGTGTAGTGTTGCCTTCTTTGTTATCGTTGCTATCATCTTGGTGTTAGCTTTCTTCTTGGTATAGATTCTTCGCTTCTTGTTAACAAGTGTTTCGCCTAATACCTCATTGACTTCCTTCCAGTCTATGTCATTCTTCCTGTCCAAGTCAGAGATAGTATTCCATAGCGATCGAACCCTTCGATCTACTGCATTAGACATACCCTTCCTTGTAAGTAGATAGTATCTTAAAGTTGATCTTAATTGTGGTTTGTTGTAAGCTTGAACAAGTTGGTCAACTAAATCCCTAGCACTAAGAACTCTCTTAGTATCGAACTCTTTGTCACACATGGCACATGAATCCTTTACGTAAGTAAAGAAGTGTAATCGATTCAATTCACTAGCCAAACCAATTCTAAAAGGTCTATTGGTTTTGTATCTATAATACTCATCTTTCCATGCGTCTATTTGAATACGCCACCCACCATCTAACATCATGTCATGGAACATGTAAGAGAAATCCCTTAGTTTCCACTTAGCTCCTGAACCAAATACATCTTCATACGATCCTAGTTCCTCATTGGATATTGACGTGAGAAAATAGAAGGGAATGTTACGCCAGTATTTACCAATGGCTTTTGAATAATGTATGTTGATTACTGATATGACATTGGCTTTAACTACGTGCCTGATCCTCGTCAGGACTTGAGCAAGTTTATTGATCTCTTTCTTTGGTAGATCGTCCATAGCAAATGAAGCGTCATCGAATATGATGATATGAGGAACGCCTTTGGTTAGGTTATTGATTACATCATCGATGTTTTGTATCTCGTATTGATCGAACCAATCAATAACAACACTAGGCATTTGAGAATGCAGTTGATGTACTAACCATTTTGTCCAAGTTGTTTTACCTGTTCCTGATTGTCCTGCATTGATAATGCCAGTGTAACCTGTAACAGAATTGTGCATTAGTATCCTTTTAACTATTGGGAATGGTGAATGACTTGAAAGAATAGGATACTTAACACCTTGATGTGTAAAGACAGTGGTTGGAATGCTATGTGGATCTTTACCAACCTTCTTCTCTTGGTCTTTAGATAAATCAGGTTGAAAGTTAGTTAATAGTTCTGCATTATCTTGAACAAGTTCCTTATCGATACTATCCATCTGTTGTTGTAGTCCTTTGGTGTCAAAGTTCTCACTTGATATAGCTAACACCTCTATAACGCATTACAGCTAACTCCTAAGCCTTGTCATCTGATTGTAGATGAACTTACTTGCTGATTCTTCTGTTCTGAATCCGTAGTCCGCTACATAATCCCAATACTCATTGGCTTCCTTTATCTTATCGGGATCATGTAAGAAGGAACTATCAACATCAGGTGGTGGCTTGAGTTCAGCTCTTGCTTGGTCGGGTAGTATGGCATTCATAAAAGATAATACTCTTACTGCATGGTATGGATCGTTCTTGTTAACGATCGTTGATAGATAGGCATTCCTTAACTGTGCCATCGCAGTTGCTATGACTGTTGCGTATGCTCCCAATAGAAATATGCTCCTAACACAATAGAGATCAAGCGTTGTACTATAAATCCATACCGATCCAAATGGTTTTTATCAAAATCGAAATTAGAAATAGAAAAAAAAAATAAAAATTCCAAAAACAAATCAAATATCTTTTATATTTTTAAATTTCCGAAATTACTTGACTACTATATAGGGTGTCCTATGTCCTCTCTCTCAATAACTCTTTTATTCTTCTACCATTGGTTTCTATTATGAGATTATTTTCTAGTCATTAACTCTAAGACAATCAACCCCACGAGCAATCCCCACCGTGCAAAAGAATCTACGTGAGCTAAAAGCTTCTACTACTAATTAGTACAAGTCGTTTCAGCTTAAACTTATAGAATGAGCTAAGTCTTACAATCAGTCACGAACATGATGAACATTTCGATCATGTCATTAAGACTTGAACAACATCTCGATCATGTCACCCACCTTTCTACAATGAATAGTAGTAAGACACACACAAATCAAAATATCACTTGACGCACGTTGGACAGTAGTATCAACAAAAAACGGTTATGGTTACGCACGTACGGTCACGAAGGCACAACCTCTTAGTCGAGCTAATAATAAAAATGGAGTTGCCAAAAAGTTGCGAAAACTGTGAAGCCTTTTAGTATGTGGGAATTATTTTGTTTGACGACTAAGTGTTAGGTTATCATGTAATGAAATTTAAGATCATTAAGATCATTACACAAATCATTCCCAACTTTAAGACTGTCATCTTAATGCAGGTATATGGTAATAAATAGCTGTCTAGCTTTTTAGCTTTCAAGCTGAAATGAAAAAAGAAGTACGCAGTACGATATACTTGGAAGAAGATCTATACAAAAGGTTTCGTGAAGCTTGTAACAAAAAGTTTGGTGACAAGCAGGGAAAAATAAAACAGGGTTACGTTTTAGCTATTTCCAATTTTGCCAATGAAGTTCTAGATGACATTGTGGACATTGTTATTGAAATGAAACCGAATGAACCAAAACAAGATTCAGCTAAAAAGCTTATTCAAGCTGAAATAAAAACTCCACAACAAGTTATAGAAGAATCAAGATCTCTTGTCGATAGCCCCCCTATTTCAGCTACAAAGCTAGACCAAGCTAAACCTGATCAAGTTGATACTGAAATGGTTAGTGAAGATAAAGGATTGACAGGGCTTATCAGTTCATTACAAAACAAAGACGCAGTTGCTTCCGTCAAACTTGATCAAGATAGTGAGTTGCAAACCATGTCAGATCCAGTAATAAAATCACCAGAGCAGATAGAAAAAGAACGTCTAGATAAGGTAAGAGAAGATCAGCGTCTTTCTAAAATTGAAACTACATCACAGTTTGTTGGTGAAAATAGCCCCGAAGCTAAAGCTAAAAGAAATCTAGAACGACAAAGAAAAGCACAACAAGTGTAAACGTGAAAGGGTTACAACGAGATTTTAAGCGAGAGTTAGGAGCTAACACTTAAGCGAACAAGAATTTGGTATTGAGTTTTGTTCATCTCGTTGTAGGATTAAGGATACACGTAGTAGAATAAAAGTATTATTCATAATGAAATATGACTACATAGTGGCTTATGGTGATAGTAGATGTACTGCTCTCATGCCGAACCACTACCTAAATTTAATCAGCATTTGATCTTAATTTTTTAAGATAATAAAGGTGGTGGATACGTTTTCTCCCCTTCACGCTAACCTACCACCGCAGATTGTGAAGCAACCTGTGACCGTTCACTTTCGCTAATGAATGAGATTGCTTCACAATTCCACTAATTTTCTAGAAACTTTTTGAGTTATTTAACATATTATGCTGTCACTAATTTCTGATTGAATATGACCACAGATAAAAATTCTGCACATCTTTTGCATTTCTTTGTTGGGTGATGTTGCACTTCTTTGTTATAATTTGAAACATCTCTACCGCAGAATGTCTTACCATTTTTGATTACGTGTGCATGTCTTCCAAAATTATGAACCCTTTTCCATTGTAGATCAGGATTCTCGGACATGATACTCCTAAGATAATATCAGGTTGTAGCCTGAAAATGAAACTCTAGGATTAAATGTTGGAACACTAATTCTAAAACTTGAAGCTACAACCGTCATCTACTTTAGTAAAAACTAATACAATAAAAGAATTACCTAAACCGATCAGTACAAAACTTTGATGTGATTACATTGAGTACAAATTAATTTTCCTTTAGCGATCGGGATTAAAACTGACCAACCACACATCGAACAAACGTTTCTCTGCTTTCTTCTTTGCTTTTCAAAATCAGTTCTATAATGATTGGGTTTCTTGTTCCCGCCAAATAATAATTTCTTTGTGAATCCTAATACCAAGTTCCTAACTCAATTTGTAATGGTTGGTAGTTCTTCATAAGCTTTTTTACATGAACTACAACGTGGTTTAGATCGGATCTTATTGCCACAACACTTGCAATATTTTCCATGAGGTTTGATATTAACGCCTTCTGGTTTAAGAAATATCTCGCAAAGATTACACCTCACTTGTCCGTTAATGTATCTAAGATAACGACCACCTGTGTTTTTTGCTTTGTGTCTAATACAAATTCCCTTACAAACCACGCCACGTCTTTACAAGTTATCTTTATAACTTTACTTTGTTTGTTTTAGTTGACGGTTACGTTTGAAAATTAATCCAATTCTAATAGCAAAATACACCAAAAGAATAGCTGAAATGATCGATCCAATGAAGATTACATTGATTGAAGTGAAGCTAAGAGTTATTGTTGTATTCCCATTTTCAATGAAGAACTGATGACTGAATCCACGAATGACGTAGGCGATTATGAAGGTAGTAGCTACTGTGCTAAAGACTATAATGCACATCTTAATCACTTGCCACATGATCGGGATCTGCTTCATTACGTAGAACCCATTCACAAAATTATAGAAAATGTCTTGGATCTGCATTTACATCGAAGTTTGATGATTTGATCGTTTCATTCCAAATGGCAATCTTTTTGGAAGTTTAGCAACCGCTTTAGAAGGAAGTTTTCCTCTTTTGATATTACCCATGACTACTGTAAAACCATGAGTTACTTAAATTAGTTGGTTGCTAGAATGCTCTTAGATAGATCTACAAAGGAAGCACATGCCAATTCTGAATGATATTTACAACAGGTGTAAGTACAATCACTGTGTTTAATACAATTTTTACACGTAATAACCTCTTGAACTAATTCTCTAAATTCCATGTCAAGTAATTGTTTGTGCGTGAGTTTAATAAAACATTGTTTGTTTAATGCAAACAAACAGCAATACCCCTGCTTTTCAGATAAGATTTGTCCAAAAAAAAGAAAAGGGATTGAACCCTACATCTGAATTATTGCGTAACCATTTTCATTCACATCTTTCTCTTGCTGTTCATTAGCAGATTGGATATGACAGAATCTACATTCTTCGGAAGTTAATGTAAAGTCCTTCAAACCTTTAGATTCTAGATATGTAGTTCCGCATTTTATTGCTTCATCTTTTGATTTGCCTTCGGGCATTAGAATATCAATGTGATTTGTATTCCCATCAGATAGCTTTGCGTAAGTGTCGAACACTTGTAACTTCATTAATTTTAAATAAAATATCGGTCTTATAAAGATATAATTCTATGCGGGAATTGGTTCTTCTTCTCGTTTCGTTGTAGTTTCTGCTTCAACTTCTTTCTCTGATTCTGAATCTTTTTCAGTAGCTTTCTTATCTTTCTCTTTTTGTTTGCGTTGAACGAGTAATGCTATGTCATCTCTGCCAAGTTTTGTAGAAACATCTGCAACTACACCAGAAGTAAATCTATCAAATTCGGGATCTGCCATACTGTTCATCACTTGATCAACAGTTTTGTGTAAGTCAGAATCACAGAGTTTTTCTGCTCTTGAATCAGATTCTTTACAATAACTTTCAATGTAGGTTTTGATATAGTCATATTCTTTTCCTTCTAGACCAAGATCAATTCTGCGTTGAGCCAATCTTTGTCGCCATGTAGCACTCATTATGGTATTACTGTATTTGGCTTATTAATAAATATGTCATAGATCGTAGGTGGTGGATAACCTGTTGGTCTTTCTGGTCTAGATTCTTCAATGATTAATTCAGCTTCCTCAACCACTTCTTCAACTTCTTCTTCATCGAATAAAATGTCAAAAGCGTCAGTAGTTGAACTCAACATAATGAACATCATTGATCCTAAAAATACGATATATGCTGACCAAAGACTACCTCTGATTATAATTTTTTCAACATCATTTTTTGTTGCCAACCATTTCTGAAATTTGATATTCAATTTTCCCTTCTTCTTTTTTGGCTTGTCAAGACGTTCTCTAGCTCTTTGTGCAGAAGTCTTGTAACTAGGAAATCTCACCTTGATCTTAAATTCAATCCACTCATAGAATGCTCTTTCTTTGTTGGAATAAGCTTTTGAAATCAGTAATGTGGTTTTGATAATTTTTGGACTTAACCAAAAGAAAAGGATTCCAACTTCTACCAATGGGTGAATGTTATAATAAATTTCTTCAATGAAATTATAGAGCCAAAAGTCAGAAGTATCATAGAAATTAATCAGTGTAAACATGTCATTAACTGCTACAATTAACAAAGTGTCAATTATAATTATGATACAAAAACAGTACATGGCATGAAGAAACCATGTTGTTCTGCTGAATGCTAAACGTTCAGCAAAGTCTTTCGTAGCCCAAATTTTTAATGCTTGATCTTTAAAGACTTTTACAGGATCATTGATTATACTCAATCCTATCACTCAACTTTTTCAGCTTCATCTACCATTTTATCTAGAGTTTTTAGCAATTCATTTCCTGCACTATCCTGTGTTCTTTCAAACTCTATTCTTTTTTCAGTTGAATCTAACAGTCTTAATGCAGTTCTTATTTTAAGATATTTCTCATTACCCAAGTTTACTAAAATAAATTGCATTTCATTTTCACTTAACACATTAACACCAAACTCCTGTAAATAATCCTGCTAAGATACACCAAAATGAATCAAACATATCAAACATGTTTGTAAAACTATCTTGTACTGCTTCACCACCGTAACCTGAAACAGTTCTGTTGGGAGCTGTTGTTTCTATTGCAAGAATTATTCTATCAAAAATCAATTATGATTCGCCCTCTTTCCATGCACATCACATAAAGGATCAGTGTCACGTCTTATTGTATCTTCACCAATTTCGTAATGACAGCTACACCTAACCATTATTTTGATTCCACCCAAGCAAAACTACAACCACTACAAATCCAATCATTAGGATTATCAGGGTTTAATTGTTTTTGGTGTCCATATTTTCCACCGTCATAATTACAATCAGGACAGTTCAATTTCCTGACCTTCCTGCTTTTCCTCTTTGAGAGATAGTTCTTACATCTATTCCATCAATAAATAATGCTAACTTAGCTTCACAATCTTTGCAACCCCACGTCAAAACACTGTGTCCTGATTTGCATTCAGTTGATAATGTCATAGATAGAATCCACCCTTACAATTAAAATCTGAATCTTCATAACTTGCTCTGAAATGTTTCATCATTAAGACGTAAGAATTTGACGAAAACTCTTTGCAATACATACAAGTTTTTAGTGTCATTTCCAATATAATATCCCATTTGCAACTACATGTGCAATAGTCATAGCAAATAACACCGCCATAGCCCCAATCACAATTCCAACCTTTCTTCCTCTCTTGTATTCTGGTGTATTTTTGTCAACACTCATGGTTCAAACTCCAAACAAATACATGGTTTATCACCAAGTTCTTCCAACATCTCATGTAATGTTTTCAACTGTAAATCCAATGTTCTTTCTTTCATATCCACTTCAAACATCTCTTGTGATAAATATGGAAAAGAGTTCTTTGAACTTGTTCACCGACTTCAATAGTTTCTTTACATCTTCTACATGTTTTGAAACCTCTATTATGTAATCTAACAAGTAATGCAGTTGTTACCTTGTAAGGATTCTTGTGACCTCTAGCCAAGATTATACCTCGCCTTTAATTGTTCATAATTATAATCAAGAATATCTTCTACTTTAATTCCATATTCTTCTAGAACCTTCAATACAAACCCAACATACCAAAACACTCCACCTAATTCTTCTTTTACCTCATCTTTCATGGCAGAAGGATTACCTTTATGATCACGATAAATCTTCTTTACAACGTTTGCAAACTCACCAACTTCACCGCAAAGAGAGTTAGAAGCCATCAACAAAGTTTTTTCTTCCTTTGTTCCTTCTTTTTGAAGCTGATACAATTTTTCTCTTTCAATTAGATAATCTTCAAACTTCATTTTTTTCATAAACCTCGCAATTCTCTATGTTGTTGTCATAGCATATTTTAATAAAATTAAACATTTGTTCCGTACTCAAATCCCTAGTCATTCATAACACCACTAAATAATTTCCTGTAAGCCTGTTTTAATTTCCATATTTTGTAATACATTATAGTAACAAATACAAAATCTTTTGGTTTTCTACACTTCAAAAACAAACTCATACCTTAACACTCCAAGATAACATCATAATTGAAGTTAAAGATAACGACATTAAAGACATACCAACAACCAGATATTTCAAGTTATTTTTTGTTGCTGAATTGTAAGTAATGATCGCTCCGAGTAATCCAATGAATAAAACCATAGTTCCAAAGAAAACATCTTGATAGCCTTTACCTGTTATAATAGGCGAGAAAACCCCCGACAGCAATAGAAAGAAAGACAATAGATACACATATCGAAACGAATTTAACAATTTTTTCTTTTGGTGTTCTTGCATTCATACCATCTTGTAAAGATGTGGTATTTATGTTATCGATGATCATGTTGTGGTAATACAATTACCTAATATGAAACACAAAATACTGTTAAACATTTCTATGATCGAGAAGAAACTTTCAGTTGGTAAAGGTGAGCTAGCGTTATTTCCTGCTCCTAGCGTCATTGGTTTGCCATGATTTAGAAATACTTTGTCAAGAAGGATCAAAAAGATCGCATTCATAGTGATCTATGATCCTGTTTGCATTCACAATTTCCTTGTGGAGTAGATCCTATACAACCTAGTTCCAAGCATTCGTTTAGAAAACAATTACAACAAAGCAATTCAATTCTACTTCCAACACTATCATTAAACTTTCTACGATATAACTTGTCACTGTCTATCTCAATGTGCATTGATAAAACCTCTATCAATTACATGTTTACAAGCAAAAGGTCTTGAACATAATGAATGGCGATCATCAAAACAGTTCTCACAAAGCTTGTCACAACTTACTAAACCTACTTTATTCATTGTGTAAACTCCGTAAGTGGTGTGACTTTGATAAGATCTTGCTTGATTAACCCTACCCTATGACGCATTTTATTGTAACATTCAATGGAACAAAGATAAAATTTGAATGAAACCTTGCCTAAAGGATAAACAACTAACATAGCCCATACAGGATCAGTAGATTGTAATGCCTTTCCGCAGATAACATTTGAACATTTGTAGGCGACTTCATGTTGAATCTGCTTCTTTAATTGATCAACTTCACCTTTTCTTTCATCATAGTTGAATGGAACATCATTAGATTTTGCTATCTTCCGTTCTCTGTTGTTTCTTGCAATTAAATTACCTAGCTTGAATCTTAACCTCTTTATTGGAACTATTAGTGGTTCTTCAATATTTTCACCAAAATGTTGTGGACATAGTGCAACTTCTTCTGTTTCTCTTGTTTCAGGATCTCTGAATAGAACATATACTATCCCAAACTTTTGTCCACATCTTTCATTGTTCTCGTAAAGAAAATCACATCTATGAGATTGCAAAATCTAATCCTCTCTCTTTTGCAAGTTCTTTGTTATACTTGTCATTTTCTCCTTTACACATCGTATGTTTCTCACTATTCTGATGATCTTCTAACTGTTGTAAGTCACCAAAGAATGAATTGTGACAGTATCCGCACATGTATCCCCATTCTTTACGTTTCTCTAATTCCCTACGTTCCTTTGGTTTAACATCTGTTAACCAACTCATTTTCTAAAAAACACCATTCCCATTTCTACAAAAGGTTGCTTGTGAATGTCACAAAGATCTTTTTTAATTTGTTCCATGTTACTACAATAATTTTTCATTATATTGTAGAAATCAATCTTTGGTTCATCACATAAAGGACAACCCATATCAATACCTGAATGGTTCTACCATTTGCGTATGTTGTTTATCTTGATCTAGTAGAAATTCACAGCTTCTACAACGATGTTGTTTAGATTTAGGCTTCATTAATTTCAATGATTTTACATTATTGTCTTTCAACATCTTCATGTTAATCTGTCCACATCTAGATTTAATGTCGTCTTTCTGTATGGAAGTAAAATAATGATTTGAAAACCTTGAATTAAGACCGTAATACCAACCCTTTTTCATTAGTTGTTGGCTCATTAGAAAGTCCTCTCAAACTTCTTTTTAAGATCTTGAAATGTTGGGGTGGTAGTATTCTGAAAAGGTTTGTTTGGGAATTTATTTCCGTAGCATTGTTGACATATTACATCACCATCAACTAATCTAACTTCTATCTGTGATGTTAAACACTTGTGGCACAGTCCAATCAAGTGCTAAAACCACCGTGTTGACAAATTTGACAGAGTACACCGTTTTGTGAAATAGTGTATTGTTCTTCTAGTAAGTTCATATCTTTTGAACATTTTTTACATTTTTGATTTCTTTCTTGCCATTCTTCTGAACATTTTTCAGAACAGAACTGCCCCATAATTGACGAAATATCCTTATTACAATTAATACAATTACGACAGGTATCCACTACTTCTTGAAATTAATTTTCAGCTTCTTAAGCTTTCTCCTGTTCCAAAAAGTATTTGCGATCTGTAAAGTTGTCTTACCACTTTCAGTGTATATTGAATAATCTTCAATTCCATTCTCAATCATATCTGCTAATTGTTTGTCATTAGGCTTTACGATCAGCTTGTCAAATGGATCACGATCACCAAAAAATATTGGCATTGATTACCAGAAGTGATACTCCTTTACATGTTTTTCAAGCTGATTGATAGGAAATACTTCACCACAACCGTTGCATTTGTAAGGTCTATTCTTGTTGACCATGTTTATCACCTTCATCTAACTCATGTGTATGAAATTCAATTATGATTTTCGTACAGTTAGTGCAGGAGTAAGTCATAGAATCATCTTTTGACACTATTGGAATTTCAGCATGATTGATTTGTCCACAAGCCCAACAAACAATTCTATAAGCTACTGCTAGGTTGTTAGGCAACTTTCACTTTCTCCCAATAAGCTTTCTTTGATTTCCTCTTGTCCGCCATCATCTCACTCATGCTCATAAATAAAGCAAATTTCTTCAATTCTGATTTGAGAATAGTTTCTTCCATTTGGTATTCTTGGTTCTTTCCTGCATACTTTGGCATTGGTAAAGCCCACTTAGCTAGTTTGATTTCAATCTGTTCAGCATATTGATCACGTCTTAATCTACCCAAGTCATTTAGATTGAAATTGTACTTTGGTTTCTCTTTTTTCTTGAAATGTTTATGCCAAAATCTTAAAGGTTTTGGATACACTTTTGGTTTTTCATCTAGTTTGAATACATCAACAGCACATTTTATTTCATCATCATCTTCACAAATATCAGTAAATAGATCCTGTCTTTTTTCTTCACTTAGCTCTGGTGTTTCTTTTATTATTCTATCAATAGCTTCATCTTCTGTAATGTTTTCTGACTTCATCAATGCAGATACTTGCTTTGCTTGTTCCTCTAGGCTTTCCTTGTTTTCTTTGTAAAATTCCTGCTCTTTTTCACTGTTCATTTTTACTTCTGCTGTGTGTTCTGGTTCAATACGTTCCTCTTTGGCTTCTGTACGTACTACCTCTAAAGGCTCACTCATAGGGTGATTTTCATGATCTTGAAGCTCTAAAAACTTACTAAAAGCAATTTCAGGATTACTGTCCATTTCATCAAGATTTTTTAAGAAATCATTTCTTTTTTCCTTCCGTATTGCTCTCTCATATTGTTTGATTGACTTTGGTTCATGCTCTTTATGAACAACAACTTCTGCTTCTGGTGAATCTAATATTGCTTCTGTTACTGTTTTTCCTCTCAATCTAAATGATCTTAAAGATCTTAAATCTGGTAATCTTCCAAGTGCAAACAGAGTTCCAAATAATGATCCAACAGTTACACCAATTACAACAGCAGGTGTGAAAATTATTTTCAAAAATTGGTGTAAATCACCATTTGGAACAATACAGGAAGTAGGACAACCAAAATAATATGTGTCAATGATCGGTTCTAAAAGAAATTCAAACATCTTATTTCATTGGAATCTTAATTATAAATAGACATTAGCACTTTTCTTTACATCTTTCCTTTGCTTCTTCCAACCATTTTTTGTACTTATACTCTGTGAAATCTGATACTAAAAGTGGTGTTTGTTCCTTTACAGTTGTTTGGACTGATTCAAAATTAGTTTGTTCTTCTTGACAATCATATAATATGTAATTCAAAGTATCCATAATTAAATCCCAATCAGCCCCAATCGTTGCGTTTCTACAATCCTCAACATATCTACCAACACCCATCGATGACTGTCCATCAAACATTAGTTGTGATGATAAAGTTGTTTGTATTATTTGACGATCAAATCTTGTTGAGTTAAGATATTTTGTTGAATTTGCCAAGATTCTTTCTTCTTCTATAAGATCAGCTTCTCTATCTGCAAGACCTGTTAATGCAAATCTAAGTTGGAAATTGAAATTTCTTAATTGTAAACTACTATTACACCCTGCATTCAATTCATTTCTATCACAAACAGGCTTATCAATTTCATCTTCTAGATTTCTAATTCTACTTTCATAGTCATCGATCTGATCTTCTAGACTGTCTATTGTTTTTTCTGCTTCATCTTTGTCGCCAAATATATTTCTCTCATCATCTTGTAGATCACGAAGATCATCTGCTATTGTTCTGTCCAACTTTAGTTTGAATATCATTTTGTCAGGAGTTAGAGCTTGAATTGTGATCATTCTTATTCCTGTTTCTCTTTGCCAACAACCGTCAGGATCTATTACAATTATAACAGGATATTTGTCTAAATAATAATTACAATGTTCTTGTTTAAAGGCAGTTGATTCTCTATGCCAATAGTCATCGGTGTAAGTAATGTCGCCACTAACCTCTGGTAACGTATTATCTAACTGCATTAGATCATTATATGTCGGGCATTTTGAAGTTACATTATTCCTTTCCATTTGTAAACAAGTTTTTGATAATTGAATACCAATAATTTTTGTGTATAGTGGTTTTGGTTCTGGTTTTTCACCTATACCAAGAACGTTTTTGATAACCTTTACAATATCAAGATCGTCAGATCTATTCGTTTCGTCATTTATTGTTGTGGTGTAATTTTCTATTGCTGTTGCATTTGCTTGGGCTTCTGCTTCTGCCAATGCTTTTTTCTTGGCTTCGCTTACATACCCAACAATCTTGTTGATCGCTTCTGCTTCTTGAAGTCCGTATGTACTGCCACCAATAAGTAAAATAGCAAAAATTATTGCGTACTTTAACATGATTTTTTTAATCCGATGTGGTATAAAAAAATGGTTATGGAATGATCCTTATTGAATAAAACTGAATGTAGATCCTTCCTTTTTGATAGATTCCGACTTTACCAATTCACTCAATCTACCTCTAATTGTATGTCTTTGAATGTTATTTTTTTCATTCAAGTCAGTGAACAGAGTATCTATGGTTTGTGGATTCTGTTTGATTTTGTCTAAAATGACAGTCCTTAATGTCAACATAAACTTCTTGAATTAGTTCATTAAAAGCTTAGCGATCTAATTTAGAAACCGCCACCAAGTTTATGCTTTCCTATTGCGGAAGCTTTAATTGGTTTTAGTTTTCCGACTTTGAGATTGCCAGTTGCTTTCCTTTTACCCATTATGGTATCTCTGCACTCCTGTTATTAAAAACATTTTCTAATTGCTCAAAATCATAATCTTCGCTTACAACGTACTCTACACAAGCAGAATTGTCAATACAATTTGGTGTTACTGCTAGAGCGATAACCACAAAAATCAATAGCACTAACACTGGAACTATCTCAATCCAAGAATAATTGATTTTCTTAGGCGTTATACCTTCTTGCAAACTAAAATATCGCCTTGCAAATATCGATCTTTGTCATGTCTTAAAACACAATTTTTATCACTACACAAAAATAGAATTATCTTTTTCATTCCTTCCATGACTGGACTAGAAGTAATAGGGTATAATAATACATTTATGATCGCTGTTCGTGTGGCACACTCTACTGTCACACTCACTCACTCAATGTCGAGTGATATTTTATGTCGAGGATAGATTAGTCATGGTAGGCATGTGTGTCAATGTCGAGGATAGATTTACAAAATAATTAACTATTGAAATATTGAGTTGTTAGGAAATGAAGGTGTGTGTGTTAACTAATTAGTTAACTGCTACTGCCTAGAGTTTTGAAATGTTAGTTAAAAATTTCCAGTCCAGTCACTTTAATCATTGATTGAAGGTGTGGGGGTATGTGTGTCAATGTCGAGGATAGATTCTCTATTCTTCAACAAGATGTATGTCACATTAAATTGATCTGTCCATAATGTGAATGGTGATGAAACAGCATGTACTGAAAGATACTTTTTGTAATATCTTCTTTCAATAGTTTCAGGTGATATGTCAAACTTGAATGAGCCTTCTGAAACAAAGTAATCAAATTTTATTTGACCGTCTTTACTACCTCTAATTTCTGCCATACACCATTCCATTAGCGGTTTTTCAGATCTTAAATTAGTTTTTTCTGATTGTGTCATCTCTCTATCTTCTGGTTTCTTAGAGGGATTTTTGATTTTGTTACAATGGTGACATAGTAACTGAAAATCTTTTACCGAATTGTTTTTGATCGTATGATCGCCATCATTGTTGATCTTATCTAATAGTAGATTTGTAGGCAACGATTTGTCGTTTGCTTCTAGTCCACAACCTCTACAAAATTCACCATGTTGATCTTCTGCCACTCTAGGATACCAATATTTGTTCTGATAACTACTACAATTACTCATAGGATTCATCTTTACAAGAACAATGTTTAACTGTTTAAGCTTGTAAAAGTTTAGTATAATGTGTGAAATTGTTTGGAATAGGCATTACAATGAAAGAGCCGAAGATTATTGGAACAGGGAATATTTAGACTATTCAGCTAACACTGAAAATATCTTAAAATGATCTTAAAATGAAAGAAAAATCTAGAACTAAGTCAAGAGTAAAATCAAGAACAAAAACTCACAAGTTTACTTAACCTAATGGATCAAAGATGTTTCTGGTTGGCTTGTCTATTGCTTTGACATTCTTACCAACTTTACCTTTTGTTCCGCTAGTTCCTGTGATCGCTTTATCTATTGGTTTGACTTCACCAAACATTCTCAATTTTCGTTTTTTACCAAATCCGAATCCCATGCACAATGTAAAATCTACTGTTATATAAGATATAATTCAGGTTTCTGTATGGGTAGATTTTCAATACTATTTCATTTAGGTGTACTAAGTGAAGATGAAGATGTTGACTTGGCAGATTATCCGTGTTAACCAACAGTCAATATCATTGTAGAATGAATTTTTGGTAGGGTTTTAATCTTATCAGCAATTTCCCTAAGATTATTATTCTTACCATAGATCTTTAGAACTCCGTCATAGACACCATACACACTTTCATATTCAAACTTTACATCTTTTAGAACCTTTGAAAGTTCTTTTTGTATTCGTTCTTCATTATCTGTGTTGATTAGTACATAGAATGTCAATAATTATACTAGATCTTTTAGATATTTTAAGTCATTAAAACTTGAATACTCTATCGTCTTGAGGTAACTTTCCTGTACTAAGATCCCTTTGTTCTTTCTTAGTCAAGCCAACTCTAAATTTTCTTTTTCTTTTAGGAACACCACGAAGTTCTTCGTCTATTGCTCCCAAGAATAATAATCCTAGAAGCCCCATTACCAACCACTACCTTTTATCATCTTACCGTTAATTGCATAACATTCCTTTTTACAGGGAAAACGTAAAGTCTTTTCCACGATTCTTCCTTCCGAATGCGTCATTCTTTTTACTTGAAAATGATCCTATTCCTTTTGAAAATCCAATTCTTTGTCGTTTAGCATTATTAGGAATCATACTGTCACCTACTCCAAGATCTAAGTTCTTGGAATCTGCGTTTGCTTCCTTTTCGGTTTTGCAGATATTAATATCTCTGTTTGCCACTAGAACCCACCTACTGCTTTCTTTCCAAATGATTTCTTTGGTCTTGATTTACTTCTTTTACCCATTAGAAACCACCAAATGCGTTAGGTTCTTGTTGTCTTTTTTGAAATCGTTTTCTGCCTTTACGAATTTGTTTTGGATTAAGATCATTAGATTCAGATTCCATTCCACCAAAGAATGAATCAACATCTGAATCATCTGACTGTGGATCAAAGTCAGAATTTTCTAAAGCATATCCGTTAAAGTTACCATTGATTCCTTGAAATGTTTCACCCATTAGAAATTCTCCGCACTACTGTTTGGATCAAAAACTCTTTTAATATTCATTGTTCCTTTGCGAATTGATGTTTGTGATCTTGATAATTTACTTGAAGGATTAGTAATTTTTCTTAATATTTTTTCATCTCTTGAAATTTTAGAATTTCTTACTGCTCTGTTAGCTCCCCTTGCACTTGCAAGTCCAATGTTTTTTCTACCGTTTACCATTTCAAATTACCTCAACCGTAAACATTGAAAACTTGTGAGCTTCCAATTTGTACTCCTTTTCGTTTAGAACTTCGTTTAGCATTCTTCTTCCTCTTAGCGTTTGCTCTACGTTTTCGTGCTTTATTTCCCACAATGGATTACAACCCTATTTGGTTGAAAGGATCATCTTTTGGTCGTCTAGTTTTTCTAGATTCTACACCCGACATTCCTGATAGTTTTGCAAGTTCGTCACCCACTCCTTTTGTACTTCGTAGTCTTTTTCCAATATTCTTTTGGTTGAATTGGGTTGGAACACCATCTCTGCTACTAAGACGTTTTGCTAAGTTCTTCTGCTGTCTTTTGAAACTTTTTGTTGGCATAGCTAAATTTGGAATATGTTGAAGTCGCTACCAAAGTCGTTTTTGAATTTTCTTTTTCCTGAACGTCTTGGTTGTGTTAATCCTAAATCAAAAATATTATCTCTTTGTGGTTTTCTTCTACCACCATTTCTTCTACCTCTATTGTCAGGAAATGTTTTCTCTACTGCTTGAAAAGCTAAACCTGCAACTCCTACTAAAACTCCAAGACCAACTGCTGTTCCGATTAATCCAGTTGCTCCTGCTAAACTCATTATGCTCCCCTTCCGTCCATTCTGAAACCTAAAAGATTTGAAGAAATATTCTTTGCAGTTCTTTTATTTTGTCGTCTTAAACCAAAAGTTGAACCTGCTGACTTGCCTGTTCTTTGTTCAAATTGTGAACGTTTTACAATTCTTTGTGCAAGTGGTCGTTTCCCACGAAGTCCTTTACGAACTACTGATCCTGTTGGTATTGTTGAAGCCTTTCCTTTTGGCAAATTTAATACCCTTCTTTTTTGGCTACCGTTTACCATTATACGTTAACTCCAAGACTAAGGTTATTTAAGATATTAGTCAAAAGAGATCCACCTTCACACTTGGATCAAAGATATTTGTTGATTTCTTTCTACGCCTAAGTGTTGTCTTCTTGACAATCATACCATTTTCAACAGTTAGAATTTGTGTCTTTCCATTATCTAAGATACTCTTAATCTTCTTGATCTTCTTCTTATTTTTTTTTGGCAATCTAAATAAATCCCATCTTCTTTGCTTTTGCTATTGAACTTTTTCTGTTGAATTGTTTTGGCTCACGTCTATTTTTTGGTGTGTCAACTCCTAAGAAATCAAACCTACTTGGATCGTGAGCAAATAATCCTAGATTTTTAGTTAGTCTTGCCGAAGTTCCATTGTCAACGTCTTGTGCATGTTGACTTCTGCTAGTATGTATAGCGAATGCAATATCAAAATCAGTTACCCTGTCAGGTCTTTTTCTTGATTTCTTCTTTGCTACCATTTAGAATCCACCGCCCATACCACCTTTTGATTTTGTCTTACGGGTTAGTTTGTGAGTTTTTGGATTAAACATTCTCATTCCTTTTGTTGCCATCTTTACACCCCCAAGCTCCTAAAGCTACTGTCATTTGGTGAAAAAATATCTTCTTCAAAAGTGTTTTTTGGAGCTCCACCTCTCTGCAAACGTTTTGATTCTTTAACTAAACTACCTCTACCTTTATCACGTTTGTTTTTTCCTTTCTTTCTTTTACCGTTTGATTTTCTTGAAGGATCTATTGAAGGAGCTGAAAGTGGATCAGCTAAGAATGCGTCTTGAATATTTCCTTCTGCTTTAATTCTAAGTGGTGTAGTTCCAATACCACCTCGTTGTTGTCTTAAATTTCTAATCGTTTGAGAATTAACATCTTGGGAAGTTCCAAATGGAATACCTCTTGCTAACCTATCTATATCCAAGTCACCTGAAAAACTAGGGATTGCAGAACGTTTTCTTCTTCTAGTCGATTCATCTATACCATTAAAAATACCATCAAAACTCATTATGTTGCACTCCTTTGATCTGCTTCTTCACGAAGTCTTTGAATTGCACTTGAACCTGATTCTCTTGGTAATGTTCCCATTTCTCTTGGTGGTGGTAATGCGAGTGGTGATGATGTTTCATCACGAACCGCAGTTGGTCTTGGTTTAAATTCTAATTGTGGTGGATCTCTTGTTGATTTAGTTTTAGATTTTCTACGACCTTCTCTAAATGCTGAAATTCTTTTCTTAGCTCCACGAACATTACCTATAATATTTCCTGCAAATGCTCTATCAACATTACCAAAGTTTGATCCTGAACTTCGTTGTAATGGTGTTCTTCCTCGTCTTGCTTTTCCACCTTTACCTCTACCTCTTGCTACACTTCCTCTACCTGTTACAGAAGGAACACCAACTTGTTGTGAACCAATAATATCTAAAAATCCGCTACGTTTTCCGTTTGATTGTCCTGCTCTAGAACCAACTATATCACCGAAATCTTCACCAATTCCAAGTGGGTTAATACTTGGAGTTTCTAGTGAGAATGTATCAATACCCAAACCCATCTCACCAAATGATCCTTCCATCATCATATTCATAGAATCCTTTTTCTTTTTAGACTTTCGCTTTGTTCCCTTACGTGCTGAACCAAAAACATTCTCAACATCAAAACCAAAAGCACTCATTCTAATCTCAACGCTCCTTCATTCTTACGATCGTTACGCCAAGTCTTGAAAAATACTAATCCCATTGTTCCTACCGCTAAAGACATGGCAAACATAAAAGTAGCAATTAATTGTGCTTCTTCCTGACACATTATAAAATTTTGAAGGTCGTCACTTATTTAAGACATTATTCGCCATCTAGGTTGTATTTTTTGATAACTTTGTGAATTGCTATGATCACTATGCCTAAGATAAAACCTGTCATTGTTACTTGTAAAACTTCTAGAAGATCAGGTTGAAAGGATTCTTCAAGACCGAATGCCATTACTTTTGAAACCTGTTCTTTCTTCCAAATATTATGACGCAGTATCCGTTAATTGAAGTGTCAGTATTTTGTCCTTTATATAGAAATGATCGTCTTGTCTTGATTGGTCTAACCATAATTTTTTCACCTCTTTCCATAGGCTCTTGAACGTAAGTCCAAAAATTATTTGAAGATTGAATGTTGAGAGGAACAATCATCATCGTTTCAATTTTGTATTTTTTGAATTGTTCATAGGCTTTCTTCAAGAATAATTTCATTATTGAATTAGGTGGATTACACCAAACTTTTCTCTTGGTCTTTCCTTTGATCCATCTTCTGAAAAGTGCATTGTCTTTCTTTGTGAAGTAAAGTCCACAAAGCCTGTTAGCTTTTGTAGCACAAATATCTAATGTAGGCTTGAACTTGAACTTCTTTACAAGTTCATCGAACAGATCTTGAGGTGTCCACCACTCATCTGAGCGTTGTTTCTTTGTTTGTTTATCCTGATGTAACATTTTTAATCATTTTTTTAATTGTTGTTTTAGTTCATTATTTACTACATTTGAAAGTGTTGCGGAAGGAATCCATTCTCTAACATCTTTAAGTTTGTCTTTGAGTTGGTGTAAAATATCTTCATCAAACTGTATTCGCACACGATTATCCTTCACTGATTATAGAAATAAATTGTATCTTATAAAGATTAGTTAACCCGATCGTTAAAAAATTTTCTTATATGTGGTTTGTCCAAACAGTTCTCACACAATCTGTAAAGATGATCCATGAAATAAAATTCACAGTAATCTTTAATACCACACGTAAAACAACACTTGAAGATTGGTTCAGTAAGGAATAGATCGTTTATTGTTATGACTTCTAGTTTTTGATTTTCCAATTTCATTTCTCTATGCTTCATATATTAAATCGTTTTCATATTCATTTTCTGTTAAGTAAAACTTCCATGCCATAGCTTGATCTGCTGTTGTAAATTCACTCGGAACAAAGCAACCATAGATCTTTCCTTTGGTTGAAGGATCTTCGTAAACAAGATATTTTAATTCATAATTTGGAATCATTTCGTCAATTACATACAACGAGTTACCACGCAAAGATGTGTTAAGAATATTTGCTTTACTTTTCTTTAGTAGTTTTTCTACTCCCATTTCTTGTAACTTCTTTGCACGTTCTTCTACATTTGATATACTGAATACCCTTCTTGATCTTCTCATTCCAAAGTCACCCATCAACATATTTACAACTAAGATCATAGCTGTTATTGCAAGAATTATAATCAATATTGTTCTATCAAATGGAACTTCATTATCAAACAAAACATCAAACAGAAGTATTACCATAGCAATTCCAATGATGAGAGTTATTAGGTAAAACATTATGCTTCAAACACCAAATCGTTTACATATTCTTCTTCCGTAATTTGAAATTTCCATGCCATAGCTTCATCTGCTGTCTTTGTATCACTCGGAACAAAGCAACCATATAATTTATTTGCAGTTGAAGGATCTTCATACTTTAGATATTTCAATGGATAATTAGGAATCATGTTAATTTCATAGAGTTCATTACCACGTTTAGATCTGTCAAGAATCTTTGCTTTTGTTTTTCTAAGAATATGCTCCACTCCCATTCTTTCCATTTTCTTTGCACGTTCTTCAATATTTGAAATGCTGATTACTCTCATTGAAGCCCCGCCACCAACCCCACCAAAGATTGTAAATAAACAAAAGAATAACGCAATAGGTAAAATACTTACCACTAACCATGATGTGCTAACTGCACTATTACATTCTAAACTTGCTTCTTCTGGTAAACTATCACAATCAATACTATCTGTAACCGTTGTAAAAACTAAAATTGCAATTAAAAGTCCTACTGTTGCTCCCATTGTTGCCATTAAAAAAGGAAATGAAATCATAGCTCTAGTCTATGACTTGTCTTATTCTATCAGCTTCTAATGCAAAAGGATTCCATTCTCTTTCGTGAACTACTACATACTTTCCTTTTGGTAGATCAATTTTGTTGTGTTCTTCGTGCATTAACACTGTGTCTTGGTGGACTTCTAAGTAGTCAACCTGTAATGGATCTTGCACTTTAGCCAATTCAGGTCTTGGTGAAAACAAGTCCGTTGTGTCATGTTTCTTTCTGAAAAGTTGGACTTGACCGCCTGATGTTTGGTGTAGATTTCCTGATTCGCCATGAGCGACAATGTTTCCTTCCATCTTTTCAGCGTATTGTGGGATTACACTGATTGGTTTGAAAAGAATATCACCTTGTCGTCTTAACGTTCTCTTTGGATCGATAGGAGTTGCCATAAATTAGTAAGATTGTGAGTGTCTTATAAAGATTATTTTTCTCTATCGCCAAATAGTTTTTTAATTGTGTTTGCTTTTTCTTCACCAACAATACCTGTTAATTGTTTGATCGCTTCAACAATATCGCCTTTACCTAAGAACTTTGTTGCGGATTTAAAACACATTGTCTTTACTTCATCTGCTGTTTTCATAATCTGTTTCTCAATATTTTTAACATCATCGTCAGTTAGATGTGGAGCTTCTTCTCGTCTTAAATTAATGAATAGATAGTCAACCATTTCTTTAGGAAGTTTCTTTACTGTTTCAGAAGTTTTCATAATTGAAGTTATAGCGATCCATTTTTCAGATTCGTTGAAGTCAGTCATCAATATTTGTGAGCCTACTGATTATAAAAGGATATTCAAAATTCATCTAGTCTATGTTCTGCTTCTTCCTTACCTTCGTACTTTGATAATTTTTTCAGTACAGTTAGTATTCTCATATCTAAATTTGGAACAGAAGTTACACCGATTATTGCAACTCTCTTTAGATTTCTAGGTGGTGAAACAACTTGGATCTGATCAAAGACACCAATAAAACCACCAATTTTGCAAACTCTATTCATCTGTCTAAGTACGTTTGATCGGTTCAACATTGGTGTTTTGTAATATTTCTTTGAAGCTTGTACGTTGTATGGTGTGTCACTCAACACCCATTGGAAGTTTTCACTTGGAACTAACTTACCGTTAGAAAGTCTAAAATCTTCTGCGTTACATAGATAATCTGGTTTGTATTGTTGTGAGTGATCTAATCTCATTCCTTCTTCTGTCGGAACTCTACCAGAACAAACATGTAGAATTTGCTTAGGATCTGTTGGATAATAATTTACAAAACTTGCTTTCAATCTTTTAAGAAAACCTTTTGGAAATGCTCCATCAAACTTGTTTCCTTCTGTGTCTTTCTCTGCACTTGAACATAACCAAGTATCAGCTACTACGTTAAATTTGTCCTTTTGAAAAATATACTCTGGTAAAAATTCTTCTTTTTGTGAGAGTTCACTCATATCAGAATCCCACCACAACCATCACAGGTTGTTCTAAACAATCTATGTTCTACCTTACCACAATTTCTACATTTTTTATTCATATTACTCATCAAGTATTGGTGGCATTTGTAGATTATAAAATGCGATAGCGTGTTGAAGTGAACAGAAAACTTCTGTGTCTTGATCTTTGTTAGAAGTTGGTCGGCAAAAGTCACAGTTACCTATGTTTAGTAGATCGTCTATTGATTGTTGAGAATAAATTTTAGTTAGAGTTTCACTATCTTCCCAACCAAAATTTGCGACCACACTTGCATTGTATCCGCAACAACGCATTAACCAATGTGACCATGAGTGCCTGATAAAATGTGAAGGATATTCAGTTAGATAGTAATCCTTTGTTCCTTTTTTAAGATCTGGTGGTGTTGATAGTTCGCCTATTGATCTGTAAAATGATCTTAAATTTTCATTGTATTCCTTCTTTGCTTTCCAATCTGCTTTTCCCTCGATTAATTTATCACCTGCAATTAACTTTCTAACAACAGTTCTGCCTTCTGGTGTCATTATTATCTTGTCAAATGCTCTCTCTTGTTTTTCTTCACGAACATCTTGACAGATAAATATCTCACAAACCACATTCTTGTTGGTCTTGGGATCTAGAACTTCAAGTATCTTTTTTCTAAATAATGCCTTTCCGTTTGCTAACGTTTTGAATAAAGTATCCGTACGCCAACCTACTTCGTGATGAAATGTAAAGAGATCACCATGTTTTTTGTTCTTACTTTTCATAAAGATCATACCTTTTCTACGCTGTGTATCAGATAGTTTTAGCCTTCCATACTTTCCAGTTTCTTCTGACACTGAAAGGATACCACCAACTCCTTTTGGTATTGGGTGTCCAAGTTTCATTCTAAAACTTCTTACAGCTTTGACGAAATGTGATATTGAAACATCTTCTTTGCTCTTTACTGCTTTGATATTCTTCTTGTCAACGTAGTAAGCTTCACCTTTTCTAAACTTCTCATCAAAATCTTCCATCATTTGTTCTACTTGTTCCAGTGGAGCTAGAAAATGATCAGGAACTCTTTGTAATGTCTTGCAGATCTTAAAGAGATTAGTCACTTGGTAAGCCCAACCCTTTACTTTATCACGTTTCATTCTGTAAATCCATCGTTCTATTGACTTGTATTTGTCAAAATCATCTTTCATTACGTCAGAGTAACCTTCTGTTGAAGATTCTGGTGACACTCTCTTAAGGTGTCCAGTTTCTAATCTCTCTAATTTACCTTCTTCAACCAAAGCTTCTAACTTATGATAAACAAAAGAACGTGAACGATTAATCAACATCGCAATCTCTTTGATTTTTTTGTTATGAGGTGGTAAAAAAAGTTCTAAGATCCTGCTTTTCATTTTAAGATCCTCAGGATCTTCATCTATTGACATTATTGTTGCTGTTGTTCCTGTGGTTCTTCTGGTAGTGGTTCAGGTGGAATTTCGTAAATAATCTCAAACTTTGAAATTCCAATGTTGTCAAGCTTGTTTGCAATAAGCTTTGCTTTGTCAACAGGAACATCATTAGTGTCTATATCTTCGTAAAGAACACATCTATAATAAACTCTCAATAACTTTCACCCCCTGTTAAACATTCTATTTGTGGAAATGTTTTCGTACATTTTCTGCAATATTGTGGATCACCTTTTGGTCTTTCTGATTTCTCTTGAAAAATATAACGTAAACCGTATGTTAAGATCTTACATTTTGGACAAAAGAATTTTCCCATAAACTTGATTTATAGTTTAGATATAATAAGCCATCAACCGAAGAACCCACCAAAATCAAATCCTTCTGCAAAGTTCTCTTGACTTCTTCCGCCACTTCTACCTAATCTAGCTCTTGCTTGTCTTTCCTGTCTAGTTAATGGTTCGTCAGGAAGTCCTAATGCTTCATCAATAGATGATTCACCACGTTGAGTTTCAACAAAGAACCCTAAACCAACTGCAACTTTTCCAAATGGTTCATCTGCAATATCAAATAATCTTCCGCCAAGTCTAGATCCTCTACCTTTACGTAATCTTCTTCTTGGTCGTCTAATCTGTCCTTGTGGTAAAAAGAATAATCCTGACGGATCTGCTCCTGTTATTGAAGAAACAGCAGGTGGTGATTGAGGTGGAGTTGGAAAGCTACCGCTTGGAAAACTACCGCTTGGACTTGCTCCACTTGGACTAGGACTACTTGGGAATGGATCAAAAATACTTCCTGAACCAAAACCTGACGGTGAAACTCCTGACGGTGAAACTCCTGACGGTGAAACTCCTGACGGTGAAAATATTGACGGTGAAGCCCTTCCTGAAATACTTGGTGAAACTTTTGAAGGTTTGACTTTGAAACTTGGATTACTAAAAATTGAATTTAGTTCTCTTGAAAATGATCCTGATCCTGAAACAGATTTAAATCCTTTGCCTGAACTTTTCAAACTTTTACTACCAAGTGACTTCAATGGATTACTCCTACTAAAGTCAAGAACTTCTTTTACTGCTCTACTTGGTTTTTTATCAAAGTTTACTTCGGGAAATCGTTTTCTTAATCCTTCAACTGTGTCATCAAATTTGTCAATTTTTGCTTTGCTGTTTCCTCTTATTTTTAAATTTAATTTGAAATTATCAACTCTGTTTAAACCTCTAAGATTTGCAACTTGTGTCTTTCCTATTTGGTATAAGTCAACAATGTCTTTCTCAAATCTTCCTTTAGGAGCTCCCAATCTAAATTCTACACCACTTGGAGCGTCAGGCACTCCTTTAGTTCCTTTTTGTTGAAATGAAAATACACTTGCAGTTTTTCTTTTAAATTGTTGAGTTAATTTTGTTATGTTAACTCCTTCTACATCTACACCTTTTGTAGTGCCTTTAACACCAAAAACAATATCTGTTTTTCCTTTGATTGCTTCCTCACCATCAAGATCATTAAGAAATTCTGCTACTTTGTTGTTCTTACCTTTATTGTCTTTTACAAAAACTTTACCTGTTTGTTTCCCTGTTCCTGCAAAGAACTTTCTTCCTGAACCTTGTGAAGCTGAATTTAAAACTCCAACTAATTCTTTTGCCTTTACTCCTGATAACGCAATATTATCAGGAAATTTTGACAGATCAATATCAATATCACCTGCTTGTCTTAGTCCTGCTTTTCTTATTTGAGGAATTTGAGCGAATGATCCTTTAACTTGTAATTCAGGATTGGTTCTAAAGTAATTAATCAAAGCCTTTGTTTCTTTTCCTGATTTAACATGTTCAATAGGCATACTACCAAAACCTCTAACAATATTTACAGGAGTTGCATTTGCTAATTTTGATATTCTTGCAAAGTCATCAAAGGATTGAACATCGGCAGGACTAATTTTTCCTTTAATTAATAATTCTTCTAATACTTCTCTGTTAACTTTCTGTTGGAATTTTCCGCCTTCTGCTACTCCTTCTGCAAATCTTGGTGTTGAACCTAACCTCTCTACTGCTCCTGAAAGTTGAACTCCTTTTGGAGCTCCTAATGTAAAACCGCCACCTTCACCTGCAACTCTTGAAACTATCGGTCTTCCAAAAATTGTTATTCCTCTTGCAATTTGTGTTGTTTCAACAGCAGGAGTGCCAAGTAATGAAGTGGTTGCTTGTGGTAAGAATGCTCTTGGAGCTTTTACTGTTGCCCCGATAAGACTTGCTCCACCTAAAACTAACGGAAGTGCAAACCCACCAATTTGTCCTATTGATCTTATTTGTGTTTGACCTGCTAATCTAGCTTCTGCTCTTTCTCTTGCTAATGCTAATGGATCACCACCTTGTATTACTCCTTCAATTAAACCACCTGTAAATTCAGCACTAACAGTTGGAGCAACAAACAAATCTCGTCTTGGAGCGACAAGTTCAGCTTCACCAAAAACTCCCCTTCTTTTTACTTCTTCACCTATGAATGATCCTAAATTTAGTAAGCTTGTTCCCTGTGCAAATACTTCTTCCGTAAAACCAATACTAAGTTCTGCGAACCCCCCTGCTACTTCACCAACTGGACTTCTTGGATCTATACCTCTTGGAACTAATATTTCTTCTTCAATTCTTTCACGAGTTACTGCTGAAACACCTTTTGTTACTTTTTCAATTTCACCAAATACTTGTGCAGTTGTTTTATCTCGTGATAATGGTGGAGCAACCCCAACTCCTGCTTGTCGTTGCTGTCCTATTGTTAAAAATGAACTTGGATCTTGTCTTGCGAAAAGTTCTTCCTCTCTAGTTGGCGTTCGTGGTGGAGCAACCATAAATGATGATTTTTCATCTATTCTCACACGTTTGGGTGTAGTACGTACAGGAGTAAAACGTGTAACTCTACGTGTAACACTAGGTTCTCTTTGTTGTGATATTATTTGTTTTTGTGGAATTTCTCTTGGAACTGAATCAGCAAACGCTTCTCTAACTGGAAATACTGACAATGATCTTTGAAAATCATCTCTAGGTCTAGGTTGTGGAGTAAACCTAGTTGTTCTTACTATCTGTGTTGGTCTTGGTGTTGGTGTTGGTGTTGGTGTTGGTCTTGGTGTTGGTGTTGGTGTAAATCTTGTAGCTCTTGTAACAGTTCGTTGTTGTGAAATAGTTGGGGCTACAACTTGTGATATTACTGAAATTGAATCTGTTGGTTGCTTTGCACTAAACCTTGTTGTGCGGTTTCTAAATGACATTAACTCACCTTAAGAAATCAAATCCAGTATCAAGTAAAGGTCTTGAAGCTGAAACTGCTTCACCGAAACTGAATGATGATCCTTGTGCTTCTGATCCGAATCCTGCTCCAATGTCTAAAGCAAAGAAGTCTTGAATACCACCACTAGCTTCTCTTGCGGTTTGTGTTGCTCCTTCTCTTGCTCCACTTATACCACTTCTTACAGCTTCACCAAGTCCAAATGTAAAGTCAAAATCTTCTGTTGGTCTTGCTCGTGGAGTAGGTGACGATACTGCTCTTGGTGGTGTTGGTGGTCTAACCGCTCCAAATGAAATTAAACTTCCCAAGTCTAATGCTGAAAAGTCATCTCGTGGTGGAGTTGGTGTTCTACCTCTACCTTTAGTTTTCTTTTTAGTTTGTGTTGGGCTAAGTGCGTCACTAACTCCTATATTCTCTTGAAGATTTACATTGAAAACATTACGATCGGCACTTGGAATATTTGGGAAGAATGTTTCAGTTGAACTTGGTCGTCCACTTGCTTGAACCAAACTGCCTGATCTAAATGGTGTATCTCTAAGTAGTTGGGTTTCTCTTTGGGTTGCCTGTGCTTGAGCTCTCTTTTGACTTGGTGTTAATGTTTGTCCTTTTGCAACTCGTTCGGTTGATCCCACGAATGCACTTCTAGTAGGAATCAAACTAAGTCCTGTTGGTTCTTGTGCTTGTTGACGTTGAACTGTTAGACCGAGTGAGAATCTAGGTGGTCTTGCTTTATTTTGTGCTTCAATAGCTCTACCTCTTTGTAAGTTTGAAACGTCTAGAGAAGCTCCAAATGCGTCTAGATCAAAAGCGGGTTGTCTTGTTTGTTTAGCTTGTCTTGCAATAGTCTTTCTTGCTTTTTCAGTCTTTGCAAAGTCCTCTGCTTTTCTTTGAGCAACAAGTTGTCCTCTGTTTCTGCCTTTAGCAGTTGCTTTTGTTACAGGAACAGCTTCGGTTGTAAAGAAACCAACACCTTCTCGTAAAGTTGCTTGGAATGTTTTTGGTGTTTTTATTTTCTTGTTACCAACAATATTTAGTAAAGATGATTGAGATGATCCTGTAAAATTAAGATTGCTTAGCAAACTTTGTGCAAACCCAATTCTTCCACTTGTTGATGAAGCTTTTGCTGAACTAATAAATGATAATTGAGAATCTATGCTTTCACCACCCACACGTCTTCCAAATGTTCCACCTCTTGCAATTATTTCTTTCTTGGATCTTCCGCCACCCGAAAATAATGGATCAAGAAATGGAGCTGAACCAAGATCGGTTGCTCTTGCTCTTTCAGCTTGAATTTGTCCGAATGTTGCTCTTTGACTTGGTGTTCCTTTTCTTTTGGCTCTTGCGTCTAGAGCTGTTGATAATTCTGAATCTCTGAAAAATTGTGAAGCACGTTTCTGTGCAGGTGTTTTACTAAGTCCACGTTTCTTTCTATCAGCAATTTGTCTATTAAGTTCAGATTTTGAAATTTGTCCACGATTTATTGCCTGTTCATTTCTTAGGAATCTTTCAAGATCAGTTCCTTCCCTAGCTATTTTTTCCTGTCTTGCAATTTCAGTTTGTAAGAGTGTAATGGTTCGTTTTCTTGTTTTAGATATGTTCTTTGATATTCCTATTGTTCTTCCTCTAGAATCCTTTGTTGCTTCAAAGCCTGTTAAGACACCAATATTAGCTCCCTTAGCCACTCGTGTGAATGCTTGTTGCTTTTTTCTTTTTGCTTCAACGTTAATAGCTGAAATCTTTTTTTGTGTAGATTTCAGGGCTAATGTTTCTGCAATAGAATCTCTAATTCTTTGAGCTTCAACTGCGTTTCTAGCTGTTTTTAATGCTTCTTGTTTCCGTCTTGTTAATTTTGCAATTTCTTCCTGTCTTTCTTTTTCAGCTTCGGCTTGTCTAGCTTTTGCTTTGTCTTCAAGAACTTTTTTGTTAAAAGCTTGTGCCGCTAAAAGCCTAGCCTGATTGCTTAAAGATACCATATTTTACCACCATTATTGTTGATAGGATAGAAGTTATCCGCACGTACACTAGCTATATCCAAAGGATCAAAAGCAACTTTGTTATTGAAATTTATTCCTATCAACGATTTTTAAGATCAGGTGTGAGTTATTTAAGACATTATTGGACTAATCTACATCATCGTCAGGTATCCAAACTCTAAGTCCGTAAAGGCGATAGTGTTTGGCAATATAGTTTAATTTAACTAATTTTGGTAATGCTTCAATCCAAAATGCCACATATTTAATGTCTATTTTGTAAACTTGAGATCCAAGTCCAATCTCTAATGTAACAGGTTTTCTTGTAGGAAATGAAGCCCAATCTTCTGCTAACTGACCGTATTCTCTCTGTGCTTTATTCAGCACTTTTTCTAATCTAGCATAGTTATTCTTTGCAACTTTAGGAACATCATGTCCACAACAAGTGCATTTGAACTCATCAGTCGCTACAACATTTGCTTGACAATTAGGACAATGATGAACTTCTAGATTTGGATTATGAATTGAAATATGTCTTTTACGACAATCTTTAGGAATAATTTCTGTTTTTGGTTTTTTAATTAATTGTTGTTTCATTAATAATCCCCACCGTAATCGCCACCGCCTTGTTGCTTAATCAGATTTCCAAGTACGTTCTTTCTCATAGCAGGATTTGATACTGAAATTTGTGACTTGTGTGTTGTAAGAACATTTAACATCTGTCCTTTGATTGAAGTTGTAGCTGTTAGTGATTTAATGTAAATATCTGACATTCCTTGTGCTACTTCTTGTAATTGTTTTGGCAAAGTTGGTTGAATAAATGTTAGAAATTCAATATCGATTACTGCTCTTGGTAATTCTTTAGTTCCAAATAATGTGCGGTAAAATAAACGATCAGGCTTTTGTTCACTAGCCTGACCAATCATTCCATAGATTGTCGATAGTTGTTCACTCAAGCTCCTAACTCATCTTTGCGTCAGCACGTATGGTATATAAAAATATTGACGTTCCTTTTGTTGATTAGTTGGAAGGAAAATCCAGTCTTTGTTTATAAAGTTGATAGATCACAATTCCTATTGCTAGAATAAGTAGCGTAATTCCAACGAATATTGTCTTTTCACTGAATGTGAATAGTGTAGCAATACCAATTCCTATAACTCCTGTCATCATCGTACTTGATGTTCTTAGCCAAATTACTCCAATAATTAATCCCCAAATAACGATCAAAAAGAACTGTCCAGTGTCATCACCACCGAATGAAAATGCCGCAAAAAATGGTTCTAACATAGCGTCTAGTGGTGACGCAAATACATCACAAGTTCCTAACTCAAAACATGCAGGATTAGGTGGAGCGTCAATTCCTGCTGTAACATTGAGAACTGGAATCTGACCGAATGCTAATGGAAAAACAACTGTCAACAACGGTGATAACATGAATACTGTAAAAGCTACGATTAGCAATAGTATGGTGGTTTTACTCATCATCATCTCTTGGCATTACTAGGGTTAATTAAGACATTAGACATTTTAAGATCTTAAATCATAGTGAAGAAGGCTTTAATCCCAAGAATCAGATTTGTTTTAAGACCAAGTATGAACTCACCACTTAGGAATGGTGGCAGGTTAATATCAGGAGTGATATTTTCTCCTGCTCTCATTCTGTCAGAAAAGTCAGCTATTGCGGTTAGAATTGTTCCAACATTCATTACTAGAATTGCAAAGCCGATTACAACACCCATGATGATAACCATAGGAAGTACAGCTTTTACGGTTGGTGACATTGATTCTATTGCTTTCTTAGCTTGATGTGATTGTGTTAGTAGAACTCTGATAGAAGCAGGATCATACGCACGATAACCCATTAACCATTTTTCAGTTGCCAAGTCTATTGCAGTTCCGCCTTTCTCTTTGACAATATATTCTAGAATTTTAAGTGGATCTGAAAGATTTGCGTCTTTGATTGCTGTGTCAATCTTTTTCATTTCCTTTACCAGATCTTCAATGTCATTCTTACGATACATCTCTTGAATTTTTTGTAATGCAGGAAGGGAAAGTGGTTTTGAATTTGTTGCATTGAAAAGATAAACTGCTTGTTTACCAATACGATATTCATATTTGGAATCTAATTCAAAAACACCATAGTGTGTAATGAAAAACTTTCCAAGAATCTTTTTGATCTTAATTACTTGTAAATCTCGATCGCCTGTCTTAATTAAGGCGATAGGATTGTTAGACCAAATAATTTCTAGAATAGGAAAATTATGCCATATCGAAAAGCCCATGACTTTACAAGATTGTTTTTAGATATATTAAGACATAGAGGAATGCCGAACCAATCTCGATTGAACTATTGTTCCTCATAGCCGAGAACACTCCACTATGGCGTTCTTATGGTTCGACAATTTGTTTAGTCGGGTAGGTTTTTAAGATCTTCTATAAGAACTTCTTGCCACCGAGTACACCAAGTATTACTAGAACGATAATGATTCCCCACATGAAAGGATCAACTTCTAGTATTCCCATAGCCCACATTATTCCTATTGCAATAGCTATGATTAAGATTCCAGTTGGAGCAGATCTACCTGTAAATGCGGCTGCCAAAATTATTACAAACAAGAATGGTAATCCTACACCAAAGAAGTCACCGTAGTTGTTTGTGAATTGTAGGAAATTACCGACACCTGTTGTATCACCAAATGATACGAAACTTAGTATCGTGTTAATTCCCCCGAAACTTGGGGCGGTAGGATCTACTATAACTGAATTTTGATCAATACATGCAACTACAACATCTTCTAATTGAGGAACAGGTTGTAAGTGTTGAACAAAGAATACATCATTAAATTCTACTGTTGTTCCATTTTCAAATATTGTTGACTTGAAGTTACATGCCAAATCAAATGGAATATCTGTTTGTGTATAGTTGAAACTTAGAATACTAAAGTCATTGTTTCTTTGTTGTTGGAAGAAAAAGTCGCCTGTAAATGTAAAGAGTGGAATTTGAAGATCGAAGTTACTTAGTAGTGGGAATGTTTCTTCGGAGTTAGAAATACTTGCTGTTGTTGTATAGTTTGATAATGAACTCATTACATTGAAGAAGCTTGGATCGTTAAGCGTGAATACGCCTGATACACCATCAATTACAATAGCAGGTGAAACAGAATTTACATTTGTAGCTGTAAAGTTGAACAAGTCCATTTGGTCAACTGTTGGAAGTGGATAACCAGAAGTCATTATGATGACAGGAGTTTCAGCAGAGATGTTGGAAAATGTATTTCCGTTCAATGTGAGTGTTGCTTGGATTGGAATTACAGTGTTAATTGCGTTATTTCCAACTGCTTCCAAAGTTGCGTCATCTAATGTTCCTGAACCAAAGAATCTTGTGTCGTCCATCAATCCTGAAATAATATCACTTCCACTTGAGGTTGCTCCAATAACTATTGGTTCATTATTTAGAATTGTTGCTGAAAGATTATCAACTATGACATTCTTTGTTTCAAAGCTTCCGTCAACCATTAATGATACACCACTTGCGGTTTGATTACCATTGTAACCAAATCCAATAAAGTGAATTAAATCATCTGTAAGATTTGTTGAACCTAAGATTTCAATCTCGTTTGTATTATCAGTGTTAGTTAATTTGACACCCATAACACCTGATTGGTCAATAAAGAGTTTGATACCTGTTGAGGTAGCGGTGTTAGCTTTTGTTACTAGCATAGCAGAATTTGGTGGTGGAGCAACAGTATCAGTAGTTACAATTCCAAATTCACCTGTTGAGGAAGGAGCTCCTTGCTGTGTATCTAGTGAAAGATTACTTCCGAATTGCCATTTGTCTAAGGTTACAATTTCTACATTATACACATGTAAATCAACCCCACCAACGTCAACTCCTGCTATTGTGTCATTTTGTTCAATGAAGATTGTTACTAACCCTTGTGCGTTAGTTGATCCACTTGTATCAATTACAAAATTTTCTACTGTTTGACCAAAGTTAAGAGTATGTGTTAATCCAGTTTGTAATAATCCTGAATCTTTAGCTGTTCTTGCAGTATTGTCAGGGAAATCACAAACTGTTGGACTTAGACATGAAGCTTGGCTAGCTCCGTTTGCTTGTTGTATTGAAGCAGTAAAGTAATCACCATCATAAATTCTTACATTCTTTTGATAACGACTGTCACCGTTAGTTACTCCTTGCCATTCAATTTGGAATGTTAATCCGTCAATTTCAGTTGCGTTAAAGACTTTCCAAAAGTTTGATTGTCCTGCTCTGTTACCTGTTTGGTCATTCATATTCACTCGCATGTTTGTCGCTTCTTGTGTGTAAGTAATGGCGTTTGGTTCTGAATTTGGTTCACT